>Ga0315288_10004481_pt1 | contig 17789 bp, 8 predicted proteins | sample YL17G11_20_MG_FD_203454 | JGI IMG/M metagenome (GOLD analysis project Ga0315288, IMG submission 203454) | Sediment microbial communities from Yellowstone Lake, YNP, Wyoming, USA - YL17G11_20 | ecosystem: Environmental > Aquatic > Freshwater > Lake > Sediment | place: USA: Wyoming | collected... | reverse complement strand
GGTCGGGATGCTCTGTGCCGGCGTGGGGGTCGGCATCGGCGCTGGCGCAGTGGCCTGGGCCACTGGCGTTGGCGCAGATTCTGTCAGGTCAGCATAGATGCCGACTTGGGCGTGTGCGCGCCGCGCAGCCAGCCAGGCCGCCGGGTCTTGCGTTGCAGCAATCTGCTTCAGATACGCTTCGACGACGAGCAGACGCTGGACTTCCGCCACCAAGTCTTGGCGTGCAAGCCCGGCCGAGCTCAACATACGATTTACAGTCGCGTCATCGGCGCGCCAGTTTTGTTGGAGTAAAGCCAGCCGTTCCGCGGCAAGCGAATCACTGGCCGCGATCTTGCCTGCCAACTGCAACACCAGTCGCTGATTGACCAATCGGTCGAGGGTGGCTTCGGCGCTGGGCGAGGGCTGCCCAGACAGTTGGCTCATCGCCCGGTCAAGCGCCGCGATCTTGAGCCACTCGGCGCGTGTGACCGGCTCGCCGTTCACCACGGCAATCGTATCGGGAGATAGAGACGACGGAGATACCTGAGACGCTATGGCGGTCCCAGGTGCAGAAACAACGGCGGTAGCTCGAGTCGGCCACGACGCGCCCGAGCTCAACACAAACAAAAGCGCGATGACGACGACGAGGCCTCCGGCTACCGCCGCAACATTCAAATATAACCGACGCCAGGGGGGCACAACATATCCTTCAGTAGGCAGAATCCTTGATTAGGATACCACAAAACGAACCGGGTAACATTTGTTAAACGTTGCAACATTGTTGCAACATCGTTAGGCCCGCCTTGGCCCAAGACAACCATCCGGGTCAGGGTTCGCTACATCTCACGAGGCCCTGCTCCGCTCCCTCGGTACGCCATCACCCCGGCCGTCAGCACAATCAACGTGCCCACTATTATGACGGCGAACAGTCCCGGCTCTTGCGTCTGCGCGCCCGCAATGGGGAGCAGACCCGGTGTGGCCGTCAAGCCAATAGGAGTCGGAGAGTCCTTTGGCTCTTTCGACGGCGGCGTTAGCGCGGGTATCTCGGTCGGTCGCGGCGTGGGGGTAAAACCGGCCAGCGCCGGCCCCGATTGCCAGGTGAGTGACAGCATGATCCAGATGCTCAGAATGACCAGAGCGCCTCTTGCGACTCGTCTTCCGATCATTTTTCCTCCTCGTTTGTTTGGGCATTCAAGAGTCCGACTTGCTCAAGACTCTAGAGATTATACTACCATTTCGACCGGGCGGTAAACTTGCCAAAGGGAAGAGGAAGAGTAGAATAGTATGCAGTGGCAAGCACAGTGGCGCGGCTTGACGCTGCGCCCGTCGCGCCAAAGGAAGAATCGTTATGAAAGACAGTTCTAAAACCAAAGCGCAACTCTTGAACGAGTTGGTGGAACTGCGCCAGCGCGTGACCGCGCTGGAAGCAGAGAGCGAGCGCAGGCCAGCAGAGGAAGCATTGGAGCAAGAGCGCAACCTCTTGCGCATACTGATAGACAACGTGCCCAACTATATCTTTATCAAAGATACTGAACGCCGCTACGTTGCCAACAACATAGCACACTTGCGCTCTCTGGGAGTGCAAGACCCGGCCCAAGCGATTGGCAAGACGGTTTTTGACTTTCATCCGCCGGACCTGGCCGCGCAATATGACGCCGACGAGCGGCAGGTTATTCAATCGGGCCAACCTCTGTTGAACAAAGAAGAGCACTATCTGGATCTGGCGCTCGGCGAGAGGAGATGGCATCACACCGACAAGGTCCCCTTGCGAGATAGCCACGGCCAGATCATCGGCCTAGTGGGTATTTGCCAGGACATTACAGAACGCAAGCAGGCGGAGAAAGAGCTTCAAAGGAAAAGCCGTCAGCAAGAGCAGCTTTTCCAAACCGCTCACCAGCTCACCGCGAGTCTCGATGTCACCGAGGTCTTGACTCGGATTGGCGTCACGGCCAAAGAGATCCTCCACGCCCATGGCTGCGCGATCTATCTCCTCGAAGCAGACGGCAAAACGCTAACGCCCATGGCCGCCATCGAACCGCCGTATGAGCAAGAAATCCTCGCCACGCCGCTCGACGTCGAGACCAGCTTTACCGGTCAGGCGGTCAAAGCCAGGCGGGGACTGATCTTTAACGAGGCCGCGGACGATTTCTCCGGCCAACAGATTCCAGGCACCCCCCCAGAGCCAAAGGAGTGCGCCATTACAGCGCCTTTTATCGCCGACGACCAGGTTCTCGGCGCCATGTGCCTCAACCGGATTGGCATTCCCTTTTCTGATCAAGACCTGGCTCTGGCCGAGACATTTGCCACGTATGCGGCCATCGCTCTAAAAAACGCCCAGGCGCATCACAATTTGGAGTGCGAGGTGGAAAAGCGCAAGCAGGCGGAAAATGCCCTGCGCCAGTCCGAGGCTCTCTTTCAATCGCTGATTGAAAGCCTGCCGCAGAACATTTTCAGCAAAGACCTGGAAGGTCGGTTCACGTACGCCAACCAGCGTTATTGCGCGGCCGAGGGCAAATCATTGGAGGACATTCTTGGCAAGACGGACATGGATATCCACCCGCCCCAGTTGGCGCACAAGTATCAAAAAGATGACCGCCTGGTCGTCGAAACCGGGCGAATCCTGGAAGTAATGGAAGAACACCAACCGCTCGGCGGGGACAAGTCTTACGTGCAAGTCATCAAAGCTCCGCTTCACAACCCCGCCGGAATAGTGACCGGCGTCTTGGACATCTTTTGGGACATTACCGAGCGCCGGCAGATGGAGCTCAAGCTTCGGGAAAGCGAGAAAAAGTTCCGCACGTTGGTGGAGCAGATCGCCGCCGTCAGTTATATTCACGTGGCGGACGAGACGGGTTCGGCCATCTACATCAGCCCCCAAGTAAAGCCGATGTTGGGCTACTCTCCTGAGGAATGGCTGCAAACGCCCGCTCTCTGGATCAAGCTACTCCACCCCCAAGACCGCGAGCAGGTGGTGGCAGAACACACCCGCACGAACGCGGCCGGCGAGCCGTTCCACATGGATTACCGCCTGATCGCCCGTGATGGGCGCGTGGTGTGGGTCCACGACGAGGCCATGCTCGTGCGCGACGAAACCGGTCAGCCCCACTCCTGGCAAGGCATCATGCACGACATCACCGAGCGCAAGAAAATGGAAGATACCCTGAGACGAGAAAAGGAATTGTTCCTGGCCGGGCCCGTGGTCGTCTGGCAGCAGGCGGGCCAAGATCCCCTCTCTAAAGAATTTGTTTCAGAGAACATTTCTCAATTCGGCTACCAGGCCCAAGACTTTATCGGCGGCCAAAAAAACTATGCCGACATCATCCACCCCCATGACCGGGAGCGCGTGCAGGCAGAGGTAGAAGAATACAACGAATCTGGCGTCAATCGTTACAAGCAAGAATATCGGATTGTGTGCGCCGATGGCAGAACGAGGTGGGTGCACGACTATTCGACCATCTCTCGAGACAAGCTGGGCAATGTGACCAGCTTTGACTGGTACATGCTGGACATCACCGAGCGCCGGCAGGCCGAAGAACAAGTCCAAAAACTGAATCAAAGCCTGGCCCGCCGCGCCAGAGAGCTGGCCGCTCTCAACAAAGCCAGCCGGGCCATGGCCTCCTCGCTCAATCTCAAGGGGGTATTGGAAACTGTGATTGCCGAGGTCAGGCGTCTACTGGATGCGGAAGGCGCCTCGGTGCTGCTGCGCGATCTGGCTTCAGCCGGAGACGAACTGGTCTTTGCCGCTTCCGATAGCCCCGGCGCCGAAAAGCTGATCGGCACGCGAATGCCCGCTACCGCCGGCATTGCCGGCGCTGTCTTACAGGAAAGGCAATCGGCGCGAGTGGACAATGCGCAAAATGATCCGCGTCTCTACAAACAGATTGACGCAACGACCGGCCTGACTACGCGTTCGCTTTTAGCCGTGCCCTTGATCTTTAAGGGACAAGTGCGGGGTGTGATCGAAGCCGTCAACAAGGCAAGCGGTGTGTTTGACGAGCACGACCTGGAACTGCTAGAGGCCATGGCCGGCTCGGCGGTCACCGCCATCGAGAACGCCCGGCTGTATCAGGCCGAACGCGAACAATACAATCGCTTGCAAGCCTCACAGGCCCGGCTGATCCAGGCGGAAAAAATGGAGGCCCTGGGACGGCTGATCGCTTCCATCGCGCACGAGATTAACAATCCGTTGCAAGCCGTGCTGGGCTGCCTGGAGCTATTCCGAGAAGAACTGGACGACCATGCGCGTCGAGAAAAGCTGCAGCGCTACCTGGGCATCGTCGAGACAGAGACCGAGCGCATCGCGACCATCGTGCGACGCGTGCGCGACTTTTATCGCCCGGCGCGCCGAGAGATGCAGCCGACGGATGTGCACGTCGTATTGGGCGGCGTCCTGGAACTGGCCGGCAAACAATTGCAGCACCACAACATCGTCACCGAGCGCGAATGGGCGGAAGACTTGCCTCTGATCCAGGCCAACTCGGATCACCTCAAGCAGGTCTTTTTGAATCTGGCGCTCAACGCCATTGACGCCATACCAGAGCGCGGCGGGACGCTGCGTATACGGACGGCCTCTGACCAGATGCCAGGAGCCGACAATCGCCTGCTGCCCGCCGTGCGCGTCGAGTTTAGCGATACGGGCGCGGGAATGTCGCCAGAGGTCGTGGCGCACTTGTTCGAGCCGTTCTTTACCACCAAGACAGGCGGGACCGGACTGGGGCTGGCCGTCAGCTACGAAATCATCCAGGCGCACAGCGGCCAGATCAGCGTAAAGAGCCAGAAGGGCATCGGGACGACTTTCACCATCTTGCTGCCGGTCGAGCGACCGTAGGATACGGCGCCCACACCTGCACCTGCCTTGCCACGTCGAGGAACACTAACATCGTCCGCGGACGGCTTGCCAGTTGCGCGGCCAGAGCTTCTGCGTAACGGCGCAGTTGTTTGTCATATCCTTCCCCGCGGATGCGCTCTGCCAGTTGCGCCGGGTCGCGGACCTCGTCCGACTTGAAATCGGCCACGATCCAATCCTGGCTCGCGCGATACAACAAGTCTACGATACCCGTGTCGCCTGCGACGGTGTAGGCCAGCTCATGCCAGCGCGGCGCGGCGTTCATCTCTGCCCACAACGGATGCCGGCGGAATCGTTCTAGCAGTCGCCGCACTTCGTGGATAACGTTGCTGATTTCCTCCTCGTCCGTCAGCCCGGCCTCTAGCGCGTGCGGGTAAAGAAAGGCGTCGAAATCCGGAACATCTGGAAAGCGCCAGCGGCGGATGGCCTCGTGCACCAGCTTGCCGACGACCCAGGCCGGGCCGGTGGGACGCTTGGCGCGCGGCGTCACGCGCCACACTCGCCGCGGCGGCTCGACCTCGCGCTCCCGCGTTTTCTCGTCGCGCTGATCGGTCCTGGCTGGCATCAGCGGGGCGACTAGATTCAACTGGCCCTCGCTCCTCGCTTCTCGCTCCTCGCTCTTCGCTCCACGCTCTACAACCGGCGGGAACTCGGGGAGACTCGGATACAAGGTGCAAGCCACGCCGAACAAGTTCATCGCGCGCGGCTGCGTCAGCTCGTCCTTGATCGAGACATCGGCCAGGCCCGTCACCTCGCCCAATCGCCCCAACCAGCCGCCGAGCGACAATGCGCCATCTTTTTTGAGCCGGGCATGTCCGCTCACGATGAGCTTTTCTTGCGCGCGTGTGGCGGCCACGTAAAGCAAGCGGCGATCCTCGGCCTCCTCTCGGTCCTCTTCACGCAAGGCAGCCAGGCGTTGCATCACCGGGCGACTGTCGTGCTCGTCTCGAATCGCCACCAAGACGCCCAACTCGGAATCGAGCCGCACCGTCGCCGTGCTGCCGCGCCGCTCGTGAGCCGCGTCCGCAATGACCACGATGGGAAATTCCAGCCCCTTGGCTTTGTGGACAGTCATCAGCTGAACCGCCCCGCCCGCTTCCACCGGCGCTTCGCTTTCGCGCGCGCCCACATCGCGCAAGCCCCGCACGTATTCGAGGAAATCGCCCACGCTGACCAGGCTGCTCTTGTGCGCGTCGGCCAACAACTTGTCCACGTTGCGACGCAACCGCGCGCTGCCTTCCACCTGCCGCAGCATCGCCAGGTAGCCCGTCGCATCGAGAAAACGCTTGAGCACCTCGGCCACCGTCGCGCGCCCGGCCCACCGATTCAACTCGCCGACGATCTCTCGTGCCCGCTCACAAAGTCCGAGGTCAGAGATCGGACGCCCGAAGGGCGGGAGGTCGGATAGCAAAGATTTGACATTTGATACCGCCTGCCACAATGACCTCGGTTTGTCTCCATCCCACCGCAACAAGTAGATCGTCGCGTCGCTCAAGCCGATGGCGGGCGAGCGCAAGAGACCTGCCATCGCCAAATCGTCGGCAGGATCGGCAATGGCGACCAGCGCGTTGAGCAGATCGCGGATTTCGGGGCGGTCGTAAAAGCCGCGCCCGGCCACGGTGACGAATGGAATGCCCGCGCGCTCTAGCACATCCTCGTAGATGCCAAACGTCGTCGAGGCGCGGAACAGGAGCGCCACCTCGCCCCACTCGACGTGTTCCTCGTCGCGCATTTGAATCAGGCGCGCGGCGAGCGCCGAGGCCGCGATGGCGCGGCCGGTTTCGGCCGTCTCGCCCACGCCCAGGCAAAACTCGACGAATGGCTCGCGGACTCTTGCCGGCTTTTTGCGTCCGGCGCGCAGCAGAGCAAAGGGGACAGCGTAAGGCCGCGCCGGGTCGTCTTGTCCCAGGATCGGCTCCAGCAGCGCATTCGTCGTTTTGACCAGCGGCCCGTGCGCGCGGAACGTGAGATTGAATTCCAGCGGCTCGCCGCCCGCTTGTTTCACGTCCTCCTGCACGCGGCGGAACACCGTCACGTCCGCGCCACGAAAACGATAGATGCTTTGCTTGGCATCGCCCACGACAAAGAGCGTGGAGGGTGGAGCGTGGAGCGTGGAGTGAAAGCCAGAGAGAGCGTAGACGATTTGGCGCTGGCGGTCGTTGGTGTCTTGAAACTCGTCCACGAGGAGGGCGCGTGTCTCGGATTGCCAGCGTTGGCGCGCCGATTCGTTTTGCGTCAAGAGTTGAACCGCGCCGGCTTCCAGATCGTCAAAGTCCAGCGCACGCCGCTCATCTTTGAGCCGACGGTATTCCACGAGCGCCTGGTCATAGATGCAGCGCAGGCGCGGGAGCATGTCGCCGATTTGCACGTCGAGCGACCAGCGGGGCGGCGCATCGGTATTCTTGGCTCCGCCTAGCCAGGCGTTGAGCGTTTCGTCGTACCGCGCACGCAAGAGTTTGAGCGCGTCTTTGGCAGCGCCCGCTTTGCCCACCGTGCCCGGCATCCCCTGGCGACGCATCGCAAACAAGGCCGTCAGCGCCGCATCCCAATTGCCCGCCGCGCGCGCCGATTCGAACGCCGACCAGTTTCCTACAAGCGTTGCGACAGCCACAGCCAGTTTATCGCCGCCTGCCTGGACAGAGTCCTGGTCACGCAACGTGTCGAGCGCGCCGCACGTGCTTGCATCGTCGGCAAACGCAGCAACGGCCGCGGACAGGGCGCGAGTCCACGCGGCGCGCCAGTCTTGGCTCAAAGCCGTGTCCGCGTCGAGGCGTTGTTCGATCAGCATAGCCAGTGTTTCTCGCAGGCCATTCTCGCTCAACAGGCTAAACAACTGCGCGGCGTCCGGGTCGGCAGAGGCCCAGGCCAGCGCCGACTCGATGGCTTGCGCTTTGAGCGTGGCGGCGACGCCTTCTTCCAGAACATCAAAGCGCGGGTCAAGCCCGATTTCGGCGGGGTGCGCGCGCAAGATTTCAGCGCACAGGCTGTGGATAGTGCTGATGCGCGCCGCGTCCAGGTCGGCCAGCGCGGATTGCCACCGCTCGCGGTCGCTCGTGCTCATCACCAGCCAGTGGTTGATTTGCTGGCGAATGCGGGCGCGCATCTCGCGGGCAGCCTTGTCGGTGAACGTGATGGCGACAATGTTCCGCAGCGGCACATCGCGCTCTAGCAGATTGAGGTAACGCCCCACGAGCGCGCGCGTCTTGCCAGAGCCGGCGCCCGCGGTGACGACGATGGGCTTGTCGCGCAGCGTGACTGCTTCACGTTGGGAGTCGGTAAGAGTGAGGGAAGTCAGAATGGATGGCATATCGCTGATCGCCTATCGTTCCACGCTGTTCACTCAACGTCTCGAGCCGCTGAATCGCCAACACCAAGCCGTAGCCGGGCAGTACGAAGGACAACCGCCCGACGGGACGCGCGGCGAAAATTTGCCTTCGCGGATGGCCTGAACGTAGGCGCGCGCGTAGGCGATGGCGGTCACTATCGCCGCCTCGACGCCGCCCTCGAACGATTCAAGCTTCAAGCTGCTGGGCCTGGCCGAGCCGACGTGCCAATAGAACCCGGCGTCCACGTCGCCCAATTTGAGCGCATCGCGCGCGGCCAACGCATACAACGGCAATTGCAGGCGATGTCCCTCGGCCAGGTCGCGCGCCGAGATGAGCGTGCTGCTCGTCTTGTAATCCATCACACGCAGGCGACCATCCGGCGCAGCATCCACGCGATCAATAAAGCCGTGCAGTTTCACGTCGCCCGCGTTAAGGACGGGTTGACCTTTGAACCCAAACGCCTGCTCGTAAAAGCGCGGCGTGTACGCTTGCGATTCTTCCGCCAACGCGGTGATGGTTTTGCGGACCAACTGCTCGATCTCGGCGCGCTGATGCCGCCAGAGCGCGGTCGGGCGAAAACCATAATCGCTCGGCGCAGCCTCCAACACCTGGCGAGCCACATCCGGCAGCGCGGCCAGCACGGCTTTGACGTCGGATGGATCAGCCACGCGCTGATACACCTTTTCCAGCACGGCGTGAACCATCGAGCCAAACGCGCGCACGTCGTAGCCTTCTTCGGGCGGATCGCGCGGCTCGAGCGACAGCGCGACACCCGTCCAGAAATCCATCGGGCACGTGCCGTAGGATTCCAGCCGGCTGGCGCTCCACACAAAGTCGGCGGGAAAGCGCGCGGTCAGCTCCGCCGCCCGCGACGACAGATCGCCTTCGAATGGGCCACTCGCCTCGCCCGCTAATCGCGCGCGCAGCACAGTCGCGCCATGCGCGATAGCCTCACCTCCCACCAGGTCTCCTCCTGCCAGCCGGGATAGAGCCTCTTGCGGCGAGGCAGGCTCATCATACTCAATTGACAGAGTGACTGATGGGCGGATATGGCGCATAGGCGCATCCACGATTTGCCGGGCATGTTCCCAGTAAGGCGAGGCTTCCCACGGCTGGCCATCGTCGGCCAGGTAAGGGCGGCACAGTAACAGCCGGTCACTCGCGCGAGTCGCCGCTTCGTAAAAGAATGTCGCCTCATCGCCGCGCAAACGCGACTCGATGGGCAGACCGCGCTTGCGCATAAAGGCGCGGTCGGATTCGGTCAGCAGCGTGTCTTCACGCTCCGCCTGCGGGAAATCGCCCTCAGCCAGCCCCAGGATGGCCACAGCGCGAAAGGCCAGGCCGCGCGCGCGCAAGACAGACGTGGCCGACACTGTTTCGGTCTCTGGCACCGGTACTTCATAGCTCGTCGCTTCCACCACGCCGCGCAGGTCGCGCAAAAAAGAGCTGAACGGCCTGGGATCGGTTTCAAACACGGACTCGGCCAGCGCCAATCCGCGCAACACGTCTTTGAGTGAATTGAGCGCGGCCACGTCGCGCTCGGCGGTTTCTGGGTTCTGGCGCGCGCGGGCGACGACAGACAGACTTTCGTTGGTCAAGCTGCCGGCTTGACCTACAGATGAATCGTCGCCGACGAGGTCTTCGACGAACGCCACGTAATCGCGGACGCCGGCCTCGGCCGGCGGCGTGATGCGCGCGACGAACGCTTCAAACTTGTCTCGCGCGTCGGCAGCACGCTCTGGCTTGATTGTCGGCGCGGCTTCATCCTGGTCGCGCTCGGCCAGAGGAGATAATGCGAGGTCGAACGCCTCGCGCCATTGCACCAATCCGCGAATGACCAGACCATTGTGTGAGATGGCATCGAGCGTATCGGCGTAGGGCAAGATGACATCTTGCCCTACGGACCAATCAAAGTAAGGGCTGCGCCAGGCGTCCAACACGCGGCGGCGGGGAAACCCGTCAGCCGACAGCGAGAGCAACGAGAACAGTGCAGCGATGCAAGGATTGCTCGCCAGCGGCAATCCGCCCGCGATGCGCAACGGCACACCAAACTCGGAAGCCGTCTCTTGCAAAAAGGCCAGGTAAGGATCAAGGTCGCGCGCGATGACGGCGATTTCGCGCGGGGCAATGCCATCGCGCACGATACGCGCTTTGACCCAACGCAGCGCAGCGCGCGTTTCTTCGCGGCGGTTCTGCGCTTCGAGAAACTCGATAGCGCCATCGGCAAGCTGCTTGCGCGGCGCAGAATCGAATAGCGAGGCTTCCAGGTGAGCGAATGTAGAGCGTGGAGCGTGGAGCGTGGAGAGCAATGTTGGAGCTACGTCGAGCGAACGAGTGAGCAAGTCGCGCGCGCGAATGAAACGCCGATGCGCCAACCGCTCGCGCGCGATCGAAGCGTCGCCCGTGAGTGTGATCATCGTCTCGCCGACTTGATCGGCCAACGCTTTGAGCACGCCAAGCTGTGTCGGGTTGAACTCGTCAAAGCCATCCACGACGAGCAGACACACATCGCGGCAGAGGTCGCGGTTTTGCTCAAGCGCAATCGCGGCCAGCCAGCCCTGGCCTTCGGCGTCGGCCCAGGCTTGTCCAAGACCCTCTTTAGAGGAGAGCATCAGCCACGCCTGGTAATCGGCATAAATCGCAGCAAGCTCTTCCAGCCGAGCGCCCCGCCCCATCACCGCAGCGGCAAACACGTCCGGCTGGACACGCGCCCGCTTGAGCTCTTCAACAAGCTCGCGCAGCTCGGCGACGAAACCGGGCTTGTCGCGCAGGGAAAAGTAATAGCACTCTAGCCCTTCCCCATATCGCCGCGCGACGATCTCTTGAAGCAAGCGATATTGCAGCGGCTCGGTCAAGCGCGCATAAAACTGCCCGGAGCGAGCCAGGATTTCGGCATAGAATTTGTAGAACGTGCCCAGCTCGACGCCCAGCGCGCCGCGCTCGGCCAGGCGATGACGGAACGCGCGCACGTGATCCTGGTTCGGCAAAATGACCCACACCGGCGCAAAGGGGCGAGACACGTCTCGCCCATACTCGGCGCGCAGCGCGTGGATGCGCTCGATGCAGCGCCGAGTTTTTCCAGTTGATGCCGGGGAGAGGAGCAAAGTGGTCATGGGGCAGGCCGTCGGTCGCTCAACCGGACTTGTTCAATATTTGATTGGCGCGCGCACGCACGGCTTTATCTGCGCTGTGAGCCAGCTTGCCCAAAAGCGATGTCTGAGGGGGCGTGAACTTGGCCAGCGCGTCCACAGCGGCCAGGCGGATTCCCTCATCCTTGTCGCCCAGTGCATTGAGAATGTGGCGTACGGCAGACGGCTGATTCGAGATTCCCAACGCCAGCACCGCCGCCTGACGCAGCACCGGGGACAAGCGCGAATCAGCCACGATCTCTAATAGCAAGCTCAGTCCCTGATCAGCATTGAGCGTCTTGCTTCTGACGGCCTGGCCGAGCGCCGTCACCACGGCGGCTCGCGCGCGCTCGTCCTGTTGGGCATCGGCAAGATAGTCGCGGATGATACCCAGCGCCGCCTCGCCGTGGCTGGAAGCGGTCAGGTTGATCACCATGGCGTATCGCGCGGCGGGATGTTGCGCTTTCTCGATCACTTCACGGCAAGCCGCCACTGCCGCCATCGAATGGACGCGCGCCAGCACGGCCGCCAATTGAAGCGCGGTCGCGAGATCGGCTTCACGCATCAAGCGATTCAGCGCCGGCTCGACCGAGGGTGTGCCAATGGCGATGAGCGCAGCGCGCGCCTGCGCCTGGATTGTCTTGCTTTTGCTGCCGAGCAACGACTGGAGCAACGGGTCAACCGCGCGCGCGTCGCCGGCTGCGCTCAGATGGAGAATAGCCTGAGTCACGACTTGGTCGCTAGAATGATCGAGCGCCAGGAGCAGCGCCGACAACTCGTCATCGCTCAGGCGCTGCGGCAAAGGCATCCCCGGCCCGGCCTTTTGCGATTGAAGCCAGGCCAGGCCGCGCTTGGCCTGCTCGTTGTTAGGGTTGATGTTCAGCACGCGCTCCAGGCAGCGCATCGCCAGCTTGCGGTCGTCCATGACAAAGCTGAGCCACAGGAACGCTTGCTCGTTCTCTGGCTCGGCAAACGTGGCCGCTTCCAAATACATGCGAGCTTCTTGGCGGTTGCCCGCGCGCGCGGCGGCGATGCCCAGCTCCAGCAACTCCATCTACATGCCTCCAGATGTCCGGCAGAGTCTACAACCCCTCTTTGGCAATCAATTCCCGTCCCAGGTCAATCACTTCCTGAATCGTGGCAATGAACCCCTGCGCCGCTTCGAGGCTGGGCGGCGGGGCCTCGTCTTCTCCCTCTGCGACAGCAGGCGGAGCGGTGAGTGCGCGGATGCGATCCACCCGCGCGGCCAGGTCGGATGGGAGGCGGCCTGTGGCGACCAGCTCTGCTTCCACCAGGCGCGGAGAGGGCAGCTCTTCGCCGGGCGCTTTGTCTTTGACGAGCGAGAGATGCGCGGAGAGCGTCCATCCCAGCGCCTGCCGCACCGGCCGCATGACTTCTTCAGGAAAGCCACCGTGCAAAACGACCGAGGCCAGCTTGAGCCGCTTGTCGGCCGTGCCGAATCCTTCGCCTGCGCGGCGCAATTTCTTTTCCAACACCTTGCGCGCATCGTCGCGCGCGGGCGCGGGGATGGCCGGGGCTTGATACGCGGCTTGCTGCTCCATCAATCCGCCCGCGAGCAACAAAAGCGCGCGATAGCCTTCTTGCTCCATCAACAGCAGGCCGGGCGGAGTGAAATCGCTATAGTGCTCGGCCAGCAGCTTTTCGACCTCGCCGCGCAGCTTGGCCGGGTCGCGGTCCACGACGACGAGGACATTGCCATCCGCAGGCGCGCCGGGGAGTTGTGGCGCTTGCCGCACCAACAGAATGCGTCCGGGGTAGCGGCCCACGAGCAAATCGGCAAAGCCTTGCAGAGTGGGCGCAGGCACAGCTTCGGGTTTCGCTTCGGCGACGGCAGTCGGTTCGAGCACGAGTTCCGGCTTGACGGATTCCGTGCCCAGCAACACCTCGAGACGCTGCAAGACGCCCTGGCCTGCATCCTTGAACGAGAGGTCAACCACATCGCTGTCTTGGTCGAGCGCGGCATCGAACACAGCTCGCTTGGCGGCCAGCGTGTCGAGCATTCGCTCTTCAATCGTGCCCTGGGCGATCAGGTTGATGACGTTGACCGGCTGCTTTTGGCCGTGACGGTGCGCGCGGCCAATGCGCTGCGCCAGCACCGCCGGGTTCCACGGCAGGTCAAGGTTGATGACCATGCTGGCCGCCTGCAAGTTCAGGCCCACGCCGCCCGCGTCGGTCGAGAGGAACACTTTGCACTTGGGGTCCTCAAAGAACTGCTCGACGAGCGCGCCGCGCTTGGGCGAAGGCACCTCGCCGGTCAACTTGACCCAACCGACTTTTAATTGTTCCAGCAGCGGCTCGGTAAAGGCCAGCATGTTTGACCACTGGCTAAAGATGATGGCCTTGTGCCCGTTACTGGCGACCTCTTCGCCCAAAATCTCGCGCAGCTCGCGCAACTTGGGCGAGGTCTTTTCGCGCTCGGCGGGCTTGATCTCTGGGTCGTGCAGCGCCAGCGCATTGCAGATCAGGCGCATCTTGGTCAGGTAGCTCAAAAGCCACTTGTGCTCTTCCGGCGTGAGCGGGCGGCGCTTGGCGAGCGACATTAGCTTGGCGACTTTGTGCTCGTATTCAGTGTAGGCGACCATCTGCAGCTCGGTCATCTCGACGAAAAAGTTGTTGTCAATCCGCTCCGGCAAGTCCAACAGCACTTGCTCCCGCACGCGGCGCAACACGTAAGGCGAGATGCGGCGGCGCAATTCGTCCAGGTTCTTGTAGCCTAACACCTTGTACGAGCCGGAGGACCGCCGCTCCACATCATAGTAGCGTTGATTGAAAATCCACAACGGGCCGAGGATCGTCGGGTCAATGAATTGAAGGACCGAGTAGAGTTCGTCGAGGCGATTTTCCAGCGGCGTGCCGGTGAGGACAAAGGCATACGGGCTGCGGAGCTGCTTGACGGTGTCGGCAGTTTTCGTTCGCCAGTTCTTGATGCGTTGGGCCTCGTCCAGGATCACCAGATCAAAGTCTTGCTTGATGATTTCTTCCTGGTCGTACAGCGCCAGCTCGTAGTTAATGATGTTGAAAAATTGCGGCTCGCGGTATTGCTTGCGGCGGTCGAGCTGGCCGCCCTGAATGACCTGGACGGGCAGCGAAGTAAAGCGGTTGATCTCGCGCGCCCACTGGTACTTGAGCGAAGCGGGCGTGACGATGAGCACGCGCTGAATATCGCGCAGTTGTTTAAGGAGCGCGGCAGCGGCGATGGCTTGAATCGTCTTGCCCAGGCCCATGTCGTCGGCCAGCAGCACGCGCCGCCCGAACGCCAGGTGCATCACGCCTTCTTCCTGATAAGGGTACAACGACGTCGAGAGGACGTTGAGCGAGCGATTGCCCATCTCGACCTGTTCGAGAAACCATTTCTTTTGCAATTGAACCGCTTCGATGTCTTGCTGGTTCTTGAGGTAATCGTGAACGTCCTGGCCAATGTGGACATGCTCACGGTCGCGGGCGGGCAGCGCGCTCAACTCGCTCAACAATGCAGGCAGACTTTGCGTGACTCGGCCCTGCAAGATGCCTTCGGCGTCCAAGTAGCGTTCGAGCAGCTCGCGCAGCTTTTTGCCTTTGGGGAAAGGCAGGGTCACGCGCACCGTCGTCCGCTCGGCGTGGTGGACGTACAGTTGAGTGATCGCCGGAGCCTCGGCGATGAACTCGTCCCATTTTTTCTCAAACTGCTTTTGCAGGTTGCCCAGCACGCCCTCGATGTGCTTGCAGGTGCCGATGGTGTTGGTGGCGTAATCCGGGCACGTGCAAGTATTGAGCAATTGCGTGAGGGAGCGAATGTGGACCGTGTAGACTTTTTCAGAGGCCGAAATCACCTGGAACGCGCTATAGACCGGGTGCTGGCCCTGATTGACGATCTTGGCGATCTCTTCCATGCCGCGCTTGCGGCGGCGCTCGATTTGTTCTTGGAGCAGGTCAACTTTAGGCTCGATCTCGGCAGTTTCTTCGGGAAAATCCAATGAGGAGTCGTCTGTGCGCTTCATCTGTTTTACCTCGCAGTAGGTGGGCTGAGGACAATGATAAAGCATTACTCGGAAATGGTCAACAAACGTTGGGGGCGTGCCAATACCAGCGTCATGGTGTATACTCCAGGCGCGTTGATGGCCTGCGTCCGGGAAAGCATCTGGTATTGAGCCAGCCCGTTTCGCACCAGCATTTGTCGGAGGCTAATCTCTGATGCGTGTTGTCGTCGCCATGTCCGGCGGCGTGGATAGCTCGGTGGCTGCCGCGCTGCTGGTCGAGCAAGGATATGACGTCGTCGGCGTCATGCTGAGGTTGTGGAGTGAGGCAGAAACGCCGTCGCTTGTTGGTCAAGTTGCCAACTCGTCCAACAATCGCTGCTGTACGCCGGGAGATACCGCGCTGGCTCGCCGCGTGGCCGACCAGCTTGGCATCCCGTTCTACCTGGTCAATGTGGCGGATTCGTTCAAGCGGCTGGTGGTGGATGATTTCATTGCGCAGTACGCGGCGGGACGCACGCCCAACCCGTGCTTTAACTGCAATCGGCACATCCGGTTCGAGCTGCTGCTGAACAAGGCGCTGGGGCTGGGCGCGGAAAAACTGGCGACCGGGCACTATGCGCGGATTCAGCACCCCTGTCATCACGGGGAGAAATCTCAATTGCTCCGGGGAGTGGATTCAAACAAAGACCAGTCGTATGTGTTGAGCGTGTTGACCCAAGACAAGCTCAGCCACGTGATGTTTCCGCTCGGCGAGCTGACCAAATCTCAAGTGCGCCAAATCGCCGCCCAAAAGGGCTTGCCAGTTGCAGAAAAAGCGGAAAGCCAAGACTTGTGTTTTGTGGCCGATGGTGACTATCGCGACTTTCTGATGCGCCACGTGCCCGATTCGATTCGCCCTGGCCCGATCCGCGACACGTCCGGGCGAGTGCTGGGCCAGCATCGCGGGCTGCCGTTCTACACTATCGGCCAGCGTAAAGGCATTGGCGTCTCTGGGCCAGAGGCGCTGTACGTCGTCGCGCTCGACATGGCCGACAACACGCTCGTCGTCGGCACGGCCAGCGAATTGGGCCGCAGCGAATGTGAAGCATTGCGCGTGAATTACGTGAGCAGCGAGACGCCCATCGCGCCATTTCGCGCGACGGCCAAGATACGCTACAAGGCGCGCGAGGCCGCCGTTACCGTCACCCCCCTGCCCGATGACTCGGCGCGCGCTCACTTTGACGAGCCACAACGCGACATCACGCCCGGACAGGCAATTGTGTTTTATAATGGAGAAATTGTGATTGGCAGTGGAGTCATAGTATAGCCCGTATTCCGTATTGCGTGCGTCAACGGAATACGCAATACGAAATGCGCAACAAGGGAGAAAAGTGTGAGCCAAATCAAGATAGCCGTTCTGGGTGGAACCGGCAAAGAAGGCTCGGGGCTGGCGTTGCGCTGGGCCGCCGCCGGTTACGACGTGACCCTCGGCAGCCGCGAGCTGGAAAAAGCGCAGCGCGCCGCCGCCGAGTTGAATACGATGCTCGGCCAAGACATTGTGCGCGGGATGACCAACCGTGACGCCGCCACGCAGGCGGACGTAGTCGTGGTGACGGTTCCTTACGCCGCTCACGCCGCGACGATCGAATCGGTCAAGGACGTGGCGCAGGGCAAAGTCCTGGTGGACGTGACCGTTCCGCTCGACCCGCAAAACGTCCGCCGCGTCAAGATGCCCGCGGCAGGCTCGGCCTCGGTCGAGGCGCAGCAACTGTTGGGCGAAGGGGTCAAGGTCGTAGCCGCGTTCCAAAACATCAGCGCCGAGCATTTGCGGTCGCGCGATCACGAGATCGAGTGCGACGTGCTGGTGTGCGGGAACGACAAGGACGCCAAGCAGCAAGTCATCGAGCTGGCGCAAGCCGCGCGCATTCAAGCCTGGGATGCCGGGCCGATTGAGAACGCGATGGTCGTCGAGGGATTGACCAGCGTGCTCATCAATTTGAACATCAAGCACAAGGTCAAGGCGGCGGGGATTCGCATCACGGGCGTTGAGCGAAGAGCGTAGAGCGCATCCTCGCTCTACACTGCGCTTCCACTCTACGGGTACACGTACCCCTTGGGCCTAAACATATCTTTTCCTGGCTCGCGCAAGATGGCGCGCAACGCGCCCGGGCCGGGCGGGTAACTGGCTCCTCGCACAATCACCACCGGCAGCCGCGCCGAGGTTTGCCCCATCAGCATCGAGGCGGCGGCGGCGATTTCGTCCGCGCGGTTAATGATCGTGCGCTCCATGACGTAGCCAAAGAGGTCAGCCTGACCGCGCACGTCCAGCAAAGGTTCCATCCCCGCCACACCGATCGCCATGCCGATCACGCCTTCGCGGAACGGACGGCCCAACGTGTCAATGACGAGCACGGCCAGCGTTTTGCCGCTGCGCGCTTCGAGCCGCTCCTGAATGGCGCGGGCCGACGCATCCGGGTTTTGCGGCAAGAGCATCAGCGTCACGTCGTCGCCGATCTGCTCGATGTTCGAGCGGTCAATGCCCGCGTTGGCGCAA
>Ga0315288_10004477_pt1 | contig 17794 bp, 19 predicted proteins | sample YL17G11_20_MG_FD_203454 | JGI IMG/M metagenome (GOLD analysis project Ga0315288, IMG submission 203454) | Sediment microbial communities from Yellowstone Lake, YNP, Wyoming, USA - YL17G11_20 | ecosystem: Environmental > Aquatic > Freshwater > Lake > Sediment | place: USA: Wyoming | collected... | reverse complement strand
CCTAAAACCTCAACCGGCTGGCTGGGTAAAGCCTGGTTTATTGATTGTCCTTTTTCATCAAACATGGCCCGGATTTTACCAAAAGTATTTTCCACTTTGATTTCATCACCGACTTTTAAACTGCCGTTGCGAACCAAGATGGTCGCCAAGGGGCCTTTATGAGAATCAATTTTTGATTCAATGACAACCGCCTGAAGTTTGTCTTGGGGATTTCCCTGAAGACTCATCATTTCGGCCAAAAGCAAAATCATTTCCAAAAGATCATCAACCCCCTTGCCTTCTTTGGCCGAAACCGGAACGACAACAATATCACCCCCAAAACCTTCAACCGGGATGCCATTGTCAGCCAAGTTTTTCTTGGCATTTTCTATGTTAACTTCAGGTAAATCAATTTTATTTAAAGCGACCAAAAAATTAATTCCGGCTTCTTGAATAAATTTGAGGCTTTCTAAAGTTTGGGGTTTGACCCCTTCACTTGCCGCCACCACCAAAACCGCCAAATCAGCAATCTTGGCTCCTCGAGACCTCATCTGGTTAAAAGCGGCATGGCCTGGGGTATCAATGAAAGTGATTAACTGGTTTTTAAATTTAACCTGATAAGCTCCAAGATGTTGGGTAATCCCCCCATGTTCTTTGCGGGTCAAATCCAGCTCTTTAATTTTAGAAAGGAGGGTGGTTTTGCCGTGGTCAATATGGCCGAGGATGACAACCACTGGCGGTCGACTGTCTTCTGTGGAGACTGAAGAGGCCAAACCGATTTTGGTTGTCTTGTTTTTCATAAATTTTTTGATTCCCTAAATGAAAAGATATCATACCCATCACCCTTATTTCTTTTTCTTCTCTTTAATCTTTTCTTTAACCACTTTTTTTGTCTTTTTGGCTACTTTCTTTTCCTTAGGCGTGGTTTTTTTAATTCTTTTTTCTTCTTTTTCTCGAGCCAAGCGAGAAGCAAGGTCTTCCTTAATATCTATTTTAAAACCAGTTAGTTTGACTGCCAAACGGACATTCTGTCCATCTCGGCCAATGGCCAAAGAAAGCTGATCTTCAGGCACGGAAACCACGGCTGTTTTTCTCTTTTCATCAATCTCCACTTTAATTTTTTCGGCCGGGGATAAAGCCGAGGCAATAAACTTAGAAATATCTTCACTGTGCTGAATAATATCAATCTTTTCTCCATTAAGTTCATTAATAACTGCTTGAACTCGAACTCCTTTTTGGCCAACACAAGAACCAACCGGGTCAACACCGGCTTGAGTGGAAAAAACGGCAATTTTCGAACGATTGCCGGCCTCACGGGCAATTTCTTTAATTTTAACCACCCCTGAAGTAACTTCAGGAACTTCTCTTTTGAAAAGACCTTCAACTAAATTTTTATCAGCTCGGGAAACAATAATCTGCTGAACTTTACCTAGTTCTTCAATCCCTTTAACATAAAAAGTTAAACGCTGGCCAATTTTATAATTTTCAGCCATGATTTGTTCCATTTTGGGCATCATGGCTTCCGTGCGGTCAATATCAATCACCACATTGGGACCATCAAAACGAATAACCCGTCCGGAAACCAAGCTGCCAACTCTTTTGGCATATTCAGTCAGAATTGAGGATTTTTCTGCTTCTCTGATTTTTTGAATGAGAACTTGTTTGGCCACCTGAGCGGCAATACGGCCAAAACCAGGGGGAGTAATTTCTTTTTTCTCTTTCTTCCCTAAAAGAAAAAGATGACTTTCACCAGTTTGCTGATCAATATTAACTTCATATTGAGCTTCTTCATCCACCCCAAAATCACGACGATAAGCCGCCAGTAAAGCTTCTTTAATTGAGTCCAAAACAACCTCAATCTCAATGCCGTGTTCGGCACAAATTTGATTTAAAGCTGACGCAAATTCGGTTCTTGCTTTAATAACTGCCATGTTTTTAATCTTATTAATTTAAAAGGTGGGTCGCCCCACCTCTCTAATTACTTATCTGAATACTTAATCTAAGAAAAATTTTAACAGAAAGAGACCTTGAAGTCAAACAATTGTGGATAATTCAACCAATACTATTATCGCTCCAATTTAATTATTTCCTCTTATTTTTATTGCTTCTTCAACTATGGCAAAGATATATTTTGATATCCAATCATATCTCTCTTGACTGTTATTACCTGCTGGCGTGTAACATTTGACTATCTCGGACAATTTTTTACCAGAAGCAACGTGGGTTAAGTAATTAAAAGGATTATCTCCTTTTGCGGAGATTTCTTCATTTTGATTTTTTAGACCGTAAATATGTATACCTACCACACCCATACTGGCATCCCACGATTCTATTATTTCATAATTTATCCATTTTCTATTTGCAGTTTGGCTCCCAACAAGAACAACTGTGCATGATCTGTATTTCATTTGCTCTTTTACCCATTCTTCAATTGCCTTATCACCACCTTCTGTAATTTTTTCCCAATCATTATCGGGAGCTGGCTTATTCCCTTCAATAGCACCTATACTACGGACTGTAGACGCACGCCAACAATCAGGTTTGTAATGAAAACTATAAAAAACCTGTCTTTTTGTCGCCATAATTTAGTTAACTAAATATGTAATCAATAACATAACCATTATCAATGGTAAATAAAAAAATAACAGCGTGGTTGAAAACATTGAGCTTATCCAGCTATTATTTTTGTCGTTTGCATACTTACTCGTGTTCATCGAAAAATCAATCTTTTCTTCATTTAATTTTCTAACATCATCGTATAAAGACCTAAATAATCGTTCCTGTGACAAAAAATAACCATCTAAAATCCAAAAAATAATAACGGGAAAATAAACAACAAAAATAAAATTATGATTAGCATCTTTTATAAACAATGTAAAAAGAGCAGCAATTAAAGTTATTGTCCAGCCTCGCAAGAAAAATAAATTACTCGCCATTCTATTGATGGCTTCTTGAATAAACTCAAGGTGTTTTCGTTTGTTTTCCATATTTAATCTTTCTTCTTTTTCTAGCTTTTCACTCCCACAATTTTAATTTCTCAATCTAAATCAAATTTTTCTCAACTTCCTGGTAAAATTTTACTATTTTTTAAGTTTTTAATAGTTTTTCTAACTGTAGAGCCTGAGGGATTTTTTTTCTTAATAAAGTTTAGTATTTTTTCTAAAAATTTTTTGTCTTTGTATATGTCCTTAAATTTTAATATTTCATGCCACTGTTCTAAATTTGCTGATTGAATATATCGTTTTGGAACTTTTGCAAAAAGATACATAAACTCCGGTATCCTTTTCTTTTCCGTTTTTACTTGTTTTTCTCCCTGAAAGAGATCTGGACGTAGATTGTCTGCCATACGTTTCCAAATTTTACCTCGTTTATCTTGCCATCCTTCTTTATCTACAAATTGAAGCTGTCTACCAATTTTATAGAGATAATTTAAATTATTTTCTCTGCCCTTATACCTTTTTGCTATCGAGCTAATATTCTTAAGTACAGTTTTTATTGTATTCTCAATATCTTCTTCCTTTAAAATTTCGTTTATATTTGCCTCTACAGCTTCTGAACCAGGAATTAGTTTTGTATCAAACTCCTCGACTTCGATTTCTTTCCCTTCAATTTTAATTTTTTTCTTTGTAACTACCATAATTATGTTAATCCAACAGAATCATAATACATTTCATCTCTTTTTCTTAAAACTTCCTTAATCAGTTCTTCTGTCAATTCTTCATTTTTATAATTTTTTACCAATAATAACTTAATAGCTTCGTCTAAACCTCTTTGTACACTGTAAAGGTAAATTTCCTTGCCTTTTGTTCTTGGTTTAGATTTTTCTCGTATCCTTAAAAAGTCGGGGTGATCCCAAACAACGCGTAAGACCCCATCTGTAATCGGTAAGTTTCTCCATTTTTCAAAAACTTGACCTCTGCCATACACATATTTTATTTGTTTGATAAATCCCTTACCTTTAGATAGAGGTGGTTCTTGTTCTAAATAAAAGGTGAAAGACCTTGTGTGAATTTCGCTCCCTAGTTTATCTGATAAAACTCCTTTAGCGATATATTCACCTTTTTCATCCGAGCCTTCGTTAAAATCAATTAGTGGTATATGAATTTTAGTTCTCTTAAATGAGTCTAAAGAAAATTCAAATCTTTCCTTAACTTTTACGTTCCCCTTTTTGTTCTTAACTATAAAAGTAAGCTCCAAGTCTTCTGAATTTTCTGTTTCGTTTACAATTTCGCAAGTAACTCTTAAACTTTGGTCAAACTTTAAAACGCGTTGGTCGCCAAAAAAAGAGTCTATCCTTATCAGGGGCTTAGGTGGCGGAGAAATCCCACCTTCGGTTACACCACCAAGAGTTTTTTCTGTTTCGAGTAAATCGGGCGCATATTGCCTGACTAAATTATTTATAGCCTTGATTGCTTCATTTACTATCTGTATTTTAACTTGTATTTCGCTTTTCTTGGGGCTAATTTTCTGGACAAATTCGTCTAGCTTAACAAGAATAAAGTCCTTTATGTGATTCCATACTTTTACGTTCCTAAATCCAAAATGATTAGGGTTTTCCGCATTTTTTAATTCTTCTTCTAAACTTTCACCAAAGTTACAGTACCCGCAAATTTTATTTTTGATTTCTTCCGACACTCCTGATGGTTGCAGTCTTATGATACTCATCCCTGCTCGTTGAATTGAGATACCGCGGTACATCTCTGATACCTCATCTTTATGAAAACGGATCTCAAAGTTTTTAACCTCACCGAAGTTTTCTATCTTGATATTTTTAAGTATAATTTTGTCTTGTACCGAAGGGAATTCCTCTTTAACAACTTTTCTATCAACCCCATCAAGATTAACAATTATTTCAGCGTCCCAGTCCCTAATGATTTCCCACCACGTAGAAGCAATATAACTTATGAAGGAGCGAACATTCAATAATTCCTCCAGCAGTTCTTTCTTAACATCTAAAATAATAATCCTTGTCCCTTGATGATTTAGTGGTTGCAGTCCTTTAACAAACTCACTCAAGTTTTTGTCCTCATCATATTCTGCATCGGTACCATACGAAAAACGATATACACCTTTTCCATCTATGGTCTCAGTAAGTACTAATTTTTGGGAAGACAAGTAGTGGAACATGGATTTCCCTTGGCCTCTAGCACCCGCATCACCTAAAAATTTTGTGGTAAACCAATGACCTTGATAAGCCTCCCAATTCTTTTCATTCATACCGGTTGTACCGAAATCTTCAATCAATAAGGAGTTTATCTTTGTTAAATATTGAAATATAATTTTCCAATTATGGCCTTTCCTTGTAATCCGTGCATCCCAAGAATTTTGAATAGCATCTTTTTGAACACCCTCGATGATATTCGGGTACTGCTCTGCAATATTTTCTGCTGTTTTGCTTAGGTTAGCTATTCTTTTTTTCATTAGAGTTTAAACTCTCTCTTGGTACTTCCGGAAAATTTTGTCTTAATCATTCTAAGTTGGGAATCGATGGCAGAGAAAATTTTTTGAACATCTTCGAGAGAATAATCATAATTTACTTTATTGGAGAGATTTCCGAGGATACGAAGTTTATCAAGAACAACGTTAGTTCTTGCCGTCGCCAATCTTTTAAACCTTTCTTGTCGAGTTTCTGTCATAAGCTTATCCTCATTTCTTTAAGGATAACGCTATTATAACATAAATATTATAGTTTGTCAAATTCTAATATTAGGAATAGTAAATATAATAATAATGAAGTTTTATTGAAGCTAAATCAAGTTTTTCTCAGTTTTATCTTTAAAATTCTTCCAAAATTTCTTTTTGTTTTCGGGTTAATTTTTCGGGGATTTTGACCAAAAGACGAACATATTGGTCGCCATGGCCATAACCATGAAGTTTTTTAACTCCCCTTCCGGCCAAACGAACCATGGTTCCTGACTGGGTGCCGGGACGAACTCTTAATTTTAGTTCGCCGTCAATCGTCGGGACTTCGATAATACCACCCAAAATAGCTGTCGTTAAGGGAATTTCCTGATTCACTAAAATATCATTGCCTTCACGCTGAAAAGTTTTATCGGGTTTGATATCAATGGTAATATAAAAATCATTAAATTCAATTCTTGAACCTTCATCAACCCCAGCGGGAATTTTAATTTTTTTTCTTCTGCCCTCAATAGAAACTTCTTTCTCAACCCCTTTAACCGCTTCTTGAAAGGTTAAGGACAAACCATAACGTGGTTTTCGCGCTGCTTGACGGAAAGGCGAACCGCCGCCAAAAAATTGTTCAAAAATTTCAAAAGGATCAGAAAAATCAAAACCTTCAAAAGGTGAACCTTGTCCACTTCTATCACCATAATTAGTATAGGAATAAGTAAAAGGTCCTCCGCCATATTCCGCCCCACCCCCTTGAGTAAAAGCCGCATGACCAAATTGATCATAGGTTTGTTTTTTTTGAGGATTGCCTAAAACTTCATAAGCTTCATTGATTTCTTTGAACTTTTCTGAGGCTTCAGTGGATTTATTCCGGTCCGGATGCCATTCTAAGGCTGACTTGCGATAGGCTTTTTTAATTTCAGCTTGAGAAGCGTTTTTGGAGACGCCTAAAATATCATAATAATCTCTTTTGGTAGACATAAAATTATTCTACCACTTCGCCTTCTTCGGCTTTATCCTTATCTTTAGAAGTTTTATCAGTCGTCTCTTCTTTTTTCTCTTCCTCACCAGTCGGTGGTTGGGAACCACCAGCCTGTTGCTGGGCTTGATACATAGCGGTCCCGACCTTCTGTATTTCTTCGGAAAGTTTATTGGCGGCTTGGTCAATTTCTTCTTTACCAATCCCTTCTTTGCCTAAAACATCTTTGACATTTTTTACTTCAGCCTCAACTTTTTCTTTATCTTCGCTTTTGACTTTATCACCAGCCTCTTTTAGGGTTTTTTCGGCAGTAAAAACCAAATTTTCCGCTTGGTTTTTGGCTTCGACCAATTCTTTTTTTGCTTTATCTTCTTCAGCATATTTTTCCGCTTCGGCTTGGGCTTGTTTCACTTCTTCCTCAGACAAACCAACCGCTCCTTTAATAGTGATTATTTGTTCTTTGTTGGTGGCTTTATCCTTAGCTTTAACATTTAAAATGCCATTGGCATCTAAATCAAAAGTCACTTCAATTTGGGGAATTCCCCGAGGCGACGGTGGAATACCATCTAAAATGAAACGGCCTAAAGACTTATTATCAGCCGCCATCGATCTTTCACCCTGCAAAACATTAATTTCCACTTGGGTTTGATTATCCGCCGCGGTCGAGAAAATTTGTGACTTGGCGGTGGGAATGGTCGTATTTCTGTCAATCAAAGGGGTTCTCACACTTCCCAAAGTTTCAATACCTAAAGTCAAAGGGGTGACATCAAGCAATAAAACATCTTTAACTTCGCCCCCTAAAACACCACCCTGAATGGCGGCGCCAACGGCCACCACTTCATCAGGGTTAACCGAACGATTGGGCTCTCGGTTAAAAAACTTTTTCACTGTCTCCGTAACTTTGGGCATTCTGGTCATCCCGCCCACCAGAATAATTTGTTCCACATCGGCAATCTTAATTTTGGCGTCTTTCAAACAAAGTTCCACTGGTTTCATGGTTTTTTCAATTAAATCCGAAACCAATTGTTCTAATTTGGCTCTGGTTAATTTCATGGTTAAATGAAGTGGTTGCCCACCTTTGCCTTGGGTAATGTAGGGCTGGCTAATTTCTGTTTCTTGAGCTGAAGAAAGCTCGATTTTAGCTTTTTCGGCGGCGTCTCTTATCCTTTGTAGAGCTTGTTTGTCTTCTCTTAAATCAACCCCTTGGTCTTTTTTAAATTCATCAGCAATCCAATCCACAATTCTTTCATCAAAATCATCACCACCCAAATGGGTATCCCCATTGGTGGCTTTGACCTCAAAAACACCTTCACCGATCTCGAGAATCGAGATATCAAAGGTTCCCCCACCCAAATCATAAACAGCAATCGTTTCACCTTTTTTCTTTTCCAAACCGTAAGCCAAAGCTGCGGCGGTTGGTTCATTAATAATTCTTTCAACTTTAAGCCCGGCAATTTCACCGGCTTGTTTGGTCGCCTGTCTTTGGGCATCATCAAAATAAGCAGGTACGGTGATTACCGCCTGTTCAACTTTTTCACCTAAAAAGGCTTCGGCATCAGACTTGCATTTGGCCAAAATTTTGGCGGAAATTTCTTGAGGCGTATAAGTTTTCCCGCCAATTTCAACGACGGCCAAGCCATCTTTGCCTTCTTTAATTTTATAAGGAACCATTTTTTGGGTTTTTTTCACCTCAGGGTCAGAGAAGCGGCGGCCCATCAGTCTTTTAACTGAATAAACTGTATTTTCTGGGTTCAAAACCATCTGGCGTTTCGCCACTTCACCCACCAAATTTTTTACTGGTTCAACCACTGAAGGAATTGTATTCCGACCCTCGGCCGAAGGAATAACTTTTGGCTTGCCGGCTTCCATCACCGCCACACAAGAGTTAGTTGTGCCTAAATCAATTCCGATAATTTTTGACATAATTTTTAATTCTCCTTTAATTGAGTACCGCCAACTTTGACTTTGGCGATGCGTAAAACTTTTCCTTCTAAAAGATAACCTTTTCTTGAAACTTCCATCACCTTGTTTTTCGGCCCTTCAATAATTTCTATGGCCTCCATGAGCTCAGGATTAAATTCTTCCCCATAGGTTTTAATTTCTTCAACCCCTTCACTTTTTAAAATTTCTTTTAACTTGTTTAAAATAATTTTTAAACCCTGATCTTTAAGATGATTTTCGGCCGCTTCTAAATCATCCAGAATCGGCAGTAATTTTTCTAAAAGTTTTAAGTTACTATATTTTACAAAAGATTGTTTCTCGTTATCAATCCTTTTTTCTAAATTGGCATAATCGGCCAAAGCTCTTTTCCATTTATTTTCCAAATCATTTAATTGTTCCTGTAAGTTGATTTTCTTCTTACTCGTCATTAGAGATTGCCCGCCAGCTCTTCAATTAATTTAGCATAATAACGAACGGTTGGGATAACCAAAGCATAATTCAAACGATTAGAACCAACAATCCCCAAAGAGCCAGATTTTTTTGGTCCAGCCTCAAAGCTGGTAAAAACCATCCCGCAGGGCTCCAAATAATCATAACCAAGTTCTTCACCAAAAAGAAAATGAATCGGATTTTCGTCATAAGTTTTTTCAAAAAGACGACGGACTTGAGCTAATTCTTCCAACATCGAAAGAATTGTTCTGGTCACATCAATATCAAAAAACTCTGGCATTTCTAAAATATGAGAATAACCGGCATGATAAACCTCACCTTCTTTAGTTATGGCCAAAGCTAAAGTTCGAGTTTGGTCAGCTAAAGCCTTGACCGTATGATGCATGAGATGATCAAAATCAAAACGGAAATCCCAAATTTTTTCCCGAGCGGCAACTTCATCAACCACTGAAAGTTTCTTTTCCTCCATCAAACGATCAATATAAAAACGAAAAGCTTCCTTGGTGGGGATCCGGCCGGCGGAAGTATGGGGCTGTTTTAGGAAACCGGATTCAATGAGCTTTGCCATTTCATTCCTAATGGTGGCTGGTGAAACACCCAGCTCATATTTTTTTTCCAAAATTTCCGAACCAATCGGTTGACCACTTTCAATATATTCTTCAATAACCGCTTTTAAAATTTTGATTTGTCTATCACTTAACTCAGCCATTAGCAATAGAATATCATGACTGCTAAAAGATGTCAAGAGGTTTTTTAACTAAAATTCAAAATATCGCCGTCTTGAAGTTGATGAGTTAAACTCACTTGCTGAGCTGGAAAGCGAGCCGAAGGCCCCCATAATAAAACCTGGCTGAATTTTCTTTCCTCAGGAAAAGTCTTTTGGGCCACATCCTCCACCCTTTGCCCTTCTCTCATAATTAAAGGGGCATTAAAATCCGGTTCTTTCCCCTTGGGTTTAAGATAAACTCTCATTAACTTTAATTTCTGCCAAATTTGTTTTTTTAAATCATCTAAGCCAATTTCTTTTTCAACACTAATTAGGATTTCATTGCCTTGATCAATAGTCTTTTCAATTAAATCGACTTTATTAACCACGGTAAGAATGGGTAAATTAACTTCAGATTGTTTTAATTCTTTAAGAATTGTTCTTATTTTTATCCTTGTTTTTAAATCAACCATTAAAATCAGTAAATCAGCTGAACGAGTGGCCGATAAAATCTCCCGACCCCGGCCAGCCCCAACAGCCGCTCCGCTGATAATCCCTGGTAAATCAAAAATCTGGATTTTGGCCCCTTGGTAATCCCACATCCCAGGGACAACTTTAATGGTGGTAAAAGGCCAAGCTTCAACCCTTGATTGAGCTTGAGTTAATTTATTCAAAAGGGTTGATTTGCCAACAGAAGGCGGACCGATTAAAACAATGGTCGCGTCGCCGGTTTTTTTAGGAATAAAACCGAAACGACCACCACTTTTAGAAAATTGCTCTTCCTCTTTTCGTTTTAACTTCGCAATTTTGGCTTTTAAACGTCCAATATAATGTTCTGTTCCTTTATGATAGGGAGTTTTCCTTATTTCCTCTTCAAGCTTGGCAATTTTAGAGGCAAAATCTTTTGGTTGATTAATATTCTTCATTCAGGCGAAGGAGTAATTACTTCCGGTAAAACCTTGGGTTTTTTAATTTTATCAATAAGCTTTTTAAGCAAAGTTACTTCTTCAACTTTCAAAAGCCAAACCAATAAAATATAGGTTAAAAGACCAATCAAGCCAACCAAGGCCGTCAATAAAATTAAATTGAAAGTATAATGAGTATCCAAAACAAAATGTTCAAAAGTGGTTGGGAGTTTTAACCCAACCCAATGAAGAAAAGAAAGCCTTTTGTCCCAGGCCGAACGGTCAAGAATTTTAAGCAGAAAAAACATTAAGCCCCCGGCGACAAAAGAAGACAGAGCAATTTTTAATAAAGGGGTCATTATTTTTCTTTTATTTAAGTCAGGAACTCGGCGTGAGAGCAGAAAAAACAAGAAAATCATTTGGATTAAAGAAGCCAAAGAGAAAGATAAAGCCAAAGTCCAAATTTGTAGTTTAAAAACTAAAATAAAAAGGCCCCCGAGAAAAATATTAAGGGCAATCGTCCCCATCGAAATTTTAACTGGAGTTTTGGTATCATGTAAAGCCCAAAAAGCCCTGGTTAAAGGATAAATCAAAGCCTGGGTAAAAATACCCAAGCAAAAGGCAGAAAGAGTATAACCGGTTTGGACCGTTGAGGCCCAGGTAAAACGGGCGGCTCCGAAAACTAACCGGACAATGGGAATCCTTAAAACCGCCAAAAAAACCGCACAGGGCAAAACAAAAAAGACGACTTGATTAATCAAAGAGACTAATGTTTCTGAAAATTGTTTAAAATCGCCTTTAGCTGATTGATAAGATAAAGTTGGTAAAGACGCCTTGGCCACACTTGTGCCAAAAAGGCCAATGGGCAATAAAGCCAAAGAGTTGGCAAAAGTGTAATAAGTATAGGCAGCGGTGGAGACTAAAGAAGCCAGAAAAAGTTCGGCGACCTTTCCTATTTGCAAGGCAGAAAGTTCAACAATTCTTGGCAGGGCCAAACGACCAATTTCCCGAACACCGGGATGAGATAAATTCAAAGAAAACTTAGGCCGGAAACCCAGCCAAAGAGCTAAGGGAAGTTGGATTAAAAAATGTAAGAAAGCTCCTATTACCGCTCCAATGGCCGGACCATAAATCCCAAACCGAGGTGAAAGCCAAAAAGCTCCTAAAATAATCCCCAAATTATATAAAAGTGGGGCCAAAGCCGGTACTAAAAATCTTTGCAGAGACTCCAAAACGCTGGTTAAAAAGTAACTTAAGACAAAAAAGCCCTGAGCAATTAACAAGACTCTGGCGATATTGGCAATTAGTAGACTATCTTGAGGATTAAAACCAGGGGCAATGACTCGATAAAGGGGCCGGGCCGATAAGAAGATAATCAAAGCAAAAACCAAAAAGATTAAAAAGGCAAAATTAAGACTAATTGAAGCCACATGCCAAGCTTCTTTTCTTTTATTTTGAGAGAGATAAGAAGTAAAGGTGGGAATAAAAGCTGAGGAAAAGGTGCCAAAAACCAAAATTTCAAAAATTGTTTCTGGGATACGAAAGGCGGCAAAGTAGACTGAAAGGGTTTCAACTGAGAAAAAATTAGCCAGGACGCGATTACGCACTAAACCTAAAACTCTGGAGGCAGCAATGGTCACCATAATAATGATGGCCGCCGATAAAATCGTCTTTTGTCTTTTGGTGAAAAAATTAGAACTGCTTTGAAGAAATTTTTTTACCATTGCTTAAAAATTTATGTTTTGATATACTTTAACCTAATTATGCCAGTTATTCAATCAGCCAAAAAAGCTCTCCGCCGTGATCGGCGACGAGCTATCATTAATAAAGAGATTAAAATAAAAATCAAGGAAATTCTCAAAAGCACTCGTAAAAATCCGAATAAAAAAAATTTAGATTTGTCTTTTAAGATTTTAGATCGGGCCGCTAAAAAGAAAGTCATTCATCAAAACAAGGCTTCTCGCTTAAAATCTCGCCTCTCAAAATTATTAAAGACAAAAAAAGATTAATTCCCCTTTACAAAAACTTCTTTTTTATCCTATACTGAAGTCATGGCTGCCCCAAAAAAAGCGCCTTCGACAACGATTGAATTTATTCCCCAAGAAGATTGGGAAAGAACCAGCTTCGGCAAATTTTTAAAATGGCTTTTGTCAGTCGGCCGCTGGATCGTCATTATCACCGAACTCTTGGTTATTTTAGCCTTCCTTTCCCGTTTTAAGTTGGATCGAGATCTAACTAATTTAAATGAGTCTACCAAACAGAAACAGGCAATCATTACTTCTTCTGCTAGTTTGGAAAAAGGATTTCGTTTTTTGCAAAAAAGATTAACGACCATTGAAAGCCTCCAAAAATCACAAAATGAGGCCAAACAAGTCTTAGACATCTTTGCCGAACTAACCCCAGTCGGGATTCAACTCTCAAATTTCACCTATCTTGATAGAAAAATTAGTCTGATGGCTTCTGCCAATTCGGAATTGGCTTTTGCCACTTTTCTGAAAAATCTTAAGGAATCACCCAAGATTAAAAGCTTGTCGATTGCCAAAGTTTTAACTAATGAAGAACAGGGTGGAACCATCATTTTTAATTTAAAAACAGAACTTAAAAATTAAACATGGCTACTTTTGACTGGCAAACTGAATATCATCGCTATCGCCGCTATTTTACTGATTTAGGGCGTTTTCATCAAACCAAAAAAACCAGGGTTTATACTGGGATTATTCTTTCTTTATTAACCGTGACCTTTTTTGTTATTTTTGCCATCAAGCCTACTTTAACCACCATCACCCAATTGGTCAAACAAACCAAAGACCAAAAATTGGTGGTCAGCGAACTTGAGAAAAAAATTGCCAGTCTTTCCCAAGCCCAAAACGAATATTTAACCGTTGAACCTGACTTATATTTGATTGATCAGGCTTTACCTCAAGAATCGGAAGCGCCTCTTTTGATCAAACAGTTGGAAACTTTAGCTTATCAAAGTGGAGTGAGTATCGGCCGCCTTCGGTTAAGTGAAGTTAATTTGAAAAAAACTGATTCCGCCAACCCCGAAAAACAATCTCTTAGTTTTAACTTTACCGCCTCCGGTAATTATAATAATCTAAAAAATTTTCTTTCATCACTCTCAACTTTGCGCCGAATTATTCTGATCGAAAGTTTTTCTTTTCAAAAAGGAACAGGAGAAAAAACCAGTTTATCTTTAAATTTAATGGCTAAAGCCTGGTTTTTAGAAAAATAATTTAAAAAATGAAGAAAAAATTTAAATTAGGAAAAGATATTTTAACCTTGGCTATTTTTACTTTAATTACAGTTCTAACCTGGGTCGGTTTTGCTGTCTGGTCAGTTGCTACCCGAAACACTATTAACAAAATCACCCAAGAGCAAATGGCTCCTTTGAATCCTCAACTTAAAAAAGAAGTTTTTGAGTCTTTGAAAAAAACTTCCTTTTTTTCTGAAGAAGAAATGGGTACTTCTCACCAAACAATCCCCTCAACTCCCTCAGCTGGATTAGAAACAAATCCCGTGGCTACCGGGGCTAGTCAAGCCACCACTGAAAGTGCTATTCTGGAAACAAGATGAAAAAGATTCGCCGCTTACCAACTATCTTAGGTCTTTTACTTGTCTTAGGAGCGATTGCCGGCGGGGTCATTTTAATCAAACAAGGCCCAACCCTTTTCATTAAAGCCAGTCCTACCTTAACCCCTAATCAATTGAAAATCACCAACGTTAATGATACAAGTTTTACGGTTTCCTGGCTGACCGAGCAAAGTACCAGTGGTTTTATTAAATATGGGGCTGATAATAATCTTTCTTTTACAGCCGCTGATGACCGTGATCAGCTTTCCGGCAAAACCGGGGAGTTTACCAGTCACCATATTACACTTAAAAGCTTAAAACCCTCGACCAATTACTTTTTCAAAGTCGGTTCTGATGGTAAAATTTTTGATAATAATGGCCAGCCTTATCAACTAACGACAGCCACAGCCTCTAAGGATTCACCCCCCCCTAATGATGTTGCCTATGGCACAGTCGTTGACCAAAACAGTAATCCGGTTGAGGGAGCGATTGTTTATCTTTCTCTGGCCAATGCCAATCCGGCTTCAACCTTAACCAAATCTTCTGGAAGTTGGGTTATTCCTTTAAATCTCGTTCACTCGGCTGATTTAAGTTCTTGGGCTTCTTATGATAAAGACGCCTCTATTGAAGAAATTTTTGTTCAGGCCGGCACTTTGGGAACAGCAACAGTCGTCGCCACCACCAAAAATGACAGTCCGATGCCCAAAATTATTTTAGGCCAAAACTTTGATTTCCGGAAAGTGGCTGAGGAAAAAACAATCACTCAACCAAGTGTCACCCCAACGCCAGAAGCCACGGAAGGTAGTAAATTCACGGTGGAACAATTAGCCACTCCTTCGGCTGCAACCAGTTCTGCTCAAGTAAAAATTCTCAATCCTGAACAAGATGAAGAAATAAACAGCCAAAAACCAGAATTTTTAGGAACTGGTCCTGTGGGAGAAACCTTAACCATTACCGTTCAATCTCTGGCCACTTATTCCGGCACGGTAAAAGTTGACAGCAAAGGCAATTGGCAATGGACACCACCGACCAATTTAGAGCCAGGCGAACATACGATTACTGCTTCTTATAAAGATAAAAATGGCTTGTTACAAAAAATTACTCGCACTTTTGTTGTTTTGGCTTCCGGAGAAAGTAATTTGCCGGCGATGACGGCCACTCCTTCCGGGACAACCACTCCCTCACCAACACCAACAAGTAAAGTGGCCACTCCTTCATCCACACCAACCACGAAAATTGCTTCTGGTTCACCCACGCCAACTTCAACAACCAGTGGCAGAACAGCTATGCCTTCAACTGAAGGTGGCATTCCTTCTTCAGGATACTTGACACCCACATTTATAGTCTTCATAATGGGATTCAGCTTGATATTCTTAGGTCTATTTGTTAAAAAATTATTTCATTTTTAATGGACAATAATCTGCCAACTGACGACAATCAAAAACCCGTAATTCCTGTTGAAACACCGCCATTACCTACAGAATCTCCATCTGTCATTCCGGAAACCCCTGACAAAACACCACCAATCACTTTACCAGAAGAACCAAAACAAGAAACACCAGAACCAACCATTGAAATTGGCTCTTTAGGACAAGCCTCTTTATCAACATTCCAAAACGTCAGTGGTAAAATAAGTAATAAATCTAAAAAAATTAAAAATACTGTTTCCATTTTAGGTCTTTTTTTAATTATCGCCTCTTTACCATTAGCTATTATTTTAGTTAAACAAAGACAGGAATTAAGAAAAGAAGCAGCCAGTGGAACAGGCATCGTGAAGACATACGATTCAGCTGGTACGGAGAAGACAAGTTTTGCTCAGGGCGAAACCGTATACTTCAAAGCTGTAAATCTTATATTAGACAAATACTATAGGTTTAGGCTTGATCCACCAGGAGGAGCTCAATTCCCTTTGACAACAACATGGACATTAAATGTCACCACTGAACTGACGGGAAGCTACGAGCTGAAACTGCCAAATAATGTTGCGACTGGAACCTGGAAACTCCACACAAGACAAGCTGATGATATCAGTGGCACGGGTGATAAACATTATGTGGACTGTAATTTTACAGTAGTTGTGGTAACACCCACCGTCACCCCCACTGTGACCCCAACAATTACACCGACCCCAACAATTACTTCAACCCCAACTCCAACCCCAACCACACAGGTTTCTTGTAATGAAAGCTGTAGCATTGATTCTCAATGCAGTGGAAGTTTGATTTGTTCTTCTTCCCATTGCCGGAATCGCGATTGTACGGGTGAAACGGATTGTTCCTGCCCTGGGCCAACCTCAACCCCAACCCCGGGTCCAACCAGCACGCCAGGACCAAACGCCACACCCACATCCACCACCATTTTAGCTCAAGCGACTCCAACTCCAGTGGTAGAATTGCCAAAAGCTGGTTTTGCTTTACCAACCTTTGGATTTATTCTTGGCGGTATTTTACTCGTTATCACCTCCTTAATTTTTATCCTCTAAAAAACTTCCTTTTTTTCTGAAAAAGAAATGAATACTTTTCGCCAAACAACAACCTCAACTCTTTACACCAAGATAAAATCAACTCCGGTAGCAACTGGGACTAGTTAAACCACCACTGAAAGTGCTATTCTGGAAACAAGATGAAAAAGATCCTGGGATTTAGTTTGATATTCTTAGGTCTATTTGTTAAAAAATTATTTCATTTTTAATGGACAATAATCTGCCAACTGACGACAATCAAAAACCAGTAACTCCTGTTGACATACCACCAACTGTCACAGAAACCCCATTGGTTATTCCAGAAACCCCTGAAGAAATGCCACCATCAACAATACCGACACCGGTAATAGAAGAAACACCTCCGATTACTTTGCCAGAAGAACCAAAAAAAGAAACACCGGAACCAACCATTGAAATTGGCTCTTTAGGCCAACCATCTTTATCAACAATTCAAGATTTTGGCGGTAAATCAAACAATAAATCAAAAAAAATTAAAAAAATTGCTTCTGTTTTAGGAGTCCTTTTAATTAATACAGCCCTACCTTTAACTGTAGTTTTAGTCAAACAAAGACAGGAAATAAGGAAAGAAGCGGCCATAAGTACAGGAATATTAAACATTTGTGGTATTGCGGTTAACTTACCAACAGAAAATAAAGGCAGTGGCACTTATTCTATTACTGTTCCGATTAAAAATAACCGCAGTGATACAGCCAATGTAGAAATCCATACCTATGCTTGTGCCTGTTCTGATGGTAATCTTGGCCAATGTGGAACTTCCAGCGGCAAATGTGAAAGTAGTAATGAGGTTATTTCCCTAAGCCCAGGCGAATCAAGAAGCTATCGAACTGCCACAGTTAGCCAAACCAATGGCGAAATATGTGGTACTTTCCAAGCCGACTTTTTTATTATATCCGTTAATGGTGATACCAATTGCCGAAATAATTAATGAAAAAATTTAAATTATCAAAACAAACTATTTTTACTCTGCTTGGCATCTTGGTTATTGCTGGTTCTATTCCTTTAGCAGTCATTCTTGTCAAGCAAAGACAGGAAATAAGAAAAGAGGCAGCAGAAATTTGTGGTTCATGGTGTGCAGGACAAGTTGGTCATGCTGATGGTTCTTGGTGTAAATGTGGAAGTAGCTCAGCTGA
>Ga0315288_10004476_pt1 | contig 17796 bp, 18 predicted proteins | sample YL17G11_20_MG_FD_203454 | JGI IMG/M metagenome (GOLD analysis project Ga0315288, IMG submission 203454) | Sediment microbial communities from Yellowstone Lake, YNP, Wyoming, USA - YL17G11_20 | ecosystem: Environmental > Aquatic > Freshwater > Lake > Sediment | place: USA: Wyoming | collected... | reverse complement strand
TACCCGTCATGCACTGCATGTTCAAAAAGAGTATGGAGAATTCAAACTGCCCCGACTAACATTCGCCATGAGTTAGATAATAGTCGTGTTCTTTCTTGGTTCCGAAACTCCTCACACCTTTTTCTTTCAGTTGTTCCCGCAGTTTTTTGGCATATTGTTCGTCTATCTCACCGCGTTTTTCCATATAGACAAGTATCTCTTCTGCTTGCGCAGCCGTATCGCATCGTCGAATGAAGTCTATGATGTCAGGCATGTAGTTCGTGAATCTTCCCCGAGACGCGTGTTTCTCGCCAGCTTCATTGTTGGTTCTCACAGAATTCACTGAAACTCGGTTCTCTTCAGATCCGACTTCTCTTGCCAAGTTTGGAAACATCTTCTTCAACGATTTTCTGTTTAGCTCCACTTTTCCATCTTCACAGTGCTTAGTTTTTCTTTCATTTTTCTATGGAAAAAACGAATATTTAAGCACTTTTTGAATTTAGGAAGGATCCTCGTGGAGCATCAGGCTGGAAGAAAACGCTTTGTCGGGTTCTCTTTGAGGACCGTTTCGAGTTCTTCTGAACGCAAGCCAGATATTTCGTCACCGTATATCTCGCAGGTCACTTTGATACACGCTTCTTCAGGGCTGTGAACAATGATTTCGACTTCTTCTTTGATTGGGGACAATGCATGTATGTGAAAAGATGACTTCTTTTTCCCTTGCTTTGTAACACTAACCCACTCTGTCCGTTCAATTTTGAGGCCAGTTTGTTCAAGTGTTCTCAGAACCTCTTGAGGTTCTTCATGATGCACAATTATGTCCAAATCACTGTCATGGTGGATTGTACCACGCCAAACGCTTCCCACCAGAATCGGTTCGTATTTCTCGACGATACGCATGATTCTCAAGGCTTCTTTGCGCATTCTTACGAGACGTTCTTCTCTGGCTGGTCCTTCCTTCTCTTCTGCGATTCTATCGATTTCCAGCGCAACTTCAAGGTTGGTTGGCATGTAATGAAGACCGAACGTTTTTGCGGCTTTCAGCTTGGCCTGTTTGTATTCTTTTTCGACTCCATCATATAGTAGAGTCGCTGCTTCTATCGTCACTTTCTTCCGTGAACTGTAAACATCGGCTGCCATGACTTCACCCAAAAACATTGGGCTTGGGCGAGACTTAAGCTTAGTGTTTCAGGATCTGTTGATAAAGCTGAAGAGTCTTTTCCGCTATCTTGTCCCATGTGAACTCGTTGAGAACACGCTTTCTTCCATTTTTACCGAGCCACTTTCTTTTGTCATCATTTTCCAATACGCTGTTTATTCCCCAAGCGATGTCTGACGGGTTGCTTGGATCTATATGGTAGCCACATTGCTCTTCGCCGCAGCAGATGACTATCTCACGCATTCCACTGATTCCAGCCGCGCCAACAACCACCGGACGCTCCATGCTCATGGCTTCCAGAACCACGATTCCGAAAGGTTCATAGAAGCTTGGAAAAACTGCAACATCACAAGCCGCATAATGCAGAATGCGTTCCTCTTCCGGGATAAACTCAAAACGAAACTTGACGTAGTCGCTCATTTTCGTTGCTTTGACCAGGTTTGTGAGATACTCTTGCAAGTCACCCAAACCCACAATGACGAGTTTAGCTTTCGGGTTCTTGGGCAGTATATGAGGCAATGCCATGATGAGTTTGTCTACCCCTTTGACTCCAACCAGTCTGCCTATGAAAAGGATCATTTGCTCGTCATCCTTTATGCCGTATGCAGCTCGGATCTTCTTGACCTGGTCAGCTTTGACTGTGGCGGGATCATATTTCTCGGGGTCCACACCGTTGTATGCAACTTGGATTTTGTCTTTCGGAAAGCCTAAACCCACGAGTTCGTCCTTCATAGCATAGGAAACCGTCACAATAAGGTCAGCTGCCTTGGCAGCGTGAAGCTCAATGTTGCTGACTACGCTTGAACCGTTTCCGAGGGTTCTTCCTTTCTCAGTCGAGTGAACGTGAAACGCAAAAGGTAGCCCAGTTTCTTTCTTGACGATCATTCCGCCTATAGCCGAAAGCCAATCATGCGCGACCACAAGGTCATACTTGATATCTTCTTTTCTAATGAGTTCATTGACCAGCTTTGATGCACTCAGGTAGTTGTAGACTAGGATTTTAGAAAACAATTGTAGTCCTCTTCCCCATTTTCTAATGTCGTCTGCAACCACGTCGGGCAGCGAGTCGGAGATGTCAATGTGTAAGGGTCGATGTATTTCGATACCGCGCCAGATCTCCCGAGTTGGTAGGCTACCTGCATCATCATTCATGGTAAAGACTGTCACGTCGTTATCCGTAAGAACGAATTTACGAGTGATTTCAGCAGCGTAGGTTCCCAGTCCTCCCACGATCTTCGGGGGATATTCGTAAACAAGAACGGCAAGCTTCATTGGTTTTCCACCGCATTCTCCTTTCGAACTTTCGATATTGTTATCAAACATTAGTTTATTTACCTTGCTAACCCGACATTCACTTGAGACGTACTCAAGCTTCACAATGCCATCATACCGTCTCCCCTACCCCGGGAGCTGTGAAAAACCTATTAGGTACTGGCACACAAGTAGACAAAGTGCAACAGCATGAGTATATCACCTGTTAAACGTTTTATTCTGGAAACCATGTGGATGATTGACAAACCCGCCAAGCCTGCAGAAATAGCAAAAGACACTGGAGTGAACTTTAAACAGGCATGGATGCACCTGTTGGGGCTCACCAAGATGGAATACGTTAATTCACCTGAAAAAGGGTTTTACGTCATAACGGAGAAAGGCAAGAAAACGTTGGGAATTCCAGAAGTTGACAAACAAAAAGCAGCAGAAATCTTGACATACCTGCCAATGGAGAAATCGTTCCACTTCTATGCGGATATAGGAAAACCTCTGGACACTTTTGCGACAAGTCTGGGAGACTTCAGTGAAAAAATACGGAAGGTTGATTTAGGTTCAATCGAGTTTCACATTCGACGCGGGGATTTTGAAGCCTGGTTCACATCTCTCGGCGACATCGAACTGGCGAGGAAAACGTTGCTGGCAAGAGAGCAGAAAATGTCCGGCGAAGAGCTTCGCAAGAAGCTTCATGAGATCATAAGAAAGCGGTTCGAGGAACTAGCCAAGATCAGGAACGGTTGACCACTCCTCTCAGACCATGCGATATTGAGATTACTTTGGTTTGTCAAGGGTAATCCCAGAATATTGTATCACTCTTCTTCGAAACTCAGACAGTTGTTTCGCACTCCAAGTATCGCGTGACCCAGTTCTCTAGTCGACCGAAGAGATTCCAGATGAGAACGACATGGAAACCGTCAAATAACAAGAGTTGGAATACTGGAAGAAGAGGGCATTAAAGTGGGCGAGTCTAAGGTTGTATCTGCCAAGATCCCTGGAGACGTCTACGAAGAGATGCTTTTGAGAGTTCCTGAGGGTGATCGAAGTGAATTCATCAGGGACGCGATCATGGACAAGTTACAGAAGACTCCTAGACCCGACAAGATTCTGGATGTGGAAAAACGTATGGACAAGATTGAGAAGGAATTGGCGGAAATTAGAAAGTACCTGGCGGACTTGGAGTTGCTCACTTATGACCGTGGACAAACGAACCCTCACACTTTTGCCGTGGACGAAATTGACCACAAGATCGTCGATTACCTAACGCATTACAAAGGTGCTACAACGCCGGAACTCGCGGAATACTTGAAGACCAACAGATGGCTGGTACTGAACAGGCTGAGAAGAATACAGAGACTGTCCAAGAAACAGCTTGGCAAGCAGGTGATAGACTACTATCCAGGAGAGAAATCTGGAAAGAAGAAAGCCTGGTGGATAAACGAGGAACTTGTTGAGACATAGATTGAGACAGCAAGCATTATTTTCAGTCATGCTTCACTATTATGGGGGCCCGTAGCCCAGTCTGGATAAAGGCGTCGAATCTCAACAGAGGATGCGCAAGCCTCCGGGCAACTAAACGTGGAAGAAAGCCGGAGAACAGGGGTTCAAATCCCCTCGGGCCCGCCACCTATGAGAAATATGCTCTGCAATTGGCGTTGGTCTATACGGACTCGCTTCGTTTTGCGATGCATTGTTTTCGGTCAATCTTGAAGGTTTCAGGCTCGTCTTTCTTCAGTATTGCATCTAACGCGTTGATGTCAAGCTCATCCACGAGCCTCTTGATTTCCCTCTTCGCCGATTCAACATGACTTTTCAGCAGCGTCTTGTCTTCGAAAACCCGACCGGCGAGAGGACATATTTTCTGCGTCTTGATGAACCACTCGATTTCCCCCGTCTTCTTGTTGATGTCGAAAGTTATTGGTCCAGCAACGCAAGTTTCGGGTTTGACGGGATGAACGATACATTTCCTCGTTTTGGTGTCGTGGAAAACGCAGTATCCTTCTTTGTCCAGTCTGGGAAAAACGTAACCAGTCTTGACGAAAGGATTCCGAATTTCGATGTTGTTTTCTTTCAGAAAACCTTCTATTATTTTCATTCGCCTGTCTGTTACAGGTGGAGTCGTTTCATGACAGCAACTCCAATTGGTTTCGCAGTGGCTGCACGTGTCAAAGAAGTCGTCTTGTCTTCTGTCATGTCTCTTCTTGGGCATCAATATCGCCGCTTCTCAAAAGTAGGGGTGATTATCAATAAGACTTTCTGCGAGTTGCAGGTAGACGTGTACGATCGCTTCTTTGAGATCGGTCTTCTGGCTCTTCCTCTCTACTCTTTCTCGTATGATTTCGGACAAGCTGCCTTTTTCTATCCTATTCTGCACTGTTGAAAGATACTTCTTTTCTTCTTCAGTCGCATTCTTATAGGCTATATGCAGAAGAGACGCACAGGCTTCTTTGGCCAGGACCCCAAAGTTGCCATGAAGTCTCGCGCGTAATCCATCGTTCACGATTGAATTGAAGTCATCTAACAGCACGCTGTGAGGGACGAACGTTGCCTTCTCTTTCATTAATCCTCTGAGCAGTGCTCTTATGAAGCAGCTCAGAGACACGTCCGACTTCACGCATTCCTGTTCGTCCATCACACGAATTTCAAGGGCTCTTCGGTCGAAGCGAAAAATCGCGCCTCTTGAGTTAACCCATTCTTTGCCCAGTAAAAGCTTACTGGCGCCTCTAGTAGCCAAATCCTGTGAGTACACGTCGATTATCCGTTTTCGATAATGCGAGAATGAAGTGACGTATTCGGGGACAATGTCCCCCGTGATTGAGGGCACTTCCTTCTGGTTCTCTCTATAGAAGCAGAGTCTGTTGTCGACTTTTTCTCCGAATTTGCCTTCAAAAATTGGGGAAGAAGCCGAAATGGCTGGAAGATAAGGGCAGATATTTGAAATCATGTTGTGTAGAAGAACACCACTTTTTTCGTTCGAGTATGGGAGGTTCAGTTGGTAGCTCTGAATGTTCAGCCACCCATGCCTTCTAAGGTTGAATACCTTCCCGAAAGCCTGGTATATCTGGCGATGGCGGTGAGGCCACACATTCGTCTCCCCGAGTCGTAGCAATGGATGCATGCCTGTTCCAAGAAGATGCGCACCGTATTTGCGACCTATGAAGCTCTGGAGCGTTTGGACTGCTTCTTGCATGGTCTCTTCGAACTCGACTGGAGAATAGAATGGTTCGTTTGGTTTGACTTCCATTACATGAAGCTGAAGCTCTTTGGCAAAGCTGAAACGCGGCAGTTTCACAGAATTGACTACCCGGCCGTGAAAGTCTTTCAGCACCTGGTCAACGATCGGTAGCGCTTTCAATTCATCGTTGATCAACGAGAATTCGTGCTCTGGACCCAGCACTTCGAGAGTTCGATACGTAAATACTCCAATCCTCAGTCTAGTCGTTGTCAGAGATTCCGATATAAACGTGCATGTGACCTAAGCGAACTGACTGCCGGCCGATTCCTCTAGACAGACGGATTTTTACTGACCGACGTTCAGGATACGGAATTCACTCGAAACTGTACAGTTAGTTTTAAATATGGCAGGTGTAATACCGAACCTTTCAATTATCTGGTGTCACATGGGTGCTGGTCGTCTCTAACATCGACCTAACAACAAATCTGCCAAAGATGAAACCGTCAGCTTTCCTCAAGTCCTCGATTAAAGATTTTACTCTCAATCTTAACACCGACTATCGCTACTTGAAAACCGGCTATTACGTGTCAATGCACGCGGAGGTTTTGGGCAATCAGGTCATACCTTCGACTGAAAGCATAATTGACGCCAGCCGAACGCCGATTCTGCTACTTAAAGCTTCAAAAGCAGGTATTCCAACACTGCCCTATTTGATGACGAGCTCAGTGAAACAAATCACAACTCAATTTGCGTTTCCTGTTGTCGTCTTCGCGGTTAACCCGTTTTCCTACGAGGGCTATAAGACCGCCGGAAATAGGAGCGCGTTGTACAGGGCTGTAAAGAGTCTCAGCATGAACTACAAGTTTGCCGTTTGTATACAACCTTTGAAAGGAGAGATGCTGTCCTTCAAATCAATCTTCGGAAAGTGCGAGTACGCCGGAGAAATCGCGCGGATTTCGCAAAACGTGTACAAGACTTTCAAGATTCCAATGTGCAAATTACACGTGCAGACTATTGAGGGAAAAGCCTACCTGTGCGGGCTCCAGCCCCTGCGAAGTGAAGAGATTTTCCAATCTGATTTGGAAACGGTTTCGACAGAGATTGTTCTGTTGTCGAACAAGGGTGAACACCTAGTTGGCTAGGATAGCCTGTTTCGTCGAACGATACAACTTTTCAGATCCGAAAGAGTATAGGGCTCTAGAGAATTTTAGGCGCGTTGCCCACGAGAAAGGTCACACCTTCGACTTCATGTTCAGAGAAAGAATCTCGGAAATTCCAAAGTATGATGCAGTTTTCATAAGAGCAACGACCGATCCGCTTTTCACTGCATATGTAGTTTCAAAAACAGCATGGGAATTGGGGCTCAAAGTAATTGATGACCCGGAATCAATACAAATTTGCGGCAACAAAATTCACCTGTACGATTTGTTCAAGAAGTACGACGTACCACACATTCCGACTCTCTTTCTGAGCAAGGATGAAATTCACCACAAACGGTTTCTAGAAATCTTCGAAAACCTTGGAAAACCCGTCGTAATCAAAGCTCCATACACGAGCTTCTCGAGGTACGTGGAGAAAGTGGCATGTGAATCAAGTTTCCGCGATGTCGCCAAGAGATACTTTAGAAAATCAGACCTTCTCGCAGTTCAAACCTTCATGCCCACCGCCTTCGATTGGAGAGTCGGCGTCTTAAACCGGCAAGTTCTGTACGTCTGCAAGTACATGATACCAAAGGGCAGATGGAAACACGGGTGCAAGAGAAGGGGAAAGCCAACCTTCATCTGGGGAAGGACGTTCTCCCTCAGGAGAGAAAACGCACCGTTAGCATTGAAAGAAACAGCCTTGAAAGCTTGTGACATCATCGGAAAAGGACTTTATGGCGTAGACATCAAGGAAATCGACGGCAAATACGTGGTGGTTGAAGTGAACGACAATCCAAGCATTTACGCGGGCTATGAGGACTACAGAAACAGAGACTTGTACGGAAAAATAATCGATTACCTCGCCGACTAAGACCTGAACTTCATGCGAATTTCTGCAGAACACGCGATTGTTTTATAAAAACCTAGACTCACTTCCTTAATGAAGTGAGAAAGATGACTCATGTAGCGGTAATGGGCACAGGTCGCGTGGGCGGACAAGTCGCTTTCAGCCTGATCTTCGAAAGATACGTGACTGAACTATCACTCGTTGACGTAATGCCGACGGTCGCGAAGATGACGAAAGAAGAGTTGCACCACGCCATTGCGAGCCATGGCTTTGATTTGGAGATCAACTCCTACGAAAACAGCAAGATGGTGAGAAACGCGGACCTGATAATAGTCACTGCGGGTTTTCCACGCACCCCCGATATGAGCAGAAGAGACCTGGCCGTCAAAAACGCATCTGTTGTCCAAGAAATAATGGAGAATTCAGTGGACAATAACCCAAATGCTTGGTACTTCATCGTAACCAACCCTGTCGACGCAATGTCAACTCTGGCCAACAGAGCGGCACATGGAAAAAGACACATCATCGGGACAGGAACAAACCTCGAAACTTCAAGATTCAGGACTATCGTAAGCCGCGAACTGAAAGTCCCGATTGGCACGGTCGAAGCATATGTCGGCGGCGAACATGGCGAAGCCGCAGCTCTTCTTTGGAGCACCGTGAGAATTGACGGGGCTCCGCTGGACGAGTATTTGAGAAAAGCCGAAAAGAGACTTGACAAGGCGTTTTGCGACAACTATGTCAAAGAGGTAAGCCGACAGATCATAACCTTCCTGGGAGGAACGCGATACGGACCTGCTGGGTCTTTCATAGAAATAATTCGCGGAATATTGCTTAACACCGGAAAAGTGACAAGTTACTCGAGACTAATGAAGTTTGAAACGACGCCTGAACCAGTCTTCGTAACAGTGCCTTCACGCATAGCGAAGTCACTTGGACCAGACATCTGGGACCTACTCTCCAAACCAGAACAACAAGCGATCAAAGACGCAGCTGGAGCAATCTACAAAACCTACATTGAAGCAATCGGTGGAAAACGCTAATGCCAAAAGAAGCGATTGAGGACCACAGTTTCTCTGAAGGAATGTCTGTCGAGGAACTCGTTTCTCAGATGGAGAAAGCATGGGGATTCACGGCCGGAAAGTTGGCGACAGGCTTAAACATCCTAGAGAAAATGGCTAAAGACAAAAAGTGCGTCAAGTTCATTTCATTCACAGGAAACCTTGTGGCAACTGGCACGAGGGGAGCCCTAAAGGAGCTTGTCAAAAGAAAGCTGGTCGACGTCATCATAACAACGTGTGGGACGATAGACCATGACGTCGCAAGATGCTGGAAAGACTACTACAAAGGGTCTTTTCTCATGAACGATGCCAAACTTCGGGATAAAGACATCAATCGATTGGGAAACGTTCTCGTGCCGAACGACAGCTATGGGATAGTAATTGAGGAAAAGATGCGCGTTCTGCTGCAGAGCCTCTGGGGAGAGGGAATGAAAGAAGTCTCGTCGAGGCAACTTTGCCATGAAATTGGAAAACGCGTATGCAATGAAAGCTCCATCCTCTATTGGGCAGCAAGAAACAACATCCCAGTCTACGTACCTGGCATAACTGATGGAGCAGTAGGATACCAAGCTTGGTTTTTCTCTCAAGATCATGACTTCCGAATAAACCTACTGAGAGACTCAGGAGAACTGAACGAGATTGTCTTCAACGCTGAGAGAACAGGAGCATTGATAATTGGTGGTGGCATATCGAAACACCACACTTTGTGGTGGAACCAATTCAAAGACGGCCTTGACTACGCCATCTACATCAGCACAGCCGATGAATGGGACGGAAGCCTATCCGGCGCCAGGCCACGAGAAGCAGTTTCATGGGGAAAAATAAGCGAAAAGGCAAAGAAAACGATGATAGAAGGCGACGCTTCCGTAATCTTGCCATTGATGGTAAGCGCTCTCATCACAAGAATCGGAAAAACTAGGACACGCCACTGAACACCCACGACATGTCCGGAGCTTTTCTTTTCACGCTGATCCTTTCCCGCAGAGCATGGACGATCAAGGGCAAAGCTATCGTCGCATCACAGTATACGACAGCTCTCTTTCCAGCTTCATCGATTTTGCCCCAACTTATCGCTTCTTCCAACGTGCAACCAGAAAGACCGCCCCATTGTGCCGAGTCGGTAGTTATCTGAATTGCATACTTGTGCGGATAATAATACTCTTGGAGGCCCTTTCGAAGATGCCCTTTTCTCCCTTTTACCCCTTGGTCCTTCGTTTTGGGCGAGACGGATATTGCCATCAATTGTGTGAAATCTTTAGGCACGCCGCCCCCTATGTAGATAACGCCGACGTCTTTCGTTCTTTCCCCGATCCCAACGAATTGGTCAAACTCTTTCACTGAGTCTAGCACGATTGGATGCCCCTGGTTCTTGGCCATGAGAAAGGCTTCACCATAAGCACTATCAGCCAATGCGGGGGAGAAAACTGGAACGTTGTTTTCGGCTGCCGTAGCAGCTATGCTTTTCACTCCTTTTTTGCTCAGGTATTTTCCAAACTCGTAAAGAAGTTCTGCAGAGGTGTAGGCATAGCCTTTCTTGAGTTTCATTAGACCATCGGTCATGAGCATTTCCATTTCGCGGTAGTCTGTTTCCTTACCGAAAACATCGTAGTACCTGTTCACATCAGCTTCCAAGAGTTCCTGATCGTTCACTTGGTGAGAACCCTGCCAGTAGCTGAAACCCATCGCTTCCACAATGTCTTCTGAAACGTTCGCGCCCGTAGACACTAAGACGTCGATGTAACGGTTTTCAATTAGCCAATTGATTATCTTCCATTGTCCAGCGGTGCTCATTGAACCGGCAAAACCCATCACAATCGTAAGACCTGGTTCCTTCAACATAGCTTCCCAAACTTCAACGGCCTCACCGAGTTTCCTGCCTTGATAGGCCGTTTTGCCCATTTCAGCAAGAAGATCGGAAACGCTTTTCTTGCCCACTTCGATGGCTTCGACTTTTCTGCCAAAATATGTTCTTTTCATGTAAGTGCCCTCTCTTGAGAATAGGCGGCTTGTATATGAAATTTTCTTTCCGTAAAATGAGCCTGCAAGGTCTTCAAGATTTTCGTTGCCGCATTCTGTCCACCTAGGAATTTCAAGAGTTTTAAAGTGAGGGCGTAGATGTAAATTATGAAGGAAGGACGATGAAATGATCGTGTTCCAGAAAACCGAAAAGACCTCAAGAATGCGGAATCCACTCAAGAATTTCAAGGAAGACACGGTCACTTTTGAATATAGAACGGATCCCCTGACGGGACGCAATTCAACAATTATAAGAGGAATGCTCAGTTATGTCAGCAAATTTCTAATCTCAGACCAAGATTTGCTCAATTCGTTGGTTGAAAAGACAAGAGCCAATTGCCCATTCTGCCCTGAGAACATTCAGACCAAGACGCCGATGTTCCCGCAGGACTTTCTCAAAGAAGGAAGAATAACAATCGGCGACGTGTTTGTAGTCCCTAATTTGCTAGGGCATGCGGAAAGAAGCGTGCTGGCCGTACTTTCAAAGGAACATCATTTGGAACTGAAGGAATTCGTGCCGAAGATTATCATGGATGGTTTTCGAGGAGGAGCTGCCTATTTGAAACGGCTCAAGGAGCTTGACCCTATGATACGTTTTCCAGCTTTCGTGTTCAACTACCTTCCGCCAGCAGGTTCCTCAATACTGCATCCGCACATGCAGGTTTTGGCGCGAGATAGACCGTTCTACTTGGTCAAGTTGATGCTTGAAAAGAGCAAGATCTACCGCAAAAAGGCTGACTCCTCTTATTGGACCGACCTATTGGCGAAAGAACGGAAATCACCGAGATTTTTGTTCAAGAAGAATCGTGTAAGTTGGCTCGTTCCCTTCGCACCTCTGAGAGGAATGAATGAGGTTCAAGCGATAGTTCCAGGCAAGTCACATCTGTTGGAGCTGGACAATGACGACTGGTCCGGTCTCGCAGAAGGAATCTCGCGCATTCTCAGATTCTATGGGGAACAGGGCTATTCGAGCTTCAACATAATAATCATGTCTGGACCAATCAACAGGCATCTGGACGACTTTGACGTTAATCTAAGGATGATAAGCAGACCCGGCGTACGGGCAGAGAGCTTTACAGATGCATGGGCACTCCCATATCTGCTCTGGGACGGGGAAGCTGTCGAAGATCCAGAGAGACTTGCCGGAAGAATCAAAACCTTTCTTTCGAGCAAAGAGAACTAGAGAAGATACAACAGGCAAAGGTTTCTCACCTCTAACAATGCTTCAAACTGAAAAACGAACTCTTACATCCTTTCTGGAGCTAGGACACCTATCAGGCTCAGCGCGTTTCGAAGCACTATTCTGACGGACTCGGTCAAGGCAAGTCTAGCATCGCTTAGACCCTGTGGTTCGACTCCGATCACGCGGAAGGCGCCGTAGAACGCGTTGAATTTGTCTGCCAAACCGTTGACAAAGTCTGAAACGAGGTTTGGTTTGAGGTACTCTGTCGCGTCGAGGAAAGTGTCTGGGAAGCTAGCTAATGCTATGATTATTTCGTGTTCCAGTTTCTCGGTCAATAGCTCATAAGTGGGCTTCTCAGGCTTCTTTTCCGCTTTCCGCATTATGCTGCAGGCTCGCGCGTGAGTGTACTGAACGTAGGGTGCACTGTTCGTCTCAAAATTGAGAACCCGGTCCCACGTGAACACTACGGTTTTCGAAGTGTCAACATCAACCGAAGCGTACCGTACTGCACCTATGCCGACGAATTCCGCAATCTTTTGTTTCTCCTTTTCGGTCAACTGTGGAGATCGCTTCGAAACCTCTTCGTAGGCTCGTTTTACTGCTTCGCTCAAAACTTCATCGAGTGTGATGTATCTTCCCCGGCGACTGGACATCTTGAAGCCTGGGAAAGTCACAAGGTTGTAGGCGAAATGAACGAGATTATCTGCGTACTTGCCATAGCCCAAAGCGTGCAGAGCGATCTTCAGTTGTAGTTGAGCTAGACTTTGATCCATGCCAATGACGTTTATTACTTTCTCGGCTTTTTCGAACTTGAACAGTGAATAGGCAACGTCGCGTGTAGTGTACAGCGTCGTGCCATCGGCTCGCACGAGTGTGAGGGAGGGAATTTCATGCTCTGGTTTCAAATGGAGCCTCTGCCGGAGATCGAGTTCTCGAACAACTTTTTCACCGTCAAATTCCATAACTCCGCTTTCAATGTGGACGTACTTGGATCTTCTGAGTCTCTGCAGAACTTCTTGCACACGCCCACTCCACATCAGTTCGCTTTCCCAGTCCCACGAATCGAGCGTGATGTCGATTTTTGCGAGGGTTTCTTTGAAACCTTCTAAGCATAGCTCGCTGACTTTTCTAACGAGCTGTTTGGCTTTTCCATCTCCTCCTTCGTAAGCCTGGTTCAGTATTCTTATCGCTGTCTCAGGGTTATCGTCTTCACCGATTTTTGTCAGCAGCTTCTCGAAAAGCTTAGGATACTTGTCTTTGAGTTCTGCGGCAACTGCTACCCAGTCATCAAGTTCCCGAGTTGTCTTTGTAATTTCCTCTTCGGCCGAGACAGTTTTTGCGCGTTCAAGTTCCTTTTTCAACCGATTGATTTCGACGAAACAGCTTGTCACAGTGTAAATTTTGCCGATATAATGGTCTGGTTTCTCATCGGGCTTGGGTTTGCCCAGTTTTTGGTATCCATACGCTATTACCGACGATTGACGACCGACGTCGTCGATGTAGAAGTGGCGGTAGACGGTGTGACCTCTGCAAACAAGCATGCGAGCTATGGTGTCGCCGAGCACAGGATTGCGCGCTGTGGCGATAGTTAAGGGGTGAAGTGGGTTGGCGCTAGTGTGCTCAACAATGATTTTTTGGGGTTTTTCTGTTTTGATGAATCCATACTGATCGTCGAGCTTCACCACGGAGTTCAACGTCAGCGCGGAGAATTTGGCGAAGTCAAGGTGGAAGTTCACGTACCCCCCACCAGCTGATGAGACTTTCTCGATCAGGAAGAATTTTGTCTTATCAGTGTTCTTGGCAAGATTTTCTGCCAGATCGATGGGTTTTTGTCCTATCTTCTTGGCAAGCTCAAAACATAATGAAGAAGCCAAATCGCCAAAATCCGGGTTCGGAGGCTTTTCAAGAGCCACGTTCGTTATTTCTATCTCAGGCAGCACTTTTCTCAAAGCAGACTCTAGAGCGGCTTCACATTCGGACCTGAAAGCGGCGAACGGGTTTTCGACAGTCTTCACTTAGCTCGGTTCTCCGCAAATCCTTAAGGTTTAAAGAGGAAGTGATATTTTAACTTAAGAACCAACAGTAAACACGCTCATGGATGCACACCCTCATGAAAACCAAAATCGTTTTCTCAGAAAAATGCCTAAGTTACGGGTCTTGGCACGTAGAAGGACCTGAGAGAGTGCGAAAAGCCCACGAGATCTTGAAGGAGAAAGGATACAGTTTCGTCCTCCCGCAGCCTGCGCCCGAGGAAGAGTTGGTCAAAGTTCATGATCACGAATACGTCTGGATGATTAAGAAGGGGTTGGTGGAAGATGGGGACACCCCCGCTTACGACAACATCTTTGAACACGCTAAGTTATCTGCGGGTGGGGCAATCTTGGCAGCAGAGATCAAAGGGTTCAGCATCTTGCGCCCGCCTGGTCACCATGCAGGTGTAAATGGAGCAGCATTAGGAGCTTTCACCCGGGGGTTCTGTTACCTGAATAATATAGCGATAGCCGTCAGACACCTTGACAAACCGACTCTGATATTGGATATCGACGGACACCATGGGAACGGAACTCAAGAAATCTTCTATGGAGACAGCAAAGTCACTTACCTCTCGTTACACATGCATCCGAACTATCCGGGAACAGGCATCAGATCGGACAAGAACTGTCTGAACTTTCCACTGCCACCTGATTGTGGAGAGGCCATGTACGTAAGGACTCTTGACAGGGCGCTGAAAAATGTGGTGCCAGAGAAATTTGAAGTCTTAGCGGTTTCAGCAGGGTTCGACACTTATGCTGGAGATCTAGCTTCGCTGGGTTTGACGGAGACGGCCTATAAAGAAATTGGCAAGAGGATTGGGGAGCTGGGGAAGCCAACTTTTTTTGTTTTGGAAGGCGGGTATAACGGCGAACATGTTGGAAACTCCATAGACCAGCTGCTAAGGTCGTTCGAAAACTCTGCTCCATCGTGAAGACTACATCAGACCGAAACCGGTCACTTGATGAGCTTCTTTTTCATCGCGTTTATGCTTAGGATGAAGAAGACGATTGTAACAGGGATAATCCATGCGATGTTGATGAGCAGCGACGTGTCCAAGTTTCCAAACATCAAGCCTCTGTTCAAGAGAACGACGTTTGTCAGGGGCAGGAAAACTGTTGCTGGAAGCTGCGCGGCTTGAGGAAGCGGGAAAAAGGTTCCTCCCAACAGAAGCATTGGAGTAATGAACAGAAACGCAGGATAGTTGAAGAAATCTATGTTGGGGGCTAAAGACGTGAAACACATGGCAATCCCTGAAAACATTAAACCTCCGCAGAAAGCAACAAACGGAATTAGGAGGACCAACGGGCTTGATATTAGTCCAAAAGCAGCAACGACGCACAGAACAATGCTTGAGCTGATTAGACTTCGTGTTGCTCCCCATAGAAGTTCTCCTGCTATGACTTCCTCCATGCTTATCGGAGTCGCAATGATTGCATCGAAAGTCTTTTGATAGTACATTCTGACAAACGAACCGTAGGTGCACTCGAAGAATGCCGAATACATTATTGACATTGACACTAATCCGGGAGCGATGAACTTTATCAGAGAGCCGCCGGGAATATTCTGTGAAACAAAGGCTCCTAGGCCTAACCCGAACCCAAGCAGGTAGAAAATCGGTTCAAGCATAGGGGGAAAGAAATTCACTTTGTAAGTCTTCATGAAGACATCGAAGTTTCGACGCCACACCTTCCAGACTCTGTAGGTCAATTCTGGGAGGCTAAAATTCGATCTGATGCTATCTCGCTTTGTCATTCTCTCAGTTTTCTCCCAGTCAGCTTGAGGAAAACATCTTCAAGGTTGGCCGTTCTGACGATTGCTCCTTTTCGAGGAAAGTCTCTAATGTAAGACTCAAAAGCACCATGAGGTTCGTTGGTGAACACGTGAATCCTGTCGCTTACCACTTCTAATCGCGCGAGGGGAAACTTGTCCTTAAGGAGTTTCATTTCGTCTTCGTCGAAGTCAACTTCAAGAACTTCTTCTCCGATGTGTTTTTTGACCAACTCTGCAGGTGTGCCTTCCTCAATGATCTTACCATTGTCCATGATCAATAACCGGTCACAAAGTGCAGCAGCTTCGTCCATGTAGTGAGTGGTCAAGATTATCGTTACTCCCTGTTTTTTCAAGGTTCGAATCTTGTCCCAAATCAGGTGCCTTCCTTGTGGATCCAAACCGGTCGTGGGCTCGTCTAGCAGGAGTATTTGGGGCTCGTTGATGAGAGCCCTCGCGAGAATCAATCGTCTCTTCATACCCGTCGAGAGTTGACTGATTACAACATCTCTCTTTTCTTCAAGTTGGGCAAACCTGAGCAGTTCTTCGGCTCGCTTGATCGCCGCGTTTTTTGGAATGTCAAAGTAACGTGCGTAGACTGACAGGTTAGTAATGACGCTGAAGTCTGGGTCAAGGTTATCTTCCTGCGGAGCAACTCCAGTCATCTTCTTAATCTCTCTCGCCTTTTCAGAAACACTTAAACCCGCTACAGCGAGGCTTCCCGACGCTGGCGGCAAAACGCAGTGAATCATCTTTATAGTCGTTGTTTTGCCGGCACCGTTTGGTCCCAGAAACCCGCAGCATTCGCCTCTGTATATTTCGAAGTCAATGTTGTCGACTGCCAAGAAATCATCGTATTTTTTTGTCAACCCACGTGCTTCGATGAGAGTATCTGTGGCCATTGGTCTCCCACGAATCTTCCCTATTGAAATTGGCACGCGCCCTTAAGAGACTTCTCTTTCGCAAGAAGAATGGATTCTACAAAAACGATTTGTCAGTGTGGCGTCGTGTCACTTTTCTTGGGGGCGCTTTCTTTTGCTGATATTTTCGAGTTTCTCGGTGGTTTTCTTGGCTCTTTTTTCTGCTTCTGACATTATGCTGGTCCACTGTCTTTTTTTCACGGTGTCGGTTATTTTTTCGGCTTGTGATGGGATTTTTTCTAGCGCGGCTTTCCATTTTTTCTCGACGGTTTCGTCGTCAGAGACGAGTTCTAGGGCTTCTTCGGGGCAGGATTCGATGCATTTGGGTTCGCCGTCGCAGAGGTCGCAGGCGATTGCTACACGCGTGTCTGGGTCGAGGATGAGCCCGCCGTAGGGGCAGGCTTGGATGCACCAGTCGCAGCCGTTGCATTTGCGTTGGTCTATTGTGAGTAGGCCGGTTTTTTCGGCTTGGGTTATGGCTTTTTCTGTGCAGGCATTTGCGCATGGGGCGTCTTTGCAGAATCGGCAGCTCATCGTTGTGTTGAGCATGGATGTTAGGCGGATTACGCGGATTCTTGACTTTAGGGGGTCCCATTGTTGGTTTTTTTCTTGTGTGCAGGCGTATTCGCAGATGCCGCAGCCAGTGCATTTGCTCGGGTCGACTGAGACGAATTTTCGTGTGTCTGGTTTGGCGGTTTGCATTGTGGTCACCGTTTGTGAGTGGGATTGTCTGGTTTCTTCCTTTGGTTTTGTAGTATTAAAGTCGTGTTCATAGATGCGGGCTTTCTTCTACGTTTTTCTGATGAGATGAGAACAGCGGTAAGTGGCGGGCCCGCTGGGATTTGAACCCAGGATTTCCGGCTTCGCAGGCCAGTGTCATGATCCAGACTAGACCACGGGCCCTTTTTTCGTTGTCAACGTGATTAGTCTGTTTTGGATATTTAAACCCAGATATTGTTGAGGTGTGGTTTTGGGTTGTGTTGTTAGCGTTTTTTGTTCTTGTTTCAAGCTGGAAAGCAGGGAGTCCCCCCTCCCCCTAGGTTTTTGGCGTGTACAGGACCGTGGCTGAGTCTGTGGTTGGTCGTGGCTGTGACTCTTTTGGCAGTTTTTAGCGTTGGCAGTACATGGTTGTTACCGTTTTGGTGAGCCTACAAACTGACATTAAAGAGATTTGAAATTGACTTAGAGAAACCTAGTTCAGAAGATATTCAGGGAAAAGTTGTTTTAAGAAAAGAAAGTGGGAATTA
>Ga0315288_10004474_pt1 | contig 17800 bp, 17 predicted proteins | sample YL17G11_20_MG_FD_203454 | JGI IMG/M metagenome (GOLD analysis project Ga0315288, IMG submission 203454) | Sediment microbial communities from Yellowstone Lake, YNP, Wyoming, USA - YL17G11_20 | ecosystem: Environmental > Aquatic > Freshwater > Lake > Sediment | place: USA: Wyoming | collected... | reverse complement strand
GCCCAGCCATCCCCGTTGTCCCAGTCGGCCGTCCAGCTTGCCGAGCCCCAACCGCTGGAATCAAACGTAATAGATTTGTTCCCGTAATTATCGTCTAAATCGATGCCGTCGTCCTCGTAGATTGTTACGGTGATGGTCTGGCCGCTCATCCCCGTGGCCGTCGCCCCCAAGTACACCGTCTGGCCCGCCTCTTTGCTGCTGATAATGCTGGAACCACTCGTTGAGCCGCTCCGCCAAGTCAGGGTATTGACTTGTGCCCCAACGCCCTGGATTACGAAGTCGTATGGATTCTCGTTGCTATCGTTGTTGGCGATGCTGACAGTAGCCGTCTTCGTGCCAACGATGGTCGGGTCGAACTTGATCTCGAACGTCGTGCTCCCGGTGGTGGCCACGACCGGCGAATTGGGTTGGCTGACCACGCTGAAGTTGGTCGAGTCGCTGACCGTGACCCGAGGATTACCCGTCAGGTTCAGGGCAGCATTGCCTGTATTCTTGATCGTGAAGGTGCGAGTAACCGAGCCACTTGCAACGCTGACGCTTCCGAAGTCTGTGTGATCGCTCGTGGAAGGAGTTGCGTCGCCATCGACGATGGACTGGCCGTTACCTTGAACGTCCATTTCCGGCGCGGCGGCTGCGGCTGACACTGACTGATTATATGTATACAACAGCGTGCTGCCGGTAGGATGTACACCCCAGCCATCATCATAGAACTTCCACACGATGGTTCCTGAGCCGCCTCCCACGGGTGCGGTCACGGTGAACGGGTTATCAAGATAGCCAAGGTACGGTATCGTTGGATTCAGGTTCTTGGGCGAGATGGACCATCCCGAAGGCGCGGAGTCCCATTCGATAATCATGTCCGAACTGTCACCGGTGTTCTGCACCCGAACAGTGACCGTCGTAGCTACACCTCCAACGAAGGTCGAGGGCGATGCCGACACAATGCGACCTGAGTAAGCGGCAAGCGACAAGAGGTCGGTGCCGTCTTCCGTGCCCTGCTCATGGGCATACCCGATCAGATGTCCGGTCTCGTGAGAAATGTTCGCCGCTAGACGCTGGGCCAAGGCTGAAGCATCAGACTCGACGATGCACTCGGTGAAGACGAACGCGATATCATTCGGGCTTGCATTACCGGCATCCACCTGCTCAGCGAGGCCGGCAAAGTTACCCAAGTCGCTGAAGGCGGCCCCGTTCCCGCCGATGAAAACGGTTGAAAACGTGCCCTCCGACGGACGGTCCAAGGTGAAGAGCACGCCGCTGCTGGCGAAGCTTGACCGCACCAGCCGAAGCGTCTGCCCGATGATCTCCTGTTCTTCGCCAGCCAGGGAATCCGGGGCCGCAAATGCTGGGACGTCGATCCCATCGACCGTCACCGGGCCGCGATAGTCCACGTCCTCCGCGCCGTCGAAGTCCAGCACGACCACCTGCCCGTCGAGGCGGGGGTTAGGGTCGACCAGATGCAGGCCGGGCAGCGTCGGAGCTGCAGTCAAGAGGAGGCGGGGCTCCAGCGGCTCCATGCTGGCGAAATGAACGTGGCCGGCCAAGGGATCGGCCAGCCGGGCTTCACGTTCGCGCATGCGGTGGAAGACGGAGGAGTAGAGATCCCGAAGACGCTTGACCGACCGCGACGCTGGCGACATTGGCTTGTCTCCCGTCCCTGCCCTGGGAGTAGCGAAGGCACATATCGCCCAGCCCGCAGGACATGGCCACCTTGCCCTTCAAGAAATCCCCGGCGAGAACGCAACGCAGCCGGAGGGCATCCTCGGCAACTATCGGAACTGACTCGCCCTCGGGCCGACACACGCGAACTCCCCCGGCCCGGGGGTAATGATGAAAACAGCGGCATTATATCGCCGAATCGCAATTTTGGCAACACGGAAACACACGGAAACGCAGCGTAATCATCATAAATTCTCAGCTACTCGGGAGTAGGGTAATCACTGTATTCGCAAGGCAGGTATCCCAGGGTCGCCAGGGATTACGAGGATCGGTGAACGAAGTCGCCGCCCAATAGCTCGCCGGGCACCTTCACGCGCCACGGCATACATAACCCAACATACGCCCTGTTTGGCGTGCGTTGGAAATGATGCCGATGGTCGGATCCCGCGCGTCACGCCGCCTCTTTCTCCTGCCCGGCGACGGCAGTAGGTCGCCGTGATCCGATGTGGAGGTGCGGTGGATGTCGCTCACGGACGTGTCCGCTGCGAACACCACTGATGCCGAAGAGACGCTTCCCAAGGTCCGACCAACAAAGCGCCCGCCGCCGGAGAGCAAATGCAGGCTTTCTTTGTATCTCGTAGCTCAGAAGAGACTTACGCCGCATTCCTAACCCTATTCCAGAACGCTTCCGCCAGGATTCCCCGTGTGCAAATGGCCTCGGCCATTCAATACCGGGGACCGGGGCTTCCGGCGGCTCGCCGAGATACTTGCTGCTTGCCCTGCTTGGGCAGTTCGCGTTTGGCAAGCTTCACGCGGTCAGCGACCTGGTCTTTCTCCAACTAGGCGGCGGCGCGGACAGTGGACGCGAAACGGTCGGAGGGCAACCTCAAAGCCAGCGGGCCGCTGAAGGTGTGGATGGTCACGCCGTGTCCGCAGCATAGTTCCACGAAACGCAGCCACAGTGCGGTGTCGCGGCTGAGGCGCTCCAGGTCGCGGCAGACGATGCGACTGATCTTGCCCGCCTTGATGTCGGCGATAAGCCGCCTCCGCACCGGGCGTTTCTCGAACGGCACGTCGGCGCCAACGGCCTGCTCCTCCAGGTACGGCAGTAGGTTTGGCAAATGCCCTCGCATGTGAGGTCGAAGGCGGACGTCGTGGAGCCCAGCAACCATGGCAAGATCAAGCTCGTCGGGCTGGCCGAGGCGGCGACGAGCGGCCGTCGTGGCCCAACGTCGGCCGTCGTGGCGGCGTTTGGCGGCACGATGATCTCCCTGCGACCGCCGCGGGTCTTGAATTCCATCGGCACGTGGATGTCCACCGTCTGGCCGTCCATGCCCGGCACCACGCGGCCAGCGGCACTCTCGGCCGGGCCGGTGCCGGCCAGTTTGGCCACCAGCGAGTTCAACCCGTGCAGCCGAAGGCGGATGAGCAGGTTATCAGGCCAGACGATCCGACACAGCCGCCTTGGCCGCGGCACGCTGGATGCGGGCGTGCAATTCGGCCACATAACGTGCTCGATGCGCCTGGTCGAACAGCACGCGGCCATATAGCGGGAGTAACTCGGGTCTGCGGCTCCGGAGGAATGCCTGGATTGAAGGCCAGACGCGGGGGCGAAGGTTAAGAGCATCAGTCCAGATCCGATCGACTTGGACCCGTGCGGCCAGGCCGAACAGTTCGTCCAATGCGTCGGGCGTGTCGCTGATGCCGGGCAGCAGCGGGCCGAACATGACGGTCGTCTCCAAGTCGGCTGACTTTGCTGTTTCCAGGACCTTGGCCCTGGCAGTCACTGACGAGGCGCCAGGTTCCCACGCCTTCGCCTGCGTTTCATCCGGCGTGCTGATCGTCACGCCCAGGCAGACCTTGCCGCCGGCAAAGACGTCGAGATCCTGCAGGACAAGATCGCTCTTGGTGAGGATGTTCAGGCGAAAGCCAGCCTCCAGGAGCATCTGACAGCACCGACGGGTGAGCCTGTAGTGCCGTTCCACAGGTTGCCAGCCGTCGCAGGCGCTGCAGGTGAAGACCGAACCCGGTGCCAAGCGGCGGAGCTGGCGGGTCAGGACCTCCGGGGCGTTTACCTTGACATCCACGAACCGGCCCCAGGGCTCGTCGTGCGGGTGGAACCGCTGCATGAACCGCGCGTAGCAGTAAACACAGCCGTTCTGGCAGCCGGTGTAGCAGTTGAACGAGTAATTATCAATCCCACCGCGATTGAGCAGGCTCTTGCACTGCACCTCGCGGACGACCACGCCCCCGCCGACAGCGTGCTCGGCTTGCTGGGGGCTCCTGTCCGAAAAGAGAGCTAATTGTTTCCGCTGCGTCATGTGCTGGGCCCACGTCTGGCACCTTGAAATGCCCACCCAATCATTGTAATCGAGTACTGTCCGTAATGCCTTGGGTAGTAGGATAAAGAGCATTCGTCGCCAGATGCTGTCGAAAGAGGAACAGAAGTCATGGAACGAAAGACGCCGACGCGGGAGGAGGCCCTGGCGATCTTGAAGGAGTTCAACCAGGGAGAGAAGGCCATGAGGCACGCACTTGCCGTTGAGGCGGTCAACCGGTACCTGAAAGGAATGCGCCGCAATGCTGTCAGCTAAGCGAGCCAACCGAACGTATTTCCGCCAGGCGTATCTTTCGGGGAAGCACGGATGGGGCGTTGATCGGCCATCGCCCCAGGCTGTGAGTTTCCTGAGAGGGTTGAGGCGCCTGGTCAAGGGCGTCAACCTGCTTGACTTAGGCTGTGGAGAGGGCCGTCATGCCATTGCCGCCGCCAGATTGGGGTTTGCCGTCACGGCAGTGGATTACGAGCCATTGGCGCTGAGGTGCGCCCGGATTCGCGCCAGGGCCGCCGTCGTGAGCGGAATCGTCTTTCGCAGGGCCGACGCTCTCGACCTGCCTTTTCGCGGCCCCGCCTTTAATGTTGTTCTTGACTATGGGTGCCTCCACCACCAGAAGAAGGAGGATTGGCCGGCCTACGTGGCCGGCATCCTGCGCGTGCTGAAACCACGGGGATTCCTGGTCCTGTCGGTCTTCAGCCCCAGGTTCTACCTCTTCAAGGGCAGCAGACCTTGGCACATTGCGCAGGGGGCATATCGCAGGTGTTTCACGCCGAAGGATCTGCGTGGGCTCTTTGGCCAGGATTTTCGAATCCTCAAGCTGGTGGAAGAGAGGGGCGATAAGGGCGGCTTCTGGCATGTGCTGTTGAGGCTGTGCCGGCGGCCTGGCGGCCCTTACAAGCGCCTCGCCGGAGGTTGAGCCCGGATTCTGGGCGATCTTGGAGCGGATTGGTCGGCTACGGCTGCCGCAGGCGGATGAGCAGGCTGCCCCGGCCGACGACGACCTCTTGGACCAGCAGCTTGACAATCCGCTCCTTCTCGGCTGGAAATAGCTCATCCCACAGTGGGTCGAGCTTCTGGAGGTCTGCTCGAATCTTAACCTCGTGTGCGAAGGAAAGAGTTGGCCACCTTGCTGAAGAACCCGCTCAGGGCGTCCTCGGGGCAGATGTTGCCCCTGATTCTCCGCGAAGACAGGCGTCGAGGCGATGAACAACTGAATCGCCGGTGTTTGATCGCTCAGCAACAACTGCGGATCAAGCTGTTCGATTAATGTCTCCGCGACAACCAGCAACGGATTCGACGCAAGCGAATAAAGAAAACTGAGAACTGAATCATTGACACCCCAGGTGGTCCGGGGTAGACGTACGCGCGGGCGCCAAGCTCTTGCTCCGCCCCACGCCACGGTTTCGCTTCATCCTTTGCAGCAGTTTCGGAGAAACATATGCAACTAGGAACAAAGAGAAAGATGCGGCACTTCAAGCTTAAGGTGTCCCTAAGCGGAGACCCTTTCGACCGCTGGGCCCAAGAGGTAATCGATGGCATTGAGAATGATGAGTTGTGCGTGTACCACCCGGACGACAAGAAGGCCCTTGATCTGGAAATGACTGCCGAGGGCGACATCATTCTGGAAGGGCGGGCTACGCTGCCCGTCAGCATCCGGGAATGGCTGCCGGTTGGGTGCCAGCTAATTCGGTGGCAACTTTTCAGCACGAAGGAGACACTGGAGACACTTGGGATGTACCAGAACAACGGCTCGGAGGTCCTTTGGCCGAAGTTCGGGGAATACAGGCCGGCAGGACCGGCCGCTTTTGCAGGGATAGTCGGATTGAATGTTTCGGTTGTTCGTGAGCAAGCCCCATTCAAATGCCTCCTGGCACACGAATTGGTGCACGTGTTTGACACAATGCGATTTGTGGTGCCAGCATTCATGAACTGGGACGCATTCTGGTCGAACGTATTAGACCATGGTTCTAGGTGCGAAACGCTTTGGAAAGCCTTCGACATGAGGGAGGCGTTCGTGGACAGCTACGGGGCCATTCAGGAGGTCACGGAGCTGAGACGATACTGGCCCAAAAACGCCGATGGTTGGTTCGACGCTCTCAGCAAGAAATGTCGCCTTGAAAAAAGTTGAACAGCGATAGGCTCGCAGCGAGGCCGTTTTGCCCGTACGTCGGCGGTTGCCATGGATTATTGCCATGTTGGACGACGGCCTCCGTCAACCTTCTGGAAGAACTCACTCAGGGCGTCCTCAGGGCAGATATTCAAATAGATCTCTGTGGTTTCCAGGCGGTCGTGGCCGAGGATTTTCTTGAGGCTGGCGGTGCTCACACCCTTCTTGACGCAATTCACGGCGAACGTGTGTCGAAGAACATGTGGGCAAACAGGCTTGGTAATCATGGCGCGGTTAGCCACTCGTTTGACGGTCCGCTGGGCGGTACGCTTGGTGAAGCCGATGGTCTCGTTGGTGCAGAAGTGGAGTTCCAGGAGCTTCTTGGCCCGGGCGGTGAGGGGCACGACCCTTCTCTTGCCCTTGGTGCCATACCAACCGCCCTTGCCCCAAACCACAAGGCAGGTCTCCTGCCAGTGCACCTGGTCGCGCCGCAATGTGCAGAACTCGCTCACCCGCAGGCCAGTGTCCAGCAAAACCCAGACGACGAGTTTTTCTGCGAACGACTTGCAGGCATTCACGATCCTGTCGGTCTCGTCCGAGTTCAAAGGCTCACGCACGAATTGATAGGACATGACCTATCTTTGTCGCAGATACTTATAAAGCCGACGGTCGTGTCGCCTTTCTGGGTGGTGGCGTTCCTCGAAAACTGCATGCACGACGTTGCCGCCGTGTCAGCAATAGGGGTGGAAGGCGACAGACTGTATTCCGCCAACGCACCGAAAAAAGGCATAATCGACACGCAGCGGCAATTTCTGGAAACATTTTCAAACATTTCTGGCAAGATTTTCAAGGTTTTCTGGAGAGATGGTCAAGAATTCCTGGAACGTCAACCAAACGGTGCTTTTGGCGCCTTCCCCGTGCGCCCGATTTCCTTTGCGACAGAAATGTCGCGCTTGCGACGAAGAATGACACTTGATATAGCTGTTTGAACGCTCTAATGAGAGGATGCTCGCGAGTTCTTGCACGCGATCCAAGAACGAGGAAGCTCTAGGCACTCTGGCTGAAATGATAAAGCCGCCATGTCGAAGAGAACTCCTGGCTATTGTGGGCTTGCTGCCGCCTTCGTGCCGGTCGCATTCAAGGCCTGCAGCGACGTCTCGGCAGGATTATCGAATGGCAGGACCAGCTTGCGCATCACGTCCTCGAATTCTCTCGCAACGGCCTTGTAGTGCGGATACGTGCCCGGGCTACGGATCATCAGGTCCGCCACATGGGTCAAGTACTCCATGCACAATGGCGCGCGGGGGCAGTTCTTGTGGACGAGTGCAACCGCCACCCGGCGGTCGGAGGAAGTGGTATCATCATGATTAACATCCCAGTTGATATTGGGGAAGTCTGATGCCGAATCCTCGGGGAACTGCATCGCATAAAGCTGGCACGTTGTGGCATGGGCGGCTTCCTCTCTATGGTATAGCATGTCCTGTTCATGAAAACCTTGCTTGGCATCTGGCCAGCGCAGCGCGACCTCATCCGCCAATGGTGATAATTCATTCTGAGGGCCATCGGCAGCGTTATATTCTTTTCTTTCTTGGCTCCAGTGCAAATAGCCGTCCACCAGGATGGCTGACCATTCTCCTCTGGCTCCCTTCAGTTCGAAACAGTTCATTCATTTACCCTATTTCCATTTCTAAGCAATAAGATTTATAAGACTTTCCGAAGCACCAGTTCTTCTGTCAGGTTGGCGTTGCTCCGCCGAAGCGGCACTGCGACCAGCGCGTTTTTATATGGGCAGATACAATGATTATTCAGTTGCATCGCGTTTCGTGTCGATGATGAATCCGCATCTTTCAAGCGTTTCCCAAATGCCGTAGGGATCTGAGAATCGTTCCTAAGATGCATCCAGCTTGAGACGCCTGGCGTGTTTGGCACGCCGCGAACGCAACCATCTTAAAACAGGAATCCACGTGACGCGGCATGGAGACGTTGTATTTGCATCAGGAGGACCGGACCATAGCCACGCTTGTGGCTAGGATAAAAGGCGAACCCATTAATCGGGGGCGACGTGATGTTGACCCGATGTACGAACAACCCGTTCCAGAGCCGAATCGAAGCAAGCTACTGGATTTCTATACGAGCCTGATAACCGAGGAACTCAGCCTTGGCAGGGTCAGCGTACTTTTAGGGAACATGTACCGGGTGTCAATCTGGTTGGACCACAGGCCCTTCGAGCAGCTCACGAGGACCGAGATAGCGGAGCTGATAGACAAAATCAGGTGCATGCGAATCAAGCGAAGAGCCAAGGCCGTTGTGTTGGAGGCCTACTCGGAGCAGACAGTCGAGAGCTATAAGATGACCCTGAAGAAATTCTGGCGGTGGCTGAAGAATCCGGGGTTGATGCCGGAGGAGTTGAAGCAGGCGCCCTATCCGCCCGAGGTGAACTGGATTAAACGGAAGAAAAGCAAGAATAACCTTCTGCCGAAGGATGTGTGGACACCGGATGAGGTCAACAAGATGGCCAACGTCGCCGGCAGCACGAGGGACAAGGCCTTTATTCTGGGGCTTTTTGGTTCTGGTTGCAGAATAGGCGAATTCCTGCCCCTCAGGCGGAAAGATGCGGCTTTCGACGCGTACAGTTGCCAGGTCCTTGTGGAGGGTAAGACAGGTTCCCGCCGCATCCGCTTGACTCCGACGGCTAGCCTGGCTCTGGCCGCTTGGCTTGAGATTCATCCCAACAATAACCCGCAGGCGCCAGTGTGGGTTAACGTTCTATCCAGCGACGGGGTTCCGACCAAGCAGCTAACCTATGACTGGGCCAATGAGATGCTCCGGCGCTTGGCCCGTAGGGCTGGAATAATCAAACCAATCCGGCCTCATCTTATGAGACATTCCCTGGCGACGTACTACGCTCCCAGGCTGACCGAGGCTGTTATGAACGAGCACTTCGGCTGGCGCCAGGGAGGCCGGACCGCTTCCATCTACACCCACCTCAGCGGAAAGCAGGTGGACGACCAGATTCTCGCTGTCTTCGGCAAAAAGAATATCGATCTCCAGGACAACAAGGCTGTTGACATCATACGTTGCCAGCGCTGCGGGCTGGAAAACACACCGTCGTCCATGCAGTGCGGCAAGTGCGGCTTCCCGCTAACTGATGAGGCGGCCAGGACGCTTTTGGAAAGGCGGGAGAAGGCTGACGAAATCATGAACCTCATCGTTGAACATCCCGAGTTCAAGGCTCTATTGGCCAAAATCGTGAACGACCAGAACCCACTTCGTAAGCAGTAGTTGGGAATGACAATTCTTACCAATAACTTTACGGCTGATGACGTGGGCTTCGCTCATTCTTGATGAGGCGGCTAGCCGTCCTCCTTCAGTGCAAGCATGCCAGTTTTCCGAAGCAACCATAATCCCCAGCTATGGGAGTGTCGCTTGACCACACCCAGAAACAGCACAAAAAACACGGCAACAGCGACAGCAAAACATAGGAACTTCCACAAGGAACCGAATCCACTGAATATAGTCAGGCACAAGACAGCAGCAATCACACAGTAAGCAAAGTAAAGCAAATCTGACGCTATCCAGCCAGCCAGCACCGCCTTAACCAGTAGCCCGTTGTACTTGGCATCCACAGCCGAGTCTATGAATGCCGGAACGTCATCACCCTCCGCCCGCGCCTTCACTGCATATTTTGGCCTTCTCAGGGTGAACCAACACCGGAGAATTATCACTAAGCAATATACTGCAAACGTCAGAAACCAATAACTGGGGAGGAATATCATACCGATAAGTGCGCCGCCGTTGATAGACAAGACAACGTCCATAATGGTTTCGCGTATGTTGGCCTGCCTTATCGCGTTGACGAATATCCCATCTTTGGGACTTCCGTTGCCAAAAGGATTGCCATAATAATAACACCACTGTTTCCAGCCCACAAATCCTGTGACTACAGCCAAGGGCACCCATAACAAAACATTAAGAAGGATACCAGGCCAGAGCAACGGGTCCATCTGATTAGCTCTTTTGTCGGCGCCCAATGATATCACAGTGCCTGCGCCGAGCGCCGCAAATCCAAGACCAAGAAGCATCCAGAGAGGGGCAGCCCACGTTTTATCAAGCACCGGTAGTTCTGCGAGGGATTTGTATTTGGTGTAAGGACGACTGCCAAAAGGCCAATCAAACCGTGTTGTCTCCATCGGTTATTCCTTTCGTTCGTGTGGCTTGAGCAACCGATCTATGGCTCCGTAGCCAGCTTCCAACACTAGCGTTGCAGGTTGTTCGCAGGCACCAAATCTCCGTTCTCCTCGCATATAGTTCCTGAACTCGCATGCTGTCTGAAAAACCAAATCAGCGACCAGATAAGCTCCGACTCCTACAAGAACCGTCGGGTCTCCGTGGCCTAAAGCCGCTTGACCAAAAAGCGTTCCAGCGGTAGTACCTTCCATGAGGTATCGTAGGTTCGCCGCCGTATACGAAGCAATGTCGCGGCGTTCATATTTCTTCGATATCGCCGAAGGCAGCAGCTCGGCACAGGCCAAATCTCTAGCAACCGGAAGGACTTACGCCATCCCAGAGTTTGCCAATCTGCCTGAAAGACCGAGCAGCACCATTGCATCCTCTCTTAGAGTCATTGTATCCCCATTCTTCTCTTACGCAAGAGATTTTAAGGTTTGCGCATCTTATTACTGGAACAAGCGTTATGAGAACCAGTAGACTCGTGACTGGGCGGAGACGTGTGCTAGACGCCGACATCAATCATCGCACTTCTTTCATCGTCTCGGGATGCGTGAACTGGTAGAGCTTCTTCCTCGCGTTTGCGGCGTCCACTGTCACGTCCAGCCAGCCTGACCTCTTCAGCTCTGACAGCACCACCACGACCATCTTGGATTCGTCGTCAAGGGCATACTCGACCCAGGCGAATCTGTTCATGTTGTGTCTTTTCTTCAACGATGACTAGAAGTTGCGTAATCCAGACGGGTTCATTCAACTTAGGGCTTCTTATGGGTGTCATCTGTTTTCGTGTGAATGGGGTCTTAATAGTATGATATCCACACCGTGCCAAGCATGCCGGCTGGTGGCGTTGTCGCGCTTCTGTCCGAAGCTGCTAGACTTGTCGCGCTCCGTTGTGTGTAAGTGATATCAAAGTGAGAGCGTCGCTGTTGTGGACGATGACGACAAAAGTGTCGCAATCCGCATGTCGGCAGTGAGAGTAAATAAGCCGAATCCAGCATGCAAATGGCGTGAATAGGGGTGGAAGGCGACAGCGTCCGGCAACCAATCTGCCAGTTTTCACGACCGAAGCGGGAGCCGGCCTGCGGGGCGACAGCCTGGGGGCGGCCTGTTCGGTAGGTGCCCGAAGAAAGATGCCTACTGTGGGGGTTTGATCCTGCGTTCCAGTTGTGCCCACCGTTTGAGCACGAACTGGAAGACTATCGCTCGCAGAAGATTGTTCTTCTCCTGTTCGGGCAGCCGCAAGACACAGTCGGCGATTTCTGACACCGTTGATTCGAGGGCCTTGTCCCAGCCGTGTTCCTTCGCACCCGCCAAAGTGAATTCGCCGATAAGCGCATTGGCAAGATGCTTCATATCTTTGCCCATTACCCCGTCGAAGCAAATAGGGACTTCGTATCCCGTGCTCAGCCGGAACAAGGCGATGGTTTCCTTGCCATGGCCGTCTGTTTTTTCTCTCATCGCAGCGTCTCCTTGCACCACAGGATACATCTCCTTGGTGACGCCCTAGGATCGCCAGAACAGATCTGCCTGTCTGCGGCACGGTCGTCTACCAAGTGTGGGCTGTGGTGCCTTGAAGTCGAATGCTACCGTCAAGCGGCCAACCACGCCACAGAAAACGGGTAGCGGAGGGGCTTGCGGACGGCGAACCTTCCGTCAAGCTTATCCAACCTGTGCCCACAGGCAACCAGAAGAAAAGCTTAAAGATAGGAGGCACCCACAAGGGGCTGCCTCCGGCAAGCAGAACGCAAGCTGCCGCAGGTCGCGGCGGGCTAAAGGCAGAAGGAAGGTCGTAGACCTTCACTTTCTGCCTTTCCCCTGACGGGTCGCCCGGCCGCTCCCGGTCACTGAAGAAAAAGGCATGGGCCGCCCAAAAGGGAGGCTTCAAGACCTGGAGGTGGAAGTATGGAGTACGAACAAGCATTGATCATCGGCAAACGCAGGCGTGCCGACGCGGCACTGGCCCTGAGCAACTACGTGCGGGAACGGGCTGGGGAGGTCTGCGCGGTCAAGCCGAGCAGAGATTCCGGGCTGGACGCGCGGGACTGGGAACCGGTGGGCGAGGAGAACTTCAAGGAGATCTGCATCCGCACCGGTCCGACTGGCGACAGGGAAGCGTACCTGTTGGTGGTGGATGGCGGCGGCACCGCAAAGGCCTGCACGCAGCGGACCTACCCGCTGCCAATCGCCATGCAGATGGCGTGGGCGATCCCGCTGCCGGTTTACGCCGGCCGGAATGGGGAGCTGATAGCTGAGATCCACGAAGCGGCGATGAAGAGGGCGCAGCAGGTTCCGCAACTGCCGGAGCTGTAAGGGAGCGTGCGGACAGGATAAGGACAGGATAAGGAGGTGATTGCATGGCATGGAGACCAACACAGTATCTGGTACAAGGGGAACTGGACAATACGGCCCCGGGGAAAGTGACGGGTTGGATGGAGTTCGCCGGCATGGGTCAAAGGCTGAGATTTGATTTGGCCGGGGACTTCCACCGCGACATTCGCGGGGCGAAGATTCGCTTCGTCGGCAAAGGCCGGCGCCACGACCCCGCAGCGGCAGAGCGCATGCACGGGATGGCCCTGCACCAGACGGGCAAGGCGGGTGACATTACCGCTGGGCTGCCGCCGCGAGACTACGCGGACTACCCCTACATCGAGTGGTACTCAAGGGAGAACGGACGCGTGGTCCTGGAGCTGGAGCCCGAGCAGGTACAGGTCATCGGTACGCCAGTTCCGGCCAGCGAGTGCGAGCCGGTCTCGCGGGAAGAGCAGGGCAGGAACTTGGCCGGGTTCCTCTGCGAAATGGCTCGGAACATCGGGTGATAAAGCCAAGAGAGGGGCTTGCCCGCCCCAGCGGGCGGCCCCTTCATGCTTTCGGGCCGGGAGCATCCTGGCCCGGATTGAAAGAGGAGGTGATCGTATGGCACAAGGAGACAAACCTGTCAAGGAGTTCCGAGCGGGCAGCGTCCGCGCGAGCATCTGGCAGGATGAGATCGCGGGCAAGGACGATGAGTCCTTCAGCGTGTTCGGCGTCCGCATCGAGAAACGCTACAAGGACACGGCCGGCAACTGGCAGTCGACGACCCGTTTCAAGCGAGGCGATCTGGCCGACCTGGAGTTGGTGGCGTTCAAAGCCAGGGAGTTCATTTCCCTGAACAAGCGCGAGCCGGAGAAGGAGTAGAAAGGCCAGCGGAACAGGGCGCCCGAGGCTTCGAAGACAGAGGCACCGGGCGCCCCGGCCGCCGGACCGGGGTGATGGAGCTTCACCGCCGAGGCTGGGGATCGGAATAACTGAAATGGTGGGATAAGCGCCACGGTATTCAATGCCTGGGACCAGTAGCAAGGTCTACTGAGTCAAGCCGGAAACGGAATTGGTCGTGCATGCACCGGACCCTATGAGGCCCAAGCCGCGAAAACGATCCTCCTGCTATTGGCGTGTGAGCAGATACCACATCGTCTTGTACTTGGGCGACAGCTTGACGATGGGCTTACCGTCGTCGTTTTTCTCGACGGATACCCCGCTGACGGCCAGGCCATCGGCTCCCAGGGCCTGGCAGGTCCAGTTGCTGGCCGGCAGTGTTATGGTGGCGCTGACCGGCTCGATCATCACCGGCGGCTTGCCCCAGTTCCGGCCGACGCTTCTGCGGTTGGCGGTGAACTGCATGCCGCTGTTCTCGCACTTGGAGCAGGCGGTGACCAGTATTCTGCGGCTCCTGTCCAAAGAGAGCTTGTCGAGGGTGCTGACCGTCACTGCGGCGAAGGCGGGCCCCTCGACGCGTATGGGGAACAGGGCTGGAAGGTTCCTCGGCGCGGCTGCCTGCGAATGACCGACCCACACGGCGCCGCCGCGGCCGAGGGCGGCGTAGACGCCCAGCTTGTCCTCTCCCGCGGCCCATGCAAGTTCACCCGTTCCGGTCGGCATAGCCGGCGTGACCGGAGCTGGCTTGTCCAGGGAGCAGTAGGCCCTGGTGGTCAATAGCTCTCGCCAGGTCCAGTTGCCGCTTTCGGCGCAGATGGCCAGCATGTCGGATTTATGCATCTGATGAAGCCTGGCCAGGTCGGTCAGGGCGAAGGTCCGAGCAGGTAGCATTGGAGCCAGGCCGCCGTCGCGGAATATGCCCGCCCCGGCCGACATGAATCCCCACTTGGCGGGATTGCCCAGGATGTCGAAGAAGCTCCCGAAGCTCTGGGCGTTCCAGGCGCCTTCGGCGTGGCTGTAGGCGAAGATCCACACGCCATCCCAATCCTGTGCGGCCGCGAACGATGCGATCATCGGGACGCACTCGGCCTGGTAATCGTTGGGGGCGGGGTGGTTGTACTCGCTGACGGTATAGGGCTTGCCGGCGAGCCGCTCGCAGGCGAGGCGAAACAGCGTGGCCTGCTGGGGGTGGTCCGCCATCGCCTCCTGCTGGACCGTCCAGTCTCCCGGATCCCATTGCCTTCGCGGGAAACTCGGATGATGCCAATACGCGTGGCCGTCGATGTAGTCCATGCCGCTTTGAGCGTACAACCCCAGTGGCCCGAAGGCGATGGTTCCGGTGACCAGCGCCTTGCACGAAAGGTCATCCTTGATGCACTTGCGCATGCCGTCGAAATAGGCCTTCTCCGTCTCGGCCAAGAAGCTCATGCGGTCGGCGGCCCTGGCCGGCGTCTCGGTCTCGGCAAACATGGCAATGTTGGAGTCCTCCAGCGATTCATCCTTCCGCAGCCCTTCCAAGCCTCCGGGGGCGAGCGAAACCTCGTCGATCTCCACGGCCGTATTGTCTTGGCCGAGAGAGAACGAGAGGCGGGCGTTATCGTCGTTGGCGGTGGCGAGGAAGCTGGCGCGGTACGTCTTCCACTGGCTGCTCAGCTTGGCACCTTGGGCCAGGCCGAGGGTGTTCCATGGGTCGTGGGCTTGGTTAAGCGAGTAGCCAATCCTTCGCGGCTTGTCGGCCCTGGCGCGGAAGCAGACCGTGTAGTACTTGCCCGCCCTGACGGACAGGGGCTGATACTTGACCTGCAGGTGCCAGTCGATCTGGTCGGCCTGCGATATCTCGATGCGCAGGCCGGTTTTCTCCAGCGGTTTCATTGTGGCGGCGCTGCCGGGGTGCTGTTCCAGCAGCCACGACGGGCTTTTGTCGTCGGCGGGCTTGGGTAGTCGCAGCGTCGGGTCGACGATCATGTTCTGCCCCAGCGGCTCGGCGCCCTTGCTCCAGGCATTGGCGAGCTTTTCCGTGGTCTGGTACTTGGCCTTCAGCCACGTGGCGTACTTGTCCTGGATGATCTTTGCGTAGTAGGCCGGCAGATTATGGAGCGTTTCCATGCCATCCCACATGAAGAAGCTGTCCTCGTTGGTGATCTCCACGAAGGCCACCGCCGGATCCTGGGCGTAGGTGAGCTTGCGGTAGGGGTTGACGTGGCCGAGAAGGTCGCGGGCGTATTTCCTCTGGGCCTCGATAAGCTCCGGCGTGAATATATCCACCACCTTGTCCATCGACGGGACTTTGTCCGCATCCGGCAGCTTCAGGGCCCTGGCGTGGCTGCGGGAGACGTGCAGGTTGATGTTGGCATACACACCGCGACTGGCAAGCTGGGCGATGAAGTAATCGAGGCGGTCGAGGGCATCGGCCGACAGCTTGAAGTTGTCCTTGGGGTCCCAGATGCCGCGCGGGAAGCAAGTGCTATCCATGTGGTGGAAGCGGACGCAGTTCACGCCGAAGGCCGCCAGCCGCTGGGCGACCTCATCCGCGTCGCTGTGGCTGGGGAAGTTGGCGCCAAAACAGGTGTTGACGCCCCAGATCCGCGTGCGGCCGACCGCGGTGGCAAAATGGCCGTCGCGCACGGAGATGCGCTGGGGCTCGCCGGCTATCGGCTCGGAGGCGATGGCGATCAGCGACTGGTCGCTTACCTTGCCGGGAATGACGAACGGCACAAAGTCATCCTCCATTGCCGCCGAAGCCAGAAACAGCGATGCGATGGCGATGATCCTGCCCATATTCACCTCTCCCGCTATCTCCTAAGACAGTGCCTGGCCACCGACGATGATCGGACCTTTTCGCTTGGTCCTTGGCTCATCAGCGCCGAGAAACGTCACCGGTATTCTAACCGTGCTGGGTGATTCGGGGACCGGAAATGGCGAGTCGCGCCTCGTCTTCGGATCCAACGTGTGAGGTTGGGTCGCGGCTTGGTCAAGGTTGGATCGGAAAGGGCTGCCTACCCAAGAGCAGGTGAGGCGCGCGCCACAGGGCTGCCTGCGCCGCGGCTGGGATGGCGGCGAGCATTTCGGCGAGTTCTGCCCGCGGCACGACCTCCTGCAATGGCGGCGTAGATAGCTCTTGCCGCTGAGGACTCGGGGGCGTCGGCTGAATGACCTCCGCATCGCAGGGGATGCTCACAGGCCACGCGCGGTCCCATCCAGGCTGCCCCAGGCCGATCACCTCCCCATGGCCGCACCAGCTCACTCATTCTCCGTTTCGGTCTGCGACCGATGGGCGCGCGGCGCGCGTTGGCGCGCGGCCACAACGTAGATGGCTCGCTGGTGCGTGAGGCCTACGTGGGAGGTGATCGCTATGAGCAGCCTTTATGGACGGGACCTGTGGCTTGTGACCAGAATCCAAGCGATGCGGCAGGATCAGCTAGCGAGGCTGGCACAGCGGCAAGAGAAGCTTGAGCAATCAAGGAGGTGGAATCATGGAGGTTGAGTTCTTCGACTCGCACGAGGCGGCAGCCCAGCGCCTTCGGCAGGCGATGGAGGCGGCCGACGCCAGGGTGACGCCGTGGCAGGCAGCCCTGCGGCCAGGCGACTGCATCCTCAGCATCGTTGAGGAGGGGCTGGTAGTTTTCGGCGAGGTGCTGGAGGGCTATCGAGAGCCGCACCTGAGGCACTACCGGTTCTGCCGGTGCTTCTCGGTAGCCTGCCCGGAAGGCGAACTTGGCGACGTGCACGTCTCGACCGTCGCCTGCCGGATCAGCCGGGAGGAGTTTGAGCTGGCGCGGGCCAGCGGGTGGGAGGCTGCGGCCGCGGCCGGGGGAAACCCCGGCCCGGTCGGCCCAGTAACGAGCCGGTCCCGCTGAGAAGGATTCCGGTGTTTCCCGGTGTAGACGCTGCTACTCAAAATCCCTGGTTCGATGTTCCTGCAGGAACTCGTTGACCGCCGCATGGGCTTCCGCCTTCACGTCCCGATAAATGTCTTCCGCACAGCAGCCCCTCCATTCTGGCAGTTTGTTTTCATAGTCAGTGTAGTTGTGGCGGATGTGAGCCCTAACAGCAAATGCTGCTCTGTCTGCGAGCTCAATCAGGCCAGTGCGGCCGACTCGCCCGCTTCCCTTCGCGCAGGCGTGAGCTGCGGTTTCGGCGGCAATGCGCTCGGCCAGTTCTCTGTGGGCGGGAGCAAAGTTCAAGAACTGCAAGCACGCCTGTTCAAACTTCTCGGAATACCGTCTTTCTGCCTTCAGTCTCGTTGATTCTGCTTTTTTTCGGGCGGATTGCCGTTGCT
>Ga0315288_10004471_pt1 | contig 17807 bp, 11 predicted proteins | sample YL17G11_20_MG_FD_203454 | JGI IMG/M metagenome (GOLD analysis project Ga0315288, IMG submission 203454) | Sediment microbial communities from Yellowstone Lake, YNP, Wyoming, USA - YL17G11_20 | ecosystem: Environmental > Aquatic > Freshwater > Lake > Sediment | place: USA: Wyoming | collected... | reverse complement strand
TCCGCGCATCCACCCTCGGACAGGTCAAAGTAATGTTCCCCCTCATCACGAATCTCCAGGAGCTAAAGCAGGCCCGCCTGATTCTGCGGGACGTTATGGAGGACCTCGCAGAGGAAAACATACCCTATAACGAGGCTATCGAGATGGGCATTATGATCGAAACGCCCTCCGCCGCACTTACCGCGTATTCCCTCGCCAGAAACGTCGATTTCTTCAGCATAGGAACCAACGACCTGACACAGTACACCCTCGCCGTCGATAGAGGCAACGAGCTCGTCGCAACGCTCTATTCCGCCGCCGACCCCGCAGTCCTGCGCCTTATCAGGACCGTTCTACAGGATGCCCACAAGGCCCGAATCGATTGCAGCGTCTGCGGCGAAATGGCATCCGAACCCGAGCACATTATGCTGCTGCTTGGTATGGGTGTTAGAACGATTTCGATTGCCCCGCCGATGATACCCGAAATAAAGCAGATCATCCGCTCGGTCACTATCGAAGAGTCAAATCAGATAGCCAGAAAAGTCCTCAGTATGAACTCCGAAAGCCATATCTCCAGCTACCTCCGCACCGTCGCAAGAGAAGTCATCCCGGAAGCATTCTGACTCGAACCGGTACGCAGGAAGTAGCTCCCTTTGGCTCACTCCCGCCAAAGACCGCCCCGCTCTCTCAGCATGAAGGGATGCAATGCCGGCGCCATCAGGGAGGATCGGGCGACGCTCCGAAGCGACCCGAGCACCCTGACGGCGGCGTGCGGCCTATGCCGGTATCTCCAGCCGCCCACTTATGAGCTTATGCTGCCGCCCAAAAAGCGGTGAATCCGATTACAGTCTTTGTCTTAATCAACCAACCGTCTTGCAGTGAAACCATGTTTACGCCCGATGCTGTTACACCTTCTAATACCTCACCTTCCACCCCTTTGGTTGCGCCCTTCAGGCCGGGCTAAGCATTCGCGGCTCTCGTTGCTAATCCTTCCATATTGTCCCCTCATTGAGGGCCAATGTCGCGCCCTAACAGGCCGGTATTAGCGTCTAACTGGTCGAATTCAGCCCCCCCGGACGACTGGGGAAGACACCGCCGCAGAGATTCTGCGCCGGCCTCCTGCTTGGCAAAAATCGTAAGTCCTTGTTAATAAAGAACATATCGACCAAATTGGTAAAACACAGAAAAATTCCGTCCTATAAAAGGTTTTTCTCTTGACATCTTAGGAAAGTTAGTGTAAATTACCGCTGTGAAATTAGGATAGTTTTGGTTCGTACACAAGCAAGCGCAGGTTTGGTGAAGATTACTCGTTGCTTGTTTATAGTGTTGTGCTCGAGGCAGGTATGGTCGGCTGCGTGAGCCGAGCGGACTTGTCGAGGGCGGCACGGTTTTGGCTCGTTGCCAAAATTTATATATTAAGCTCAGATTAGTGTTATTGGGAGGAGCTTACGATGAAGAAATTTGTTGGTTTTTTGTGTTTCCTTGTGATTCTCACAGCAGGGTCGGCTGCGCTCGCGAATACCACGACTCAGATCTGGTATTTCGGCGCGGATGACGTGATGCCTGTGCCCGATGTTGTTAATCCTGTGGGCCACACCCCGAAGTTGAGGGTGGATCCGGGTTCCGGAACCGGCTGGCACCCTACGGTCGATGGTCGAACCGGAGTTTGGTCTTTGTCCGGCGAGATCGACGTGGTTATCCCCAACTATGAGTTTCCGAATCCGTACAAGGATATCACTATCAGCCTGATATGGGCGCCGGGCGGCGTTGATGATTTCATGCCCGACCAGCCCCTTGTAGGCGTTAGCGCGATCCCAATGGACAGCATGACGATGTCCGTCGTTAATGACCCCTTCGAGGGTACGATATGGACACAGTCAATTTACAGCATCCGCATCTGGCCCAATCCCCCGAGGGAGTGGATCGCAATTAAGGGTGACATTCTTGTCGATCAACTGGACATCAAGACCACGTGCGTGCCCGAGCCGGCGACAATGGGTCTGCTCAGTCTTGGTGGCTTAGCCCTGCTTCGTGTTCGCAGGAAACACTAATACTTGTTCAGAAGTATTGGTTAACCAGTATTTTGTACAAATTCGGGGCCTATACCGACATTTGGTATAGGCCCCGCTATTTTGCGCGGATCCAAGGTTGGATGTCCAACTTGAGTGGGAACGCCGCCCGTTTTCCTGTTGAAGCCTGTCCAACGACCTGACGATGACGATAGACAGGCACGATCCTGTTGCGAAGCGGGCTGCTGATCACAATACCTGTATGAAACGGCTTGGCGATTCTCGTTTTACACAAGTTTTACAGTTTTCTCTGTAACTTTTTGCCTGCCCCTCACGTCTATATTGGTGGACAAAGCAAATTATCCCAGCAACCTGAGCTTAAAAGGAAAGTGGCACTAAGATGCAGACTCAAATATGCACGAGCAAAACCAAAGGCATGATTGTCTTGGCAATCCTGACCGTTATCCTCGCCGGCTGCGGCTCCTCGCCCGACGGCGACGGCTGGAAAACCAAAGCCATCAAACAAGACGGAACAGTCGCAGGCATTCCATTTGGCGCCGTCCTGGTCGGCAATCCGCAGGAACTGGCCGGACAAATACAAATTCGGATGGTTGACAGACTCTGCGAGAAAAGCGACTGCAGAATCGTCGCCATCGACAAGGAGGGACGAATCCGCCTCGGCGAAAAAAACGCAAAGTTCATCTCCGGCGGAAAGTGCCGCTCTACTACAATCGTCTTTTCCGATATCAAGCTCGATGACATAAAGGAGTTTCGATTTCAGGGCCGACCTTGCCGGCAGGAAACTGCTCAAGACGGCAAGAAAACGCCGCTCGCAAATGCCGCTCGCAAGGCTCAGCTTATCGACGCCGCAATCGCCTGCGACCGCAAGGCCGAACAACTCTTCGCCCAATTCGCATACCTCAACTTCCCCGAATTGGCCGAATCTAAAAAGATCGCTCGAAGAATCATCTTCGCCGGATAACCCGCTCAATAAATTGAGGGGCTAACTACCTTTTTCAAATTCAGGAAATGTCCAGTTCCGACCAAAGCATTACAAACCTAATAGGGCGTCAATCCAGTTGTCTGTTCAGTATTCAGTCTCGAACGCTGAAACCGGCTCGTCAGGAACCGCAGGAAGGTACGCCATGAGAACCCACCCGGCGGGCTATACCACTCCTACAAATACAAGGGTCTGGCCAGGAATAACGCCGTTTTTGGGCATTCATCGGGTCTTTACGTTGTGTGAAGATCTCTGAAAAACGCTTTTTTCGCAAGTGAACACTGGTTTTCGGCCAAGAGCCGGCACTTTTAGGCTGAAAACGCACCAAATCACGACTGGTGCACCTTTTTCTCTTGAAACCACACTTGGGCCTGAACGGCCGTGAAAGGGCCCCAGGGAAAAGAGTCTGTTGGCCAACAAAACACGTATCGCCTACGGGATTTTGGAAGAAAGTAGGAAAATATGCTTTTTTGAGGATTTTTTTGCTTGACAAATTCGCGCTCTTAACGTATACTCATCACTAATAGTGAAGGTGGTGGAAAGGCCTTTCGTCTATCTCTTGTTGGCTTTCCCCTAAATGAATCTAGCCTTTATCCGTCCAGGCGTACCGGAAATGTATGTGGACAGGGATAAAGATTGTTGTCCGACTACTGCTGTCTGACAAGCAATGGAAAAATAGAGAAGCAGAAAAAGGAGTAGGTTATGAAAAGAATAGTGGTAATTTGTGCAGCGGTAGTGTTGTTCTTGGGACAAACAAGCTTCGCTGGGCCGACCAGTATAACACTGATGGGCACAATCCGGGACTTCAATGCTTCCCACCCGGACATGGAGTCCACAATCGCTACCGATCCGGGTATCGTCCTCGCCACGCTGGGCATTGACGGCAAACCGGTCTATGCTGGTCAAACAGGAAATCCCACCACACATGGCCAGACGGCTTTCGACCAGTGGTACAGAGATGTCCCGGGAACCAATATGACAGGCTCGCTCAGCCTGACGCTCGGTGAGACGTCGCCCGGTAGCGGAATATACCGATATTCCAGCAACAATTTTTTCCCTATCGATGGTTTGCTCCTTGGAAATGAGGGCAGGTCTCACAACTACCATTTCACCCTCGAAATGAATACGGAGTTTACGTATCAAACCGGTCAAGCATTTCATTTCACTGGTGATGACGATGTATTTGTCTTCATCGACGACCAGCTCGTCATTGACCTCGGTGGTGTTCATCCCGCTCAATCCGCCTCTGTGAATTTGGATACGTTAGGCTTGACGGTGGACGACACTTACGACTTGGACCTGTTCTTTGCCGAGCGGCACACGACGCAGTCCGATTTCACCATGGAAACCTCAATAGTGCTCCGCCAGCCACCCATCCCCGCGCCCGGTGCTATTCTGCTTGGCAGTATCGGTGCAGGACTTGTCGGCTGGCTCCGCAGACGCAGGACTTTGTAAAACATCTGCTTTTAGCTCGGCCTGGCCGGTTTGCTCTTGCCGAGAAAACACAGAAGTGCGACAATTCGTCTTGACACGGCAGGGCTGCAGGCATCAAGCTTGCAGCCCTTTTCGCTTTATCGGCGGCGCCTATCGCGTTTTCTGGTCTTTTGCTTTCTCGCCTTTTGGACCCTCGCCTTTGGGGGCTGGCCCTTCTCTCTGACTCGTTTACGTTTCTTGGATTTGCCGGTTTCTTTTCTTTCTGCGGCCGGTTTAATCAGAGGTTCCGCGGGCGTCAGGTTCAACTGTCGCGCAGGAACATTCACCGAGACTATGCGGGCGTTCAGCGATTGGCCGAGGCGGATGCTGTGTCCGGAGCGCAGACCCAGAATCGACTGTGTCCTCTTGTCGAATTTCCATTGGTCCGGCCCCAGGTCTTCCATTCTTATCAGCCCGTCTATCCCGAACTTCCGTGATTGGACAAAGACCCCGAAGCCTGTCAGCCCGGTCGTGACGCACGCCAGGTCCTCGCCGATCCTGTTACTCAGCATTTGCAGGATCAGCACCGCCGTTAGTTCCCTCTCTGCGTTATCGGCGCGCTCCTCAGTAAACGTGATGTGCTTGCCGATCTCTGTAAGGTCCACGCCCGCCGAGATATCTTTCGCCTGATCGAGGCGATTCTGCAGATAAGCGTCAAGCATACGATGCACAATCAAATCGGCGTATCGGCGTATCGGGCTGGTAAAGTGACAATAATGCGTCGAGGCAAGCGCGTAATGCCCGATATGCAGCGGCGAGTACTGGGCCTTCTCAAAACTCCGCAGCACCGCCAGGTTCACGGCAAACGAACAGTCGCGTCCCTTCACAGCCGCAAGCAGGCTCTGGATCGCCGCTCGGTCGGGACTTCGCGGCAGCGTGAATCCGAACGCCTTGATGAGCACGGCCAGATTCTTCAAAGTCAACGCATCCGGCTCCGGATGAATACGCCGAATGAACGCGACATTGAGTTTGTCCAGCAGCGACGCCACGGCGTCATTCGCCTCGACCATAAACATCTCGATTATCGTGTGCGGGTAGCTGTCGTCCGCGGGGTGCGCATCGACCACCCTGCCCGATTTATCCATCACTAATTCGGTCTCCGGCAGGTCCAGATGTATCATCCCGTTCTCTGTGCGCCGCTGCTCAATCGCCCGGCTCAGCGCCTCCATATTCTTCAGCAGGGCGACCACCTCGCTCTTGACGCCTTTGGTCCGCCCTTTCAATGCCTTATCCGCCTGCTGATACGTCAAACGCTGCGTCGAGCGGATGATGCTGTTGGCGAAACGGCGGCTAACGATCCTGCCATTTTGGTCATAAGTCAGATAGGCGCTCTTCGCAAATCGCTTTTGGTCCGGCTGTAAGCTGCAAATCCCGTTGCTAAGGACTTCAGGCAGCATCGGGATCGTCTTGCCCGGCAGATAAACGCTGTTCCCGCGCGCCTTCGCCTCGATGTCCAGCGGCGAATCGCCCGTCACAAAAGCGCTCACGTCCGCGATATGCACGCCGAGCACCCAATTACCCTCACCATCCTTCTCCAGACTTATCGCATCGTCGAAGTCCTTGGCATCCGGCGGATCGATGGTTATGACAACCTTGTCGGTGATGTCCTCTCTCTTGCCGGGCCGATCTGGATTGAACTCGGTGGCTGCCTGCCGAGCCTGCTCGATGCACTTGCCGTCGAATTCCCCCGGAAGATGGTATTGGTGGACTATCGACTTTATTTCAGTATCGTATTGTCCGGCCCTGCCGAGCACCTCGATTATCACACCTCGTCCTATGCATTCCGCTGTCGGATAAGTCAGCATCTCGACGACAACCTTGTCTTTGGCCTTGGCGTTCTTCGCCGTAACGTCATCGACCGAAATCGGCTCCACAAAGCTCGACCCGTCCGGCTGCACCAGCCATCCTTCTGCGTGCTTTGCCAGCGTCCCAACGAACCTATTCTGCGCCCGCTCGAGAATCTCGATGATCTCGCCGCTGTAGCGCACCTGCCCGGCGCGCATCCCTTGTCTTCTGACCTTTGCAACGACGATATCGCCCGTCATCGCATCGCCTGTGGCGCTGGGCGGCACAAACAGGTCTCCATGCGAATTGGCCTCGCGGGGCACTATGAAGCCGAATCCCTTGGGATTTGCCCTGAACGTCCCGACAATCTCCCCGGCCAGCGAGGGCAGCGAAACCAGATTGCCCGTCCCCATAACGATATGCCCGGCCCCACGGAGCTGGTCAAACGCCTCCTTGAAATACGGATAGCGCTCCGCGTCCACCCCCAACGTCTTCGCCAATTGCCCGAGCTTCACCGGCTGGTAATCCGCGTGCTTCAGCAACCCTATGATCTTTTTCTTGTACACTTCCGCCATTTGGCCGATCCCTAAAAAAAACACCTAATCGCCGCATTATACCGACAGCGCACTAATTGTCTCCAGCTAAATAAACCTTTCCCCCTTGTCGGCGGGTTCTCCCAAGTCGCCGTCCTGACGGCGATCCGTATTTAGATAATATGTAGGCCTTCCTTTCAACGGTTATGATTTGCGTTGTTTAACAACCAATAGTAACCACCAATTGAAAGGGATGGCACAGAGAAATATCCAAGCCCGGCGCAGATCGCGCCGACGCGGGAATCAATAATCACGTGAGTGACCGACAGACCCGCGACCGTAAGGAAGCGGCCGACATATTATTCGCGCTTCAGGCCTCCCTCAAGGGAACGATACGCGCCAAGACACAGACTCAAATCTCTGTCCACTGCCCTGGGACAGGCACTGGGTACCGGCCCTGGGCGTCGGCCTGAACAGGTGGGGCGGCGTCGGCGGCGAGCTGGTCGATGTTCGGGCAAAACTGGAAATCGGAGGCCATAGCTTCGTCCCAGGTGATGATCTTCCCGCAGTGGGCCGCCGCCCGGCCCATGATGTCGGCGAGATTCGATAGAGCAGCGCGCTTCGCCTCATTGTGTGGACGGTCGTTGCGGATGGCGTCGAGCAGCGCATCCCACTCCGCCTGCCAGGGCGTAACGGTTTCCTTTGGCGCTCGCCAGGCGATGTTGTCGGCAGCGCAACGCTGGTCCCTGTAAATGTGCACCGTACCCTCATGGTTGCTTCCGGAGAACTGCGCTGCGCACTTCGTCCCATGGAGGTAGGTGGCAAATTCGGTGTGGCAATTTGGCAGCCAACGGACTACGTCGAACGCCTTGGCGCCGTCGGGGAACGTCCACTCGATGGTGAACGAGTCGAGGTTCTGGCCGCAGTCGGTGCTGTTGGCCGCGCGCCCGCCGATGCCGTGCGCCGAAACCGGCCAAGCATCCTTGATCCAGCATATCTCATCTATCTGGTGAATGTTCATCTCCGCGAATAATCCGCCTGAAACCCAAAGGAAATGCGTGAAGTTGCGAATCTGCCAATGCAGGTCCTTCACGTCCGCCGGCCGCTGGCCCAAAGGCCCGCACGGCTGCATCCGGTAGGCGCGGATGAGCTGAATGTCGCCAAGCTCCCCGTCGCGAATCCGTTTGATAAGCTCGTGACGATTTCGCGAATGGCGGCACTGCAAGCCGGCGGCGATCTTGAGGTTCTTTTTCTCGGCGGCTTCCCCGGCCTTGATCACGCGCCGCACGCTCGGCGGATCGGTCGCAAACGACTTTTCCATAAACACGTTGACGCCCTTCTCGACGGCGTATTCTAATTGCCTCGGGCGGAAGCCCGCGTAGCCGGTCAGCATCGCAATATCGCCCGGACGCAGACAATCGATCGCTTTGCGCCAGGCGTCGAAGCCGACGAACCGCCGGTCCGCCGGCACATCCACCTTCGAGCCGTATTGCTCGCTCAAAACCTTGTGCGCGCCGGCCAGCCGATTCTCAAAAAAGTCCGCCATCGCCACTAATTTGACCGGCCCGTTTGGCGAATCGAACGCATTCGCCACCGCCCCGCTGCCGCGACCCCCGCAGCCAATCAGGGCCAGTCGAATCGTGTTGTCCTCCGCCGCGTGCATCGCTGGTATGCCGACGCCCGCCAATGCCGACGCCGCAGCCGTCTTCCCGCCCCACTTCAAAACGTCCCGCCGCGAAGACTTCCATGACATTGACTTCGATGTATCAGAATCTTGTTTCATAACGAGTTCTCCGTAGTGTATGACAATTTGCACTGCTTCGCCGTGATACGGCCAATTTTCCTTCACGGTTAAAAGAGTACATTGCCTCCGGCAGATAATCAATAGTAAGTTGCCGTGGCAGTCTCTGGCGTGACAAGCGGGGCAAGCTGAGTATGCTGGGCAAGCTCGTTCTACGTTTGAAATTGGGTTTGATTGGGTTTGTTTTGAATAGTGTTCGTTGTTCATCGGTCGTTATTCTGTGGCATAAGACTTTATTGCTGCTGTACTTATGTTTATATTGCCCATTTTGAAATTGGGTTTGTTTTGCAGAAAAGAGGTGGATTTGTAGAGGAGTCTCTACAAGTGTAGAGGGCAGGTCTTGGCCACTAAGACACAAAGGCACAAAGAGACGGACTGATAGGGGGAATTTGAAGGACCTTCCGGCTGGGTGGTGCCGGGGTTTGATTTTTGTGTCGGCCATGTTTTGTTTTCTGTTCTTTTGTTTATGCGATTCTGTTATGTTAGTTTGATATATATTATACTCCGTCGGAGCTTAGCCGTCAAGGAGAATCCCCAATAACCGCGGGACAAGTTTTTTGACGCGAAATCGCCTTGACGGGGGGATGGGGTGTGGTAAAGTGGGTTTTTACGTGTTCGTGTGCTGAGAGGGATGTTTTTGGAAACGGCGGTATGCCAAAGAAATTGAAATCCACCAGAAGCAGGTAGGGGCTCGTAATGACTACTGTTTCCCGCAAGCATCTGGAAACAATAAAGCGGATACTCGCCGAATACGTCGGCGACTGCGAGGTGCGCGCGTTTGGTTCAAGAGTCATCGGAACAGCAAAAGAGCATTCGGACCTTGACCTGGTTGTTGTCGCCGGGAGCAAGATAAAACGGAGAACCAAAATGCTTTTGCGAGAGGCATTTGAGGAATCAGATTTGCCGTTCCGGGTGGATGTAATAGATTACAACACTGTTTCCGACGAATTTCGGGCAATAATAGATGCAAAATACGAGATATTGCAAAAAAGCAATAAAGCTTCAATTCGACGCTAACCAGTTTAGTGGTGCGAAAAATCGCACCCTACATGACTACATGACTATCGCGCGGGGAGACGGTGAGAGGGTTTGGTTCACGGGCTGGAAGCCCGTGCCACGATGAATATGATATTGAGCGGGTATAGGGCGTGCCACAGTTCTGTGGTGGGAAAAATGGGAGGGTAAATAGGTGGTGAGCTGTGAGGGGTAAATTGGTTAATTTGTGAGTTCAGCGGTGCAAAATATCGCAGGGTAGATGGCTGGATTCCTGCTCCTTCGGCCACGCTCAGGACAGGTTGCGCAGGAACAACAATCATCAACAAAGCACTCGTCATTCGGCCGGCAGGGGCCAATTCTGCGAAGGGGTGCGGGCGGCCTTCATAATCTGAGCAATCTTCGCAATTACATCGGGGTACTTATCGGCGAGGTCTTTGGTTTCGCCGAGATCGGTTTTGAGATTATAAAGCTCTATCGGCCCATTCGGGTCTTTTGCGACGTTGAGGCGAACGCCTTTCCAGTCGCCCCATCGGACGGCCTGCTTCTTGCCCTGCTCGTGGAACTCCCAATACAAATAATCGTGCTTCTTTTGCTTTCGCGGCTCGCCGAGCAGGGCCGGGAGGATTGATATGCCGTCGATTCCTTCCGGGGCCTTTACGCCGGCGAGGTCGCAGGCGGTCGGCAGAAAATCCCAAAAGGCCGAGACGTGGCCGCTTGTCGAGGCTGGCTTTATCCTGCCCGGCCAGCGTGCAATCGTCGGGACGCGAATACCGCCTTCATAGAGGTCTCGCTTGTAGCCCCTCAGGGGTCCGGAGCTGCTGAAGAAGGCGGGGTCGCCGCCGCCTTCCTTGTGGGGGCCGTTGTCGCTGGAGAACATGACAAACGTCTTTTCGTCGATGCCGAGTTCATTGAGCTTGGCCATGAGTCTGCCGATGTCGCCATCCATCCGAGTTATCATAGCGGCGTGGCCCTTCTGCGCTTCGGGCCAATCCTTGTCGGGGTAGGGGCCGAAGTCGGGGACTTCCATGCCCTTGCTGCCGGCCTCGTTGTTGGCGTGCGGGATTGTTAAGGCCAGGTACAGAAAGAACCGGTTGTCCTTGTTGCGCTCGACAAAATCGAGGGCCTCGGCGGCGAAGAGGTCGCCAGAGTAAGTTACCTTCTTGGCCGAGACGCCCCAGCCGCCCTCTTCGGGCGTGGTAAGCTGGTTGCCCTCGAGCGGGACCTTCTGCTCATTCTTCCAGAGGAACTCGGGATAGTAGTTGTGGGCGTGCCTTTGATTGAGGTAGCCGAACCAGTAGTCGAAGCCCTGCTTGTTGGGGATGCCGGTGCTTTCGGCCTCGCCAAGTCCCCATTTGCCGATGATGCCGGTGGTGTAGCCGGCCTTTTTGAGCAATTCGGGCACGGTGAGGTCTTCGGGCCTAAGCGGCAGGTTGGCATTGCCGCGAATCAGTGCGTGGCCGGTATGCAGCCCGGTCATCAGGCAGCAGCGCGATGGCGCGCAGACGGTGCTGCCGGCGTAATGGTCGGTGAGGCGGATGCCTTCTGATGCAAGCTTATCGATATTAGGTGTTTGAACAATCTGCTGGCCGAAGCAGCCGAGGTCGCCGTAGCCCAGATCGTCGGCGAGAATGAAGATGATATTCGGCTTTCTCGCCTTGCCGCCCCTTGCCGGCCCGACGCTCGCACAGCCGGGCAGCACCGACGCCGCCCCCATCGAGGCCGTCACAATACCCGCACTTCTGAGGAACTGTCTTCTCGTCTGGTTACTCATATCTGCTCCTTGGGACTTTCGAATCTTGCGTTTTGAATTATATGGCCAGTATATTTGGCGGGGGTGGGAGAGTCAAGTACCGCCAGAATGGCTGGACCGGGTCAGACGTCGCCGTCCCCACGGGACACGTGCCGGCGACGGCTAAGCGATAAATTGATAGAGAAGGAATATTGAATATCGAACAAGGAATTTTGAATGATGAATCTGAGCCTCGGTGTTCGGTGGACAAGTTGCACTTTGGACGATTTGAGATTGCCGCCCATTCGACTGCGCTCAGGGCAGGCTTCCTCGCAACGACTACCGGTCGAATCACAAGTAACGGGTCGAGGCACGGCGCAGGATGCTATTTGCTATGTTGGGCCCAGATGGCTTTTATTGTCTCCTCCTGGCCGAAGGCGGTGGGGATTTTTTCGCTCGGCGTATTGGCCCAGTACCAGCTATTGCCGTTGACGGGGTCGGCCAATGTTCTGCTGCCCGGCATTTGGAGGTAGCCGTTTTTATCGTTTGTGCGAATCCAGTCCCAGGCGTATTTGAGCCAGTAGTTGCGATATTCTTCGGGTTGGTGTGCGAACCAGCAAATCTCATCATAACCCCAAATCCAGTGCGCGCCGATATTCTGTCCGGGCTTGCCACTGGAGCCGAAGTTGTCCAGCTCCACAATGTAGGGCAAGCTCTCGCAGGACCAGCCGCTCGGGGTGACGCCGCCCTTGCTGCGGGTGAAGATGCTGTCGAGATAGCCGACCTTCAATACGCCCTTCTGCGGCTCGGCGACTACTTCATCGATGCGCAGGGGGAAGGAGTGAAAGTCGAACATCAGCTTTCCGTCGCGGACAATGCCGCCGCTGGGGACGTGGGCGTCGCAGAGCAGGAAATGGCGTCTGGCGTTTTTGGCGGCGTAGCGCCGAACCCTCGCCATCATATCGCGCCAGCCGATATGTTCGGGGTCGCGGTCGTCCATAATTTCGACCTGGCCGAAGTGAATCGCCTCGACGCCGATATCGATATACCGCGCCGACAGATAGAAGAACCACATCCGGGTTTCGAGCTTGCTCATATCGGGGACGGAAGAGCCTCGTCGCCACTGGTTGACTCGATGGCCGTCGTCGTACAGCATCGCTTCGTAATTGAAGTTGCGATCCTCCGGCTTTAGTGTGAATTCCTCGAATACCCACTTGGGAACGGCCAGAGTGTTCACCTGCTCGGAGACTATCTCAAAAGCAGCGGCCTGCAGGACGATATCCGGATCGGCGGCGCGGATTTTCTCAACAACCGGCCGCGCACAGGCCAGCAGCCCTTCCAGCCTGCTTTCGCCGCCCCATAAGTAAATCGCGCGCCCGGCGAACTTCGCGCCGACGTTTTTGAGCATCCGGATATTGTCATCTGTGTTCCCATGCAATTGCTTCTCGACGTGGTCGCCGTTCAAGAGCTCGGCAAACGTGACCGCCCGCGAGAGATAATTCTCCAGCACGTCCCGCGAGATATTTGCGTCAAAAGCATAGTTGCGCTGCGCCGCGGCCGCGGGCAGGCAGATAGCGAGTGTAATGGCCGTGACAAGTGTACGTTTCATTTTTTCGGTCCCTTTCGTCAGACAGACTATTTCGCAGGTTCAGGAATGGTGATGTCGATTTCGTTCACCTTTCCGAGTGTTGAGAGGGGCTGGTCGAAGTCGTCGGGCCGGCCTACGGCGAGGATTTGCACGTTGCCGGGGTTCAAGTGTTTCTTAGCGACTCTCAAGACGTCGGCCTTTGTGACCTTTTCGACGTTTTCTTTGGTCTTTTGGAGGAAATCGGCGGGGTAGCCGAAGTATTCATAAGTCATCAGACGGCTGACAATCTCGCCCTTTGTATCGAAGTTGAAGACGAATGAGTTGAGGAAGCTATCCTTGGCGAGTGCGAGCTCTTCGTCGGTGACTTCGCTTTCTCTTATCTTCTCGACTTCCTTGAGCATAGCGCGGATTGCATAGACGGTTGACTGGGACTTGGTCTGGCAGCCGACGTAGAAGACGCCGGGATGGTCGAACTCGGCAGAGTACACCCCGAAGACGGAATAGGCCAGGCCCTCGCGGGAGCGGACATTTTTGAAGAGTCGGCCGGTGAAGCCGCCGCCCAGAATCTTATTCATTACGAGCAGCGCGAAGTAATCAGGGTCGTTCATCAGGCCGCCGATGTGTCCGAGGTAGATATTGGACTGGTTGACGTCGTCCTTGCGAATCTGGTTGACGGTTTTTCGGAATTCGTATTTGACCTGCGGGACACCGGGGAGGCTCAAATCGACCTTAGGCCAGCCTTCAAACGCCTTTTCGATTTTGGCAATCATCTGCTTGGCGTCGAAGTCGCCGCAGAGGGCGAGCATCATATTATTGGGGCCGAAGAATTTTTTGTGGAAGGCAATTAAATCGTCACGGGTGATGCCGTCTATCGTGGCGTATTCCTCGTGGCGTGCATAGGCGCTGTCGGGGCCGTAGATGAGCTTGTCGAATTCGCGGTTGGCAATCTCGCCGACATCATCGTTGCGACGGCCGATCATGCTCTTATGCTGCATCTTCGAGAGTTGAATCTTGTCTTCTCGAAAAGCAGGGTTCATCAGGACATCGGCCAGGACAGACAATCCCTTATCGATATCCTCTTTGAGGACGGAGACGGAGGCGTAGCCGGAGTTCAGGCCGATGCCGGTCTCGACCGAGGCGGCCATCCGTTCGAGCTGCTCGTCAAGCTCATCGCCGGTCTTGCTTGCGGTGCCGCCGGTGCGCATCACCTCTCCGGTAATGGAGGCCAGGCCGATTTTGTCCGGCGGCTCATAGATCGAGCCGGTTCTGATTCTGGCGGAGATGTTGATCAAGGGCAGCTCGTGGTCCTCCAAAAGGAAGAGACGCATGCCGTTGGGGAGGGTGACACGTTCGACGCGGGGGATCTCGATACTGCCTAACTTCGGATATTTGAGCTTGCTGTAGTCCCGCACGTGCCGGGTGGAACAGCTCGCGGCGAAGACACAAAGAGCAAAGGCAAGGAAAACCAAACGATTATCAGCTAATAGCCTGTTAGGTCTCATTTCGCGGCTCCTGTCAAAATCATTTCTGCGTTTGGGTAGTTTCGATGATGCCGACGGTGCGGTTTTTGGCGGTGAAATACTCTTTGGCGACGCGCTGGATATCGTCGGCAGTGACCTTTTCGATCTGGTCGAGCTGCCGGAAGAGATTTCTCCAATCGCCGGTGACGACGTGGTAATAAGTCAACTGGGCGGCCAGGCCGGAGTTGGAGTCAAGCCGGCGGAGCAGGCTGGCGCGTGCGCGCGTCTTTGCCTTTGCAAGCTCTTCGGGCGAGACGGGGTCGGCTTTGAGTTTTTCGATCTCGGCGTAAATTGCCTCCTCGGACTCCTGGTTTGCGCGTCCTCTGGCGGGAACGGCGTAGAAAAGGAAGAGGCTTGGATATTTGTCGCCCGGCATACCCTGGAATCCGGAGGCATAGACCGCGATTTTCTTTTCCTTGACGAGGCTTTTGTACAGGCGGGAGGTGCGGCCCATACCCACAATGTCGGTGATTGCGTCAAAGACGGCGTTGTCGGGGTGCTTGATATCGGGCTTGTGGTAGCCGATCAGGACAAAGGGCTGGGCCGGGTCTTCAACGACGACGCGGCGTTCTCCCAACTGGGGCGGTTCGACGGTCTCGACCGGCTCGGGCTTGGGGCCGCTCGGTATATGAGCGAAATACTTTTGGGCGAGCTTCTTAACCTGGGTAGTATCAATGTCGCCGACAATCGCAACGGTCAGATTGCTTGGGCCGTAGTACTTTGCGAAAAAGGCATCAGCCTCCGCACGGGTAATCGTCTGGAGGTCGCTCATGTGGCCGATGACTTCATCGCCATACGAATGGGCTTTATAGGCGATTGCCATGAATTCTTCGAGGAGGCGGCCGACGGGCTGACTCTCGACGCCGAGGCGGCGCTCTTCCATTACGACGTCTTTTTCCTTGTAGAACTCCCGCAGAACGGGATTTGCGAAGCGGTCGGACTCCATAACCATCCAAAGCTCAAGTTTGTTGGAGGGAAGGCTGACGATGTACTGGGTGGCGTCGTGGCTGGTGTAGGCATTGAAGCCGGAGCTGCCCTGGCGCGAAAAAGTCTCCTCATACTCGTCGTGAACGAGGTATTTCTGGGCCTCGTCCTGGGCCTCCTTGAACTGTTTTTCGAGGTCTTCTATCCGGGCTTTGTCGGCGCGGCCGGCCTTTCTTCTCTCGGCCTTCAATTCAAGGAACAGCTCATCTATCCTGGCCATCGCCTTTCGCTCGGCGGCGTAGTTCTTTGTGCCGATGGTTTTGGTTCCCTTAAAGGCCATGTGCTCGAATAGATGGGCCAGGCCGGTGATGCCTCTTACCTCATCGGCGGCGCCCACGTCGGCGTAGGTGTGGAATGAGACGACGGGCGCTTCGCGCCTTTCGAGAACGAGAAATTTGAGGCCGTTATCGAGGGTGAACTCGGTCATTCGCTTTTCGAATTCGGCGAGGCCCTGAGCCTGGGCCTGCTGTCCAACGATACCGCACACCGCAAGAAACAGCACGATGCGGAGCACTACGGACCGTCGCCTTGTCGTTCTTTGTTGCATTTCAATGACTCCCATATTTGCACATAGTATTCTGCTCAACAAAACGGCCCGCCGCCCCGACTCCCCCGTTTCTGTCTTCGCCAGAAGGCACGGGGGGGCAGGCAGCCGGCTAATTGTACATGAAGTACACGGTGGCTGTACAGTCCGAATCCACACCGACCCGCACCCAATGCGCCGAGGACCCATCCGGGAATTCGTGATGGACGTACCCTTTTGCGAATACGGTCAGTGTGGCGTAGCGCTGCCAGGTCCCGTTGCCGAGGAAATCGACCTCGATTTTGAAATTGACTTTTTCGCCGCTATCGTCCGCTCAACCGATGCGCAGCCGATTCGACATCCCACCTGCCCCCTCACGGATTCGCCGCGCCCGCCTTCAGTGTGTCAACTACCGTGATCTCCTCAATTTTTGCGTCCTTCTCGCCGACCAGGTCGATGCCCTGCTCCCGCAGGACCGTCTCGAAGACGTGGAGACGAGGGTCGCCGCCCGATTTCACCATGATTCGCTTGGCTGCCTTGTCATAGCTGAACTCGTTCCACGGCTGGCCGTCGCGCAGCAACTTCTTTGGCTCGGCGGCCAGGGTCGCCGACCAACTGCCTTCCGCCTCGCGCTTCCAGCCTTCGATCAGGTCCGCCCCGCTGATCATCACTTTCTCACCCTTCATGGCGCGGACCGTCACGCCATCGTTTTTCGGGGTCAAGACCTCGCGATACACTCCACCCCGCAGCACGATCGTCTCTCCCGGCTGGGCGATCGCGCACGCCTTGGCCAGACTCGCCAGGGGCACGGCCGGATAGCCCCACGCCGGCTCATCGACGGCGGCCGGGTGACGAGGATCGACGTAATACATGTTGGGGTACTCCAGGGCTCCGATCGTCACGCCGCCCTTGCCCGCCCCGATGGCCGGGCTGCCCTTCTTCAGACGGAAATCCCGCTTCTGGGGATCCTCAAAGAGCGGGTCCTTGCCGTTGATGTTCGTCGCGCCGGCGAGCACCCAAGTCTTATACGTCAGGTTATACTCCGTTACCGGGTTGGCGGGGGTGAAGTCCATGCGGTCGTCGACGGCCCTCTGGGCGTCGCAGAGGATGTTGTTACGGATCTGTCCGTTGGTTGATTCCTTGCCCCGCAAGCCGATGCAGGCCCAAGCCACCTGGGAAATGGTGCAGTTCTCGATAGTCACGTCGAGCGTCTGGACGATGTCCGGGCCCCAGCCCCCTCGCATCGTCGGCGAGTTGGGACAATAGATGTCGCCCCGGAAGGTCCAGTTCCGCACGCTGCCGATGTGCGGAGCGCTTTCCACCATGCAGCCCTGGTGGTAATCGAAGCACGTATTGTATTCGAAAAGCAGGTCCTGCGCGATTTCGCCGTTGTTCGTGAAGGTCTGAAGGCAATCCACATGCGCCGTCTTGATCTCCTGCTGCGTGCTGCCGTGATAGTAGTTGTAACGCTGGATGCAGCCTTTGCCGAAGAACCGCGTGTAGTCGCAGTCGTCGTACCCGTTTCCGGAGGCGTACATGAAGAGGCGGCTGACTTCGTTGTTCTCCACCAGCCAGTCCTCGCCGCCCAGGATGAAGCCGTACTCGCTATGATAGACCTTGTTATAGGCGATTCGGTTGTGTGTCACCGCGGAATAGTCGCGGGTGTTGCCATCGGCGCTCGGCTCGCCGACCGTCCCGTTGACCGCCGCGATCATATCGTGGATGTAGTTGTCCAGGATTTCGCAGTGGCTGGCGCGCAGCTGGACGGCCGTGGCCGGCTTGTCGGCCGTGATCTCGAAGCCCTCCACGCGGATGTAACTCGCCTCCAGGTCGAAGCCGCCCACGGTCGCCGAGCGCCGGGGCATCGCCACGAAGGCGACAGGCTTG
>Ga0315288_10004466_pt1 | contig 17812 bp, 12 predicted proteins | sample YL17G11_20_MG_FD_203454 | JGI IMG/M metagenome (GOLD analysis project Ga0315288, IMG submission 203454) | Sediment microbial communities from Yellowstone Lake, YNP, Wyoming, USA - YL17G11_20 | ecosystem: Environmental > Aquatic > Freshwater > Lake > Sediment | place: USA: Wyoming | collected... | reverse complement strand
CCTCGCTGCCACCGCGCCTCGTGGGAGGAGCGATTACTCAGGATGTGACCCTCCCGCGAGGCGCGGTGGCAGCGAGGGATTGTGCGTAAAAGCCCGCGGGAGGAGCTTGGCAGGAGGAATTGCAGATTTGAAATTTGAGATTTGAAAAAATAATGCCTAAAGTATTTCGCCGCGAAGACACGAAGGCATAGATGTTGAGCGGCAAAATCAAAACTTCAATCTCAAATTGCGAAGGCACCCCTCGACAGGCTCGAGGCAGGTGAAAGGAAAAACCGGAATAAAGTCTCTGGGTCTCTGAGTCGCAGGGTCCGCCAAAGGCGGATAAATCTCAGGGTCGGGAGGAACTGCTATGAGGGAGGGCAAAAGGCAAAACCGGAATAAAGTCTCTGGGTGGCTAAGCCCCTACGGGGCCGCTGGCTAGACATCTTCGATGCCGCCATCCCGGCCCGCCATTGGCTGGCTTAGGGACATGACGGTCGCAAAGCGACCTAGCCATCTCTGGGTCGGCCAAAGGCGCATAAATCTCTGAGTCAGGGAACGGGAAAGTGAAAAATCCAGTTCCAAAAACTGATATGGCAGGAGTAAGCCGCCTTCGCTATTCTCCTTCGTTAGAGCTTCCGCCTTCGCTAGAGCTTTGGCGGACAAGTCGTAGGACTGCGGGCTTCGTAGCCCAGGACTCCTGCCCAACGCGTTATTTGCGATTTGGGAGTTGCTCTGTTGCAAAGCACAAAGAACAGACTCTAGATATTTATAGAACAAGGTGGGAAAGCGTTCAATTTATCTTTAATTCAAGGCTCGGCGGGGCACGGAGACCCCGCCCTACATGTGCTTTGCAACAGAGCGATTTGAGAGTCTGAAATCTCTGCAATTACGATTTCTATGTATTTTTACGAGGCGGTGCTGCTGTTGGAGCAGTCTGTTTTCTGCGCCGTGGACGAGATTTTGTTTTTCCAGGGAGACGGCCGTTGAATAGTAGGAGAAGATTCCCAGCCATTGGTTGAGCGATAGATCAATGGGGCGGGCGGTTAGGGAAAATCGCCATGCTTGAGCGAGACGCCTGAGTTGCGGCTGTGTAAAAACCGATTTCATTCTTGCGCCGATGTCCGCGCCGTGCTGGGAAAACACGAAGCACAAGAAATCCTTGTATTGCCTGTATTCATGGTCTCTCAACAAGGGGGAAGGTCTTTTGTGCAGGTGGAGAAGCATGATATCGGCGCGGGGCACGGGGGAAAAATCCGTATTGGCAAGCCTGCGCAAGATGGTGAGTTCAAAGCGCGGCTTTAGGAGCAATGATTTCAAGGATTCTTTTGCATAAGGAAGCCCGGCATATTTTCTTGCGGCTTCTTCTTGCAGCAAAAGATAAGCATCTGTGGGTAAATGCAGGCCCTTTGTGATATGCGCCAGGATGGCCGAGGTGATATTAAAGGGTATGCTGGCGAAGATTTTGAATTCCCGGCCGGGGAGATGGCAGGTAAGGAAGTTGCCGGAGTGTATCAAAACATTGCTCACAGACCTGAAGTCGTGCTTCAGCTTGTGGCACAAGCAGGCATCGCGCTCAATGGCTATTACCCTTGAGCAGGCCTTTGCAAGCTGCCGGGTAATGATTCCTTTACCGGGGCCTATCTCAAGCACGAGGTCGTGGCGCGTGATGTTGGTTGAGTCTATGAATTAGAAGGCAAAAGTAAAAAGGCAAAACCAGATCACCGTCTATAGTCTATGGTCTATGGTCTGTGGTCGGCAAACGACAAGTCCATCTGGGACAGCTGCCAAACTGCGGTAGCAGTCCCTAGAACTGACAGGACAAGAGGGAACCGCCAGAGGTATCTGGTCCGGCGTTATTTTCGCATTTAGATGATTCCTCCCAATCCTATGCCAAAGCCAGTGAACACGCAAAGAACACCTCCTGAAATAATTGCTATTATTCCTCCAATGACAGGCGCCAGTAATTTCTCCTTCACGCCAAAGATTACAGCAGCAATTCCCAAAATGCAGGTGAGTAAGGAGGGTATATAAGCGATATTCATCGCTGGGTCAAGCGGGATATTGCTGCCACCACCTACATGGCCAAATTTTGATTCAAGAAACTCGGTTAGGCTAAAGCTTATCGGCCAAACGAGGATGGCCCAACTGATTGTCAAACCCGTTATTTCGAAAGAATTATCATTTTTCATCAAAGCATTCCATTGATATGTTTTCTTTCAAGGCCACGGGATTTTACGGCGCGGTGCTTGGAGCCGGCACAAACATGGGCGGATAGGGTTTGAAGATACGCCGGAAAAGCAGGGACTCGTGCGGGTTGGAGCAGCCCAGGAACTGCGCGGTGGCTTCCCGTTCGCCCTTAGTCCATTGACACTGGTGCGAAAAATCTATGCCTACGAGCCAGTTTTCGAGCATCACGTTATCGGGTATATTTCGAGGCGCGGCGGCTGCTTGTTCCGTCTCGGCCGCGTTTACCAGTCTTTTAAACTCTTCGGGTTTGAGGAGGGTTATCTTGCCGAGTATGATGGTATTATAGAGCGGGCCGTTGATGTTGACCGATTCAAGATAGGTGTCGGCCTTTGCCGCGTCTGTTTCAGCCGCCGCCGGTCCGTGAGGCCACGCGGCTTGCGCGGGTACAGTTCCAATTTGCTGCATGATGGTTTCTTGCTCAGCAGGGAACAGGTTGGCATTAACTTCCGCCCGCAACATTTCGCGGAACTGCGCCTTCGATACTCCAATAGTACTTTTGAGCATGGCATTAACAAACTTATCTTTTATGGCCTTGAGAACATCAACATTAATGCCGGCTGCATTGAGAAGGGCGGTGATGCCATTGGCCAGCGCGGCGAGAACCTTACCCGGAGCGTTGGCGACGGTAACTACAATATCAGGAGCGCCCAGCATGGAAAACAGCCGGTCATCAGCCCAGCCGCCGAGATTATCCTCGAGCGCCAAAACAGTTTCTTTATCGTCTTGAATAATCTGTTTCCAGGCGCGCTCGTTGGCCGCCACATACTTGCGCAGGCCGTTGTCGAGATCGGAAAACCATCGGGCATTATAGGTCCTGAGGCCGAGAGTTTTTTGGTTTGCATAAGGTTTTTTCTCGTCGTAAAGATTGGTCAGCGCCTGAATCATCGGATTCATTTCCGACCGCAATCCGGGATAAAGAATCATTTCTTTCAAAACAAAATCGCGGGGGATGGCCAGGGTTTTGGCCTGCAATTTCTCAGTTTTTTCCCGTTCAACATCGAAGGAATTCTCGACCGCCATATGACGCATGACATTGAGGGTGGCTTTCTCCGTGTCCGCCTGAAATTCCGCCGCGTAAGGGAAGGATCCGCCGGCATACACATTGACCCAGTCGTGGCACCAGGCATCACCGGCGATATGGAGGTAGAAGCCATAGGTGAAGGCCCATACTTCAGGTTTGTTGTAAGCATTGGCCCGGTCCCACAGGTGCAGGGCCCAAGCATGGGTTTTGGGGTGGATATAGGATTGGCCGGTCCAGAGATCGGGGAAGGCATCAGGGCCGATTGCTCCTCCGCGATATAACTCCGGTTTGGATAGCATCTGCCTGGCAGATTCAGCTATTGCGAACTCCCCATAGGGCGGAATGGTAACCTTGCCATCCCGCGCATCGTCAGCAATGACATTGGCGGTATAAATGTGGGTGGTTGGCTTCCATGCGCCTGCGCGGCTGGAAAGCAGGCCTATCCACAACGCAAGAACCAGTATGATCAGTATTACTCGCTGAGTCGTATGAGATTTCATTTGTAATTCCTCCGCGCGGTGTAGAAATTGCCAATATGAACTTAGCAGCTCGAAATGCCAGCAACTCCTATCGGGTATTATACATTAATCCGGCATAGCCGAAACCATAAAGGAAGGCTTAAAATCTCTCCAGCCGCTCCAATAATTAAGAGGCTGGGAGAGTTCAGCTCGGTATCTCACGATTGAAATTCAGATAGGTCTTTACATTTTCTGCGCGCTTTGCGCAGAATTTCAATCGTGAGATACTATTCGCCATCGCCTGGCTTTCTCCTGCGCAATTTGATGCCGAGCCTGGCGATTATTTGGAGGGAGATAACTATCGCAAAGTGTTCCATGATTCCGGTTGCACTTGCCCAATCGGTCAAAAGCCGTTATTATCTTGCGTTACTGGGGCAGGAAGGCAGGGATGCAGGGTCTCAGAGTCTCAGGGTCGCAGGGTCGCAGGGTCCGCCAGAGGCGGATAAATCTCAGGGTCGCAGGGTCTCAGAGTCTCAGAGTCGCAGGGCCGGTAGTGCAGACTAGCATATGGAAAGACTAGTCTAATTGTGGAAGAAGATTCTTCAGTGCCCTTCGAAGTTACACAGGACGGCATCCAGTATGACGATCATTGATTCAAATTAGTGCTCTGTCGCAGATCAATGCATGGCAGATAAAGCACTGGCAGGATTTAAGCATGGCTGCTGTAAAAAAGAAAAAGAGCGAGGATGAAAAGCCCGTTATGGAGAAGATGGCGGAGGACGAGAAGCCTGTGGTGAAGAAGCAGGCGGAGGGTAGGAAGGCCGTCGTTAAGAAGAAGAGCGGGGAGGGGAAGTCGGTCATAATAGTGGAGTCGCCGGCGAAGACGCGGACGTTGAAGAATTTTCTCGGCGATGATTTCGAGATTTTGGCTTCGATGGGGCATGTGCGGGATTTGCCGCAGAAGGAGATGGGGGTAGATGTTGACCATTCCTTTAAGCCGACGTATGTGACGATTACGCAGCGCAAACCATTGCTGACGAAGTTGAGGGCGGCGGTGAAGTCGGCGAAGGAGGTCTATCTGGCTTCCGATCCGGACCGGGAGGGAGAGGCTATTGCCTGGCATTTGGCGGAGGCGTTGAAGCTGACCGATCCGCAGCGGTTGGAATTCCACGAGATCACGCGGGATGCGGCGCGGGAGGCGCTGACTCATCCCCGGCCGATAGACATGCATCTGGTGGACGCGCAGCAGGCGCGGCGGGTGCTGGACCGATTGGTGGGTTATACCATCAGCCCGTTGCTGTATAAGAACAGTTCGGGGCGGGCCCGGAGCGCGGGGCGGGTGCAATCGGTGGCGGTGCGGCTGGTGGTGGATAAAGAGCGGGAGATACAGGCCTTTGTGCCGCAGGAATACTGGAATGTGGAGGCCTGGCTGGCGACGGATGGGGAGAGCGAGGCATTTCCTGCGAAGCTGGTGAAGAAGGCGGGCGAGAAGATAGAGCTGGTGAGCGAGGAACTCGCGCAAGCGGCCGTAGAGGAATTGTGGAACGAGCCGTATATCATCAAAGAGATAAAGCAGACGAGCCAGGTGCGGAATGCGCCGGCGCCGTTCACGACTTCCACCTTGCAGCAGGACGCCTCAACCAAATTGAGTTATTCGCCGCGGCGGACGATGCGGCTGGCCCAGCAGTTGTATGAGGGAATTGATTTGGGCGAGGAAGGGCCGACTGGACTTATCACCTACATGCGAACCGATGCGGTGCGCATCGCGCCGCAAGCGCAGGCGCAGGCGCGGGAATTCATCGCGCAGGCCTATGGCGACGCGTATCTGCCGGAAACGCCCCGGGTGTATAAGGCTTCCAAGAGCGCGCAGGAAGCGCACGAGGCGATTCGCCCGACATCGGCCTTCCGGCGGCCGGAGGATTTGGAGCAATATCTTGATAATGATCAGATGAAGCTCTACCGACTGATTTGGAGCCGCTTCCTGGCGAGCCAGATGTCGGCGGTAAGGCTGGCGTTGCGCACGGTGATAACCTCGGCCGGGCAGTGGGAGTTCGAGTCGCGCGAAGTAAAGATCGCCTTTCCCGGCTTTTCCGCGATTTATCCAATACGAGACAAGGAGATACTGCTGCCGGAATTGAGTGAGGGGCAGCTGCTCTTTTTGGCATCATTGGCGGCGGAGCAGCACTTTACCGACCCGCCGGCGCGCTTTACCGAGGCGAGCCTGGTGAAAGAACTGGAGGCAAATGGCATCGGCCGGCCGTCCACCTATGCGCCCATTTTGGAATTGATCCAGGAGCGGGGTTATGTTTATCTGGATGACAAGCGCAAGCTGCACCCGACCGATCTTGGCTTTGTGGTGATAGATAAGCTGGTGGAGCATTTCCCCAATATTATGGAGATACAATTCACCGCGTCGGTGGAGGGTGATTTGGACAAGATAGAAGAGGGCGAGGCGAACTGGCAGGAAGTGCTAAAGACCTTTTACGATCCGTTTGCGACGTCCCTGGAGACGGCGAAACAGGAGATGGGGCGCATTCGCCTGCCCGGGCTGCCGACGGATGAGGTGTGCACGGAGTGCGGCAAACCGATGGTGCAGCGCACGGGCCGCACGGGGCCTTTTTTGGCCTGCAGCGGCTTTCCCGAATGTAAACACACGCGTCCCATGCCGGGGGCGGAGGTTGCGCCCCAGCAGGCCTGCGATAAATGCGGCAAGCCGATGATGATGCGCCGCAGCCGCTTCGGGCCTTTCCTGGGCTGCTCGGGTTATCCGGAATGTAAGAATACCGTGCGGTTGAAGGGAGGAGGGGGATTTCGCAGGAGCAAGGTAAAAGGGGAAAGTCTCTGAGTCTCTGGGTCTCTGAGTCTCTGAGTCGAAGGGAAAAAGGGAAATCCAGAGGGTATCGCTTTACATGTGATAGAATATCAGAAAGAATTTGGGGGATGGGAAGAAAGATTGAGCTATGGCACAAGAAATACCGATGACTGCGGTTGATTATAAGCGGCTGAAAGATGAGATAGAATTGCTCAAGTCGCAGGAGCGCGGGCGGATCCGGGAGGAGCTGGCGCAGGCGCGTTCGTATGGGGATTTCAGCGAGAATGCGGAGTTGGAGATGGCGAAGCAGGCGCATTCCGCATTGGAAGGCCGGATTAAGCAACTGGAAGGAATCTTTGAGCGCGCCTATGTGATAGAGTCAACGGGGCTGGCGCAGGTGGCGGTGGGGGCGACGGTAACGGCCGCGGATTTGGAGACGCTTGACGAGATTTGTTTTAATATCGGCGCCAATGGGATACATGACCCTGACGGCATCGTGGTAACGCCGGATTCGCCGCTGGGGAAGGGGTTCATGGGGAAGGCGGCGGAGGACGAGGTGGAAGTGGAGACGCCGGCGGGGAAACGCAGGTATCGGGTGGTGGCGGTGGAATTTGCCGCGCCGGTTGCGACACAAGAAATAAGTTTTACGGATTAAGCTTGATGAGAAACGGTCATCTTCAAGCAGCCTAGAGAAGTGCAATATATATGGAGTGCGGCGGTCACAACCTTCGTAGCTTTAGCGAAGAAGGTTTGCCGCCGCTTTTTCTTAAATTATTTCGCATTTGAAAGCGGTGGCACGGCTTCAGCGCTTGCGCTCTGAAGCCGATGACCACCGCACTCCATATGGGCCAAATACTTCTTGAATTCTTTCTCATGAATTCTGAACTCTAATGACCCGCTTCTTTCCATACACTTTGGTTTGCATTATCTGTATAATGGATTGCAGCAATAGAGCGATGGCGCGGTCTATGCAATTGTTTAGCGGAGAAAATGATGGCTAAGAAACAGATTAAGTTCGGGATTGTGGGATGCGGGGTGATTGGGCGGTTTCATGCTAAGGCGATGGCGGAGGCGCCGGCGGCGAAGCTGGTGGCAGTGGCGGATATACGGCCGGAGCGGGCGCGGGCGCTGGCTGAGAAGCATGCCTGCAAGTGGTATGGAAGTCTTGAGGAGATGCTGAAAAATCCGGAGGTGGAGGCGGTCAGCGTCTGCACGCCGAGCGGGCTGCATGCCGAACACGGAATGCAAAGCGCCAAAGCGGGCCGGCACATTATTATAGAAAAGCCTCTGGACCGAGACCTCGCCAAGGTTGACCGGTTGGCGGCTTATTGCAAACGCAAGGGGCTGAAGATGGGCGGGATTTTTCAATATCGCACTTTTGAGGGGGCGCGCAAGGTAAAGCAGGCGATTGAGGAGGGGCGTTTGGGGCGGCTGATCTGCGGGAGCGCGGAGATTATGTGGTATCGCGCTCAGGAATATTACGATGCCGATGAGTGGCGGGGCACGTTGGCGCTGGATGGCGGGTGTTTATGGAACCAGGGAATACATTTTATTGATCTGCTGTGCTGGATGCTGGGCGAGCCGAAGAAGGTGCTTTTTGCCAAGCTGGACACGCTTGAGCGAAAGATGGAGGCGGAGGATTTCGGAGTGGCCGCGGTGGAATTTAAGAATGGCGCGATTGGAATGATTCGCGGCACGACCTTGGCGAATCCGGGATTGCCGGCGCGGCTGGAGATTTGCGGCACGAAGGGCGTGGCCGTGATTCACGAGACCAATCTGGTGCATTTTTCGATAGCCGGCGAGAAACATGAGCCGGCGGCGGACAAAGGCGGTTCTTTTTATCACAAGGACGTCGGCTACCCCAGTCATATCGGGTTGATTCAGGATTTTGCGGAAGCGATTCTTTATGACCGCGAGCCATTTATTAGCGGGATGGAAGGGCGGCGCGCGGTGAAGTTGTTGACGGAGATATATAAAATCGCGGGAATAGAAAATAGGGCAAAGGTAAAGGGTAAAAGGGCAAAACCAAAATAGGAAAAGTAAAAAGTAAAAACCGGAATAGGCAAGAGGCAAAAGTAGAGGGTAAAGGGGCAAAACCAAGATAGGATAAGTAAAAAGTAAAAACCAGAACAGGGCGGTGAAATTGCTGACGGAGATATATAAAATTGCGGGAAATTCTAACCTTCGGGGAGGTAAAACCATGATGTGTGAAGCAAGTTACCAGGTGTGCTTGATTGCGCGAGGGGCCATGATTTGCGCGTTGACGGCCGTGCTGCTTATAGGCCTTGGGCCGGCTGCGAATGCGGCTGCGACGTTCATTCCAGGACCGGTGCTAATTGACTGCCCCTGGGCGGAAAAGCCGACTGAAGTGGAAGTCGGCCTTGCTGTGGATACGGAGCAGGGGGCGCTCACGCTGGCGAGCGACACGACCAACTTTGCTTTTCTGCTGATACCGGCGCCGGAGAGGTCCGCGCTGACGAACAAGGTAAGGGACGGTCTGCGGGACCTGGGTGGGAAGTTATATATTGGCTACGGTGACATCATCAGTAATGCGGGGCCGGTTGACATAGTGAGCTATGACCCGCTTAGCGGAAAGCTGCATCGGGAGATGGAGAATATCCCGGAGGAGGCCATCGGTGGCTGGAATATGTCGGCTGACGGCCGGCTCTATGGCAGCGGCATGGATGCCAAGGAAGACTGGACCTTTGGCAACTTCTACGAGAATGCCGGCTCTGGCTGGGAGAAAAGACGCACAGTCTACAAGGGGGTGCATATAGAAGGCATTATCAAATTTGCGGGACGACTCTACGTTACCTACAGCAGCGACAATACAGCCCCGTATGACTTCCCCTTCGTGCTGGTCTCCGATGACGGCGGTGTAAGATGGACTTATCAACGCATTGGCGAGAAGGTCGCCGGACTTGTGGGGGGCAATACTTATGCAAAGGTAATCCATAAGACCGGGCCCAATCTCTACGCGATGGTCTGGTTCTTGCCCCCAGATGAAAAAGCCTCCCGTGTTTTTACTTTGCTTTATCGCTTCGATGGTAAAGCATGGAAGCAAATAACTGTCACGGATGCGCAAGGCAAGCTTGAGCCAAGATTCCTCAAAAGCTGGGGCGATAAGATTATCGTCAGCGGGATGGTGCGAGACCAGGCTGGTAAGTTTGTTGGCTCACGCGTCTATGTGCTTGATGGCAAGAAGCAAAGCGAGATAACTTTTCTGCGTGATGCACCTTCTTTCCCTGAGGGAATTATCGAACACCAGAGGGTCTTGTATGTGATGTTAGACGATCAGGCCGGCGATAGGCCGAATCCTGGATATATACTGCATCGCACGCGGGACGGCATAACATGGGAACGGGTCGGCGCTATAAAGCTGCCGGCAGGGGTCTTGCCTCGATCATTGGGATTCTCCCATGGACGGCTCTATCTGGGGACGGATAATGTGGTTTGGGAAAATATCTCAGATGGAGTCCTAACCTGGCCCGTGAGTGTCTATTTAATCACGGATGCCAAGTTGCTTTGGGAGGCAGATGTGCCGCAAGGCGCGGAACTGTCCTTCACGATCCGTACTAGCAGCAAATATTCGGACATCTTCGACAAATCCTGGGTAGGCCCGGACGGCACTGACAAGACGTCCTTTACGGAGTCGGGGACGGCGCTGCACGCGCAGCATAACAAGGACACCTATCTGCAGGTGAGCGTGCATAAGACGCCAAATTCGGCAGAGGAAGAACCGGTGGTTCGCCGAGTGATACTGAGTGGCACAAACGGCGCCGTGACACTGCCGATTGAAGAAGGAGCCGGGCTTTACGCTGCGGTCAATCTGGCTGATGCTGCGGGGGCCGAATATCGGTCTCCCATCTTCAAACTACAGGATGCCATTAAGAACGGCCGCATAGGCTACGAGGCGGCCTTGCCTGACGGAACGAATATAGGCCTGCAGGTGCGTTCCGCGAAATCCGAAGCTGCGCTTTTGGCGGGAACGTTTGCCGGCCCCGATGGCACGGAAGGGACGTTTTATTCGACGGCCGACAGCCCGCTCTGGACGGGACATAATGGGGACAATTTTGTCCAGTATAGGGCCGTGCTGACTTCCGCGAAATCGGTGAGCGCGCCTTTCTTGAGGAAGGTTGTGCTGGTGCCGCGAACTGATGTGCTGGACCACTTCGATGTTGCGGCCGAGTCCGGCGTCTGGCGCGCGGGGGAAGCCAAGCGCATCACGATAGAGGCGCGCGATAAAGAGGGAAAGCGAGTCGCCCTGTCCGGCCTGGTGTCGCTGGCGGCCAGGGATACAACGCGGGACGAGGCCGTTCCCATGCAGCCTTCGGAGGTAAAATTAGTAAAGGGGACGGGGAGCGTGAAGGTCATGCTGCAGCGCGCAACTCAGACCAGCATCCGCGCCAGTCTCGCGAATGTGACGGATGAAAGCGCGCCCTTGAGTGTTTTACATGGGCGTCCGGATACGATTGCGGTAACGGCGAATCTTCCCAGCCCGACGCCGAACTGGTCTCCTGTGGCCCATGTGGACCAGCCCTTTACGCTTTCTGTGGCGGTGCGGGACCGTTACCGGAATGCGGTTGACGATTACACTGGCACCATTGTCCTGGAAAGAAGGCAGTGGGAACCGGTGAGCACTGGACCGTCGTATGCCCTGACGCGTGCTGATAAGGGCACCCACGACTTCCCCAACATCGCGCTGCCCGCGGGCGAGTGGAACATGGTGGCCTATGATAAGCAGAACCCGAAGGTTGCCGGAACGTTGACCGTTAATGTGCAGTAACCAGAATGGAGTCGCAGAGTCGCAGGGTCTCAGGGTCTCAGAGTCTAAGGGTCGAAGGGTCGGAGGGCGAGGGGCAAGGCGCGAGGGGCAAAGGTAAAGGGTAAAGGGTAAAAAGTCCAGCCCGCCAAACTGGATGCGGGGGAAGTTGAGAGATTGGGGGAAGGGCGAGAGAGTGGCGGGGCGATTTCGGAACAGGAGCGATGTGTTATAATAAGCCAATAGAGCCTTTGGCGGGTGGGGGCCAAGACCTCTAAAACATCAGATACTGGCTTTTGCTGTTGTTTACAGGGAGGGAACATGAAGACCAGATGGCGGCTTCTCTTTTGGACTTGCCTGACCTTTGCGGCAACGCTGACCGTGGTGGCGGCGGGGGTGGGCATCGAATTAGCTGGACAACCCTCCTTTGATATGCAGGTGCTCTGGGGCTGCTTGCCATCATTCCTGGCGCCGTTCGTCCTCATGGGCATTTATATCATCGCGGCCAGGAAGTGCCTGGGTGTTAGAAGCTCCGAAAAATCAATAGTGCTCATGATAATCTACGGCAGTATCTTTTGGGTGCCGGTGAGCTTCCTGGCAACCGGTTTGTTTTCTACCGCGTTCTGGAAGGGTCTGCCAATGCTCGGACACATTCATTGGAGGCTGGCTCCCGGCGGTAAGTTGGATTTAGATGCATTAATGCCTGCCGGTATTAACCTCGCCTTCACCCTCTTCTTTGGCTTCGCCGTCATGGGCTCCGTTGTAAATCATCTCCTGGAAGTGGGCAAAGCAGGAGGCGACGCGGAGAAAACAGATTTTAAGGAGCCGACAGCTCCGGCGGAGACGGAAGCCGACGCCATGACGAAGGTGAAGTCAGGATGGAAGCTGTTAGGTATCGGCGTTTTGATGTGGGTTATAGGATACTTGATTTCTTCAACGGATCTACTTGCTTTGATGCCGATGGGGCCGCTCTTTGCGGTTGGCGGGATCGGCGTAGGTCTTTTCGGCCTTTTCCGGCTCATTGTTGGATATGCCACCAAGTCCTAACGGGCGGCAGCGCGCGTCGGGGCCGGAGGATGAAATAGAAAGGCAAAACCGGAATAAGGTTGGAGGGTCTCTGAGTCTCTGGGTCTCTGGGTCTCTGGGTCTCTGGGTCGGTCAGATGGTATATCTTTTGCCTCTGTCTTCATCGGCAAAATCCTTATTCTGTTAGAGCGGCATTGTCATGGGTCCTGAGAAGGGGGAATTCGTTGCGCTGTAGAAGTGGATAATAAATAAAGGCAAGGATCGAAGGGGTATATGCGGCGCGCGCTTATTGGGATTATTATCCTCACTCTTGGACTAGCCATTCTTTTGGCGGCAAGCCTGGCAGGGCAGCTTCAGCCTTCTCAGTTAGATTCCCGCAAGGCTCCAACAACGGGCAAAAAGCTTTCCACGACCCATATTGAAGCTCCTTTCATCAAGCCAAATCTGGAGCGCGTGTTCCGGCCTGTGGGGGTGGCGATTGCTGGGGATGGAAGTATTTGCATAGCGGATGGAAACACCATAAAGATATTTTCCCGTAGAGGCAAGTGCAGGCGATCATTTCACGTTAAATCTATCCGTGATGACAATGCGCTTTTTAGAGGCAAGGGTAGTACCTTGCTAGTATTATCGGAAGACGGCAAGTCCGCGTTCAGGTATTCCAAGGCAGGCAAACTTTTGAATTGTATTCGCCTTGTTGAAGCACACGAAAAAATTGATAGTATAGATATAAACATCAACACGGACAAATCAGGCAATGTATATTTCGCCGGCGCGCCGGAGTCCGAAGATATTATATTAAGGAAATTTTCCCCCGAGGGCCGTTTGCTGTGGCAGCAGGAGGCTGCAAAGGTTCCTGGAGAGGAAGAATGGTCGAACTATATCATTGCGGGTGATGCGCAGGGAAGAGCGTGGTTCTGGACAGAAGGCGGAGACAAGATTCTTGTATTCGATACGCGCGGCGGTAGTGAAATGAAAGACGGCTGGCAAAGGTCGCAAAACGGCCCAAGATATTTTCATGCCGCCGCCTTTGATGCCAGGGGAAATCGGTATGAATTGTGGTATGAAACTGCGGCCGGATATGGCACCGATTTAATTAAGTTCAACAAAAACGGCAAGCAGCTTTGGAGATATAACTGGTGCGCTATTGAAGGAACCGGTTTGGCAATCGGCCCTTCAGGTGAGGCTTATATAACATTTGGGGATTTTAAATGGACTGCGCCAACCTGTGTGGAAATGAGTCCATCGGGGAAATCTATCAGGACCATCGGTTTAAATGGAACGGAAGCTGGGGAGTTGCGCGATCCTTCTGGATTGGCGATTGACGCCAACGGGAACTTTTATGTGGGGGATTATTATAATTATCGCATTCAGAAGTTTGCGGAGGAGGGGCGGTTTTTGGGCAAATTTTGCGGCCCCAAATATCTTGTCGACTCAACTGATGCAAAACCAAGCCCAGGATTTGAGGACGATTCGATTAATCCCGGCGCGATGAGAATTGATAAGCAAGGAATGATTTATGTTACTCATTCTGCGGGTTTTGAGCAGACGCTATCCATCATTTTGCCCTCAGGTAAGCTCTGGAAAAGCGGCCCGGACGTTAACTTAGGGAAAGGGCTTTATAGCGCACCACTATATTTTGGGAATATACCAATGTATCCTGCCGGAATTGATTTGGATTCAAAAGGAAATATTTGGTCGGTGATAGTTGTCGAACCAGAACAAAGTGATAATCCAAAGACACGTGAAACGGTATATCACGATAAAGGAATTCGAGTAACTAAATTCAGTCGCGAGAGAAAGAAGCTGCTCTCCTTTGGTGGATATGGGAAGGATCATGGCAAATTTGGACAGCCCAAGTATCTTGGAATAGGTATGGCCCTGCTGGCAATTGATAGAAACGACAACGTTTGGGTGGCGGATCCTGCCAACAATCGAGTTCAAAAGTTTGATAATCAGGGACGCTATCTCGGACAGACCGAAGGAATTGCTGAGAAGGGAACATATCTTGCCAATCCATGGGGCGTGATAGCAGATAAAGCCGGCAATATTTATGTGGGCGATGCCACGAGGATTCTGAAGTTTGACGGAAAAGGCGATTTTATTGGTGTGGCCGCGCGACTTGCGGATAGGTCTCCAAAGACCGATCCTATGGATGAATGGCCCTTCCGCGCACTGGCGGTTGATAATCGAAATAACATATATATTACAGATGCGACCTCTAATTCGGTGCGCAAATTCATTCCGGCACGAGGAGTTTGCCTTCCCTTACTTCGCGGACGAATTGGTGATAGAGGGGGATGATGCCTTCGAGGCCGCGAAATTGGCCGTAGGCGAGGCGGGCGTGGCAGACGATTTCTTCCTCGGCTTTTACTTCGCGGCCAACCAGGGAGAAGCCGTGCTGGAGGGGGGTGGAGCAGATGGAGATGGCGGGACATTCGTCGGTCATGAGCATATGGACCAGGGCCCAGCCGCTTTTTTCTTCGAGGCGAACGAGGACGGGGAAGTCATAGCCGCGCTCGTCGAGGATGACATGATAGCCCCGGGCGATCTGGAAATACCAGCGGCCGTCTTCGACCATCCTCATGGCGGCGGCATCGCGGGCAAGAAAACAGATTTGCTGTTCGCGCAGGGCGGGGCGAATCCATTCGCCTTCGAGTTGCACATAGGAAGCCAGGGAATCATCGCTGAAGCATGAGACCACATGGGCTTCGAAGTTGGCCATTTGCTGCTGAAAGCGAAAACGGAAACCGACATCAAGGGCGTCACGCTCGGTGAGGGAATAGGAGACCAGGGTTTCCAGGGGCCATTCCTCGGAGGCGGGAAGACGAATGGCGAGAGTATCGCCGGAGATCTCCTCACATTTGCCGGCAAGCTTGTGCGCCGCTTCGGGACCTGCGGTGGCCGAAGAGAAGTAGTGGGTAAGGCTCATGAGGCGGCCGCGCGTGGGAGTGAGGGCGGCGCCTTCGCCGGAGGCAAAGATTTCGATGCCGGGGAAAGCGCCGGTTCCGCTAAGGCGGCCCTGCAAATGCTCGGTCTTGAATTCATAGACGGTGACGGGACTAAGCCGGCCCGGAGGCGATTCCGGTTGCGGCGCGGGGGTTTCCATCGGTTCCGCGGGCTGCTCCGGTACGGATTCAGCCGTGTCTGCGGCCTGTTCCGGGAAGGGTTCTGCGGCTTCCAGCAGTGTGGTTTCGGGTTGTTCAGATGGGGCTTGGGCGCGCTCGGTCTCCGGAGCCGGCTCTAATTCCGGCTCCGGCTCCAGTTCCGGGAGTTCCGGAACTGGTTCCAGTTCGGTGCTCTGAAACCATTTGCGCCAAAATGCCACGATTATTCTCCCGCGAATGATTTGACTAATATATAAGGATTTAAGCGCGACACGAAGTGCGAGTGCCTTAGGCACTCGCCTTTCCGTTGGGAAGCGCTCCGTCGCCATTGCTGCAAAGCCGCAGGCTATGGAGCGTCGGCGACCTTAGCTATCAACGGCTCGGCGGAAGCTAAGGCTTCCGCTTGTCAAAGCGGGAGCTCTGGCTCCCGCACTCCATGTAACAGATCCTTATGCGAGACCTGCTTTAGTTGCAGCATTTATCATACGATAATCAAAACAAGCTATATGCCACCGCAGACGGCGCAGTCGGGGCGGCGGCGGATGGTAAATTTCAGGAATTCCATGGCGCCGGCATCAAAGGTCAGCAGTTTGCCTTTGAGCGTGGTTCCGAATCCGGTCAGCACTTTAACCGCCTCCACTGCGGCGAGACAACCGAGCGAGGCGGACACGCCGCCAAGCACGGGGAATCCCAGGGGCTGCCACCATTTGGGCGCTTCCGGCGTCAGGCAGGCGAGGCAGGGAGTTTCGCCCGGTATGATGGTGGTCAACGTTCCTTCCATAGAATACATTGCCGCTTCTATCATGGGTATTCTCAATTTTACGCAGGCGCCGTTCAAGGCAAACCGTTCCTCGAAGGTGGGAGGGCAGTCTAGCACGATATCCACGCCGGCGACAATGGCTTCGGCATTGGCTTCAGTGATATCATAATCCAGCGCGATGACATCACAATCCGGATTGGCGCGAAGGAGGGTTTCTTTCGCCTGGGGGGCGCGGGGCTTGCCGATGGAATCGCCGCGCATGAGCATCTGGCGGTTCAGGTTGGAGGCGGTCAAGAGGCCGCCGTGGGCGATAACCAGCCGGCCGATGCCGGCCATGGCGAGATACATGGCGGCGGGGCCGCCGAGGCCGCCGACGCGGGAGACCAAGGCGGTGGAATTGCGCAATTTTGTTTGCGCTTCCTCGCCAAAACCGGGGATCATCATCTGCCGCCGATATTTTTCTTTTTCTTCTGCTGTAAGTTGGATCATGGTATTGCTCACTTTCAAGATGATTATAGTTCTATTCGACAAGGAGCCTAAAAATCCTTGAGGAAAGAGCCAAAGATTGCCTTTTACCAGGAATTGTTGGATTTCCATCACGGGCGAGACGCCCGTGCCACGTCAGTCCTAACCGTTTAATTCGCGTTTCACCAGTTCCCGATAGGCGCGCTGGCAGGTTGCGCTCAGGGGGCCGCGGCGGCCGTTACCGATCCATTTACCGTCGAGTTCGGTCAGGGGCATGATTTCGACAATGGAATTGGTGAGGAAACATTCGTCGCTGGTGAAGATATCATCAGGCCGCAGGGCGGTCTCTTCGGCCTCCAGGAAGAGGCCGGGGGCGAGTTCGATGATGGCCTCGCGGGTGATCCCCGCCAGCAGGCCGGCGGAAAGGGCGGGAGTGAGCAGCCGCCGGCCTTTGAGGATAAACAGGTTGCAGGTGGTGGCTTCGGCAATTTCGCCGCGGGAATTTGTGAGGACGGCTTCCTGCGCGCCGGCTTCCTGGGCTTTCATTTTCGCCAGCACTTTATCGAGGTAGTTGAGCGATTTTAGCCGGCTCAACTGCGCCCCGGCGGAGAGCGAACTTTCCACCAGCAGGCCTTTCCAGCCGTTTTCATATTCCATCGGAGACGGCAGGTTGAGGGGTCTTAAGAATAAAGAGGTGGTTGGAGTGACGCTGACGGAAGGCAAAGGCCCGACGCCGATGCCGCGCGAGACGGTAAGGCGCAGGTAAGCATCGGACATATCATTGGCGTGAAGAAGCTCGGTAACCATGCGCTCCAATTGCTGGAGATCGAGTGACAACGATAGGCCGATTTCAAGCGCGCTATCCTTCAGGCGGGCAAAATGCCGCTCCAGGCGAAACACTTTGCCGCCATAAGCGCGCAGGGTCTCAAACAGCCCGTCGCCATAGAGATAGCCGCGGTCGAAGAGCGAGACCTGCGCTCTATCTTCCGGCAGCAACGCATCATTGATCCAACACCAGTGTTTCAGTTTTGCACTTCTGGATTCAAAAGTCATGGCAACGCGGTCCTTTCAAAGGATCAATCCTCACCCCTCTTTCCCCTCTCCAAACTTGGCTTATCATTACCCACTTCTTTGCTCCGATTGCGACAAGAAGGAAGCTAGTCTGAAGCCCTCCA
>Ga0315288_10004463_pt1 | contig 17818 bp, 19 predicted proteins | sample YL17G11_20_MG_FD_203454 | JGI IMG/M metagenome (GOLD analysis project Ga0315288, IMG submission 203454) | Sediment microbial communities from Yellowstone Lake, YNP, Wyoming, USA - YL17G11_20 | ecosystem: Environmental > Aquatic > Freshwater > Lake > Sediment | place: USA: Wyoming | collected... | reverse complement strand
AGGAGTTTGACGAAGTTTTTGATAAAGGCAAAAGGTATCACGGCGAGCTGCTGACCGCGGTGGTTGCAAAGGCATCAGGGCCGGCGAAGCTGGGGATCATAGTCAACCGCAAGTACGGCGGCGCGGTAACCAGGAACAGGATCAAAAGGAAGATACGAGAGGCGTTCAGAACAGTAACGGAAAAGATAACCGGCGCAGAATTTGTGGTAATGCCGAAAGAGCAGGCCAAAAAAGCGAAGACGCCGGAAATATTAACAGACTTAAGCAATATAATACACAAAGCAGACATAACATAGACACAAACAGGGAGCAGCTTAAGCAGGACTTGGAGTTGGGTTTTGGTAAAAAGAACGATATTAACCGCCATTTCGGCGTATAAAAAGCTGGTCTCTCCCCTATTGGGATGCTCCTGCAGGTACCATCCCAGCTGTTCGCAATATTCAACGGAAGCCATTGAAAAATACGGCGCCCTAAAAGGCCTTGGAATGGCCGCTTTGCGCGTTTTAAGGTGCAACCAGTTCTTTAAAGGAGGATACGATCCGGTAAAGTAGCCGGATTGTTCACCTGCCTCGCCGTCTTAAATGTTTCACGTGAAACATTTTTACATAAGCGAGGCAAGGCGGGCGTGAAACACTTATGAACCCTATAAACACTTTATCACTATGGATGATGGAAGCCCTGAAGTTCTTCTTCGCATTGAGCGGGAACTGGGGTTTCGCCATAATCCTCCTGACGGTAGCCGCAAAATTGGCGCTTTATCCCCTGACCCTCCAGTCAACCAAGCAAATGGGGGCTATGCAGAAGCTCCAGCCCAAGATGGAGGCGCTCCAGAAGAAGCTGAAAGACCAGCCCGACAAGCTCCAGAAGGAAACAATGGAGCTGTATAGGACCGAAGGCGTGAACCCGCTGGGAGGCTGCCTGCCGATGCTCCTTCAGATACCCGTCTTTTTAGCCCTGTTCTTTGCCCTTACAAGCAAGGAGTTCGCGCTGGTGCTTGCAGCCGCGGGCTCAAAGGCGCAGATCCTGTGGATAACCAACCTGTCGAAGCCTGATACGACATACATACTGGTATTTCTGATCGGGCTATCAACTTACTGGTCGTCATTGACAATGCCGGGAGCGGCAAAACAGCAGAAAAGCATGCTTTACTTCATGCCGGCGTTCATAGCTTTCATAAGCGTATCATTCCCGGCGGGCGTTCAGCTCTACTGGGTGGTCCAGAACCTGCTGACAGTGGCTCAGCAGTTGTATATTCTAAGGAAATGACGCGGCAGCGTCACCCTTAACGAATATAGCGTGTCATTCTGAACGAAGTGAAGAATCTGACTTTTAGAGACCCTTCGCTTCGCTCAGGGTGACACACCCCTAAGGGGTCAGTGTGACAAGGTCATCAAGGAGGGATAAATATGGCAGGAAGCGTTAAAATGAAGGGGAAAACGGTTGAGGAAGCCATCACGATGGCATTGCAGGTATTAGGCAAGACAAGGGATGAAGTTGACGTAAAAGTGTTAAGCGAGGCAGAAGGCGGCGTCCTGGGGGTATTCGGGGGGAAAGAGGCGGAGGTGGAGGTTTCCCCCAAAATGGCCCTGGGTGAGGAAGCAAAGGCCGTTGTGCAGGAGATACTGGACAAGATGGGTTTCATTACGCTGGTATCGATCACGGCCGAGGAAGGGGATACCATTAATCTTGATATCAAAGGCGAGGACATGGGAAGGATAATAGGGAGGGCAGGGTCATCGATAGACTCGCTGCAGTACCTGGCAACCCTTATATTGAGCAAAAAGCATGCCACAAGGGTAAGGGTCCTTATTGACGCGGAGGGGTACAGGGAGAAAAGGAAGACAATGGTGAACCAGGAGGCGGACATAGTAGCCAAGGAAGTAGAAAAGACAGGCAAAGAAAAGCCCATGCCGCCGATGTCAGCAGCCGACAGGCGCATTATACACATGTATATACAGGAGAAATACCCGAACCTGGCCTCGTACAGCAGGGGTGAAGGTCAAGGAAGGCAGCTGGTGATCACGACCAAGGGCTCAGAGCCTCCTAAGGCGTAGGCCGGACAGACCCGATGCTTACCGATACCATTGCCGCCATCGCCACGCCCCTGGGGGGAGAAAGCGGTGTAGGCGTGGTCAGGATAAGCGGCCCGGATTCCCTCAGGATCATCAGGGCAATATTCAAGCCCACCAATCAAGAACCACTAACAAGCCATAAGCTCCACCACGGCTGGATAACGGATAACTCCAAAGACATAGACGAGGTAGTGGTCTCATACATGGCAAATCCCAGGAGCTATACTGGAGAGGATGTGATCGAGATAAGCTGCCACGGAGGGGGAGTTGTCCTAAAGTCCGTCCTGGAACTGGCCATAAAGGAGGGGGCACGCCTTGCCGGCAGGGGAGAGTTCACAAAGAGGGCCTTCCTGAACGGGAAGCTCGACCTTGCCCAGGCGGAAGCGGTCATCGAGCTTATAAGGGCCAGAACAAGGGAAGGATCAATACTTGCCGCCTCGCAACTTAAAGGATCTCTTTCATCAAGGATCAGGGGGATTAGAGGCACACTGATGGGCTTATTAGCCGAAATAGAGGCCTCAATAGACTTCCCTGACGAGATACCCGACATGGACACCAGGAAGGCAAAAAGTACCCTGGAAACGGCTTTAAATACCGTTAATAAGCTTATAGACACCGCCCGCATGGGCAAGATCTACAGGGAGGGGATATCGATAGCCATTGTCGGGAAGCCGAACGTGGGCAAATCAAGCCTCCTTAACGCGCTGGTACGGGAAGAAAGGGCGATAGTGACCGACGAGCCCGGCACCACCAGGGACGTTATCGAGGAGACCGTCAATATCATGGGCATCCCTGCCAGGGTCCTTGATACTGCCGGCATAAGGAATTCCAATAGTAAGACCGAGAGACTGGGTATCGACAGGGCTATCAAGGCCATCGAACAGGCCGATATAGTCCTATTGCTAATCGATATCTCCCAGCAATTGACCTCTGAAGATATCGACTTGATGGCCAGGACTACGGACAGCAGGCGGATAGTAGTCCTAAACAAGTCAGACCTGGCCCACAAACTGAAGCTCAATGACATAACATCCAAGGCCGGAAGCGTACACTCTGTCGAAGTCTCGGCATTGAAAGGCGACGGGGTAGGGGAGCTTGAGAAAACGATATTCGACTCTGTACTTTTGAATAAAGTAGTGGCGGAGAACACCGAAGTAATGGTAAACTTAAGGCAGAAGGAAGCCCTTATGAGGGCCGGGGAATGCATCCGGAAGGCGATAGAGTCGGCGGAGAAGGGGATGCAGGCGGATTTCGTGTCGATAGACGTAAAAGGCGCGATAGCTGCGCTGGGGGAAGTGACCGGAGAAGTGGTCAGTGACGAGGTCATCGACAGGATATTCGAGGAGTTCTGTGTCGGAAAGTAGCAATGTTTCACGCCCGCCTTGCCGAGCCGGCAGGGTTAAATGTTTCACGTGAAACATTTGAGACGGCGAGGCAGGTGAAACATTGGCGGAGGGGGATGAAACATTTGAGGCCCAAAAAGACGTTTTTGATACATATGCACAGGTGGATAAGAGGTGTGGATAACCAATGGCTAAGATAATAGACGGTAAATTGAGAGCTAAAGAGATACGAGATTCCCTTAAAAATGAGGTATTAGCACTCAAGTCCAAAGGCATTAACCCCAAGTTATCGGTAGTGCTTGTGGGCGACGATCCGGCATCCCACATCTATGTTTCGAACAAGGAAAAGGCCTGCGCCGAAGTAGGCATAATATCAGACGCCCACAAGCTCCCCGCGAACACCAAAGAATCAGACCTGATGAAGCTTGTCGATAAGCTCAATAAAGATAAAACGGTCCACGGGATATTAGTCCAACTTCCGATGCCGGACCACATAGTCGAAGAGAACGTCATCAACTCGATATCTCCGGCAAAGGATGTTGACGGGCTCAGCATCAGCAACATGGGGCTTCTTGTAAAAGGGGAGGGAGATCCATTGGTCCCATGCACGCCGCAGGGAGTCATGGACCTGATCCACTCGACCGGCATCGAAGTAAAAGGAAAGCATGCAGTTGTCGTCGGAAGGAGCAACCTTGTCGGAAAACCGGCGGCGATATTACTGCTAAAGGAACATGCGACAGTGACCCAGTGCCACTCGCGAACTATCGACCTGGGATTTGTGACAAGGCAGGCTGATATATTAGTGGCGGCGACAGGCAAACCAAAAATGATCACCGCGGACATGATCAAGCCGGGCGCGGTTGTCATCGATGTCGGTACAGTAAGGATGCCGACCGGATTATCCGGCGACGTTGATTTCGAAAAAGCAAAAGATGTCGCGGGGTTCATCACTCCGGTTCCGGGAGGAGTGGGTCCGATGACAATCGCAATGTTACTTAAGAATACTTTAAAAGCTGCTTCACTGCGATAAACCCAAAATCCAAATATCAAATGACAAAGGAATCATCCAATGACAAATCGGGAAAATATTTTGTGTGATTTGGATTTAAATGATTCCTTTGGGTTTTGACATTTGACCTTTGTCATTAGTCTTTCTCTTTAGCTTGAGCGTCTTCCTATCTATAATCTCCCATTCGACTGTTTCCGATTTCTCGAAGTCCATTGCTGAAGCTATGGCAGCGGGGAAATTAATGAACCACTGGAAGCTTTTGCCTCTCTTTACCGCCTGCATCTTTGTAGGATAACCCATATAGTAAATATACTATACAAGCAAATCAAACACAAGGGCAGGAAAGGCCCGTAAGGTGATAAAAGGCAGAAGGCATAAAAGGCAGAAAGGAAAAGAAAGGCGGACTAGTAATTATTATTCATGGCTTGCCCTTTTTGCCTTTTCCTTCTTTTCTATCTTTTGCCCTTCAACACTTTATGGGCCCTCATGGGCCTTATAAGCCTTTTATAATTCAGTGTTTTTCCAGTATCCAGAGATGCTCTTTTACCTTAATGCTCCTGTTCCTCAGGTTCCTTGAGCCGCGGTATGTGTTGTAGTCCTTTACCATCAGACGGAGCTTGCCGTGGCTCTTAAGCATAGGCCTGAGGCGGTCGATAGGGATCAATCCCTCATTGTTATAGGATATCAATATATAATTCGATCGAGTGTTCTCCAGGAGATCATCGAGTGCATCAAGGGCCTCTCTTCTCTTGTTATAGGCGGATTTGTTCCAATCCTTTGCAATGCCGCTGACGCCTTCCTGGATATCGAAATCCTTATAGTCATTGATAAGATTCAGCATGAAGTAATTCGAACCATAAGGATGCTGGTTATAGGGCGGGTCGAAATAGGCGAGATCAAGATCAGGGAGCTTCGGGCATTTCACAAGCTTATTGATATCTTCCTGGAAAACCCGGACATCGCACTCGCGCTCGGATAGAAGGGGAACATCGAGAATGATATCACTCTTTATCCTGTTAAGGGCATTCTCGCCCCTTCCCCCGAAATGCCCCACGCCGTCCTTTTTATGGAAGCCCTTAAATACACCTGAAGTATTAGTATGCACGGAAGCGGCAACAAGGAGGGAGGCAAGGCAGACGGTCCTGTATTTGGAAGGAACTTCCTTATCAATGAGGCGTCTTATATTATCAATTATCTTGGCATTGCGGTTCGTGTAGAAGACCCGCTCTCCGGGGCGGATATGGTCATCGTCTTTCGGGGCATAATTCAGCTCAATGAATCCGGGCTTGGTCCGTGAAAGCTTATGTTCGTTGAGCCAATCAATGTATTCCCCGACCTTATCAATATCGACATCGGACCTGTTGGCGAGGAAGCACTTATTAAGGGTTACGCAGTAGTTTTCAAGGTCATTGACGTAGAGCTTTTTGGCATAGCATTTGAGGAGCCGCGCGGCCGCCCCGCTGCCGGAGAAGCCGTCGAGGATGGACAAGTTATCCCTGCCGAGCCTTTTTATTACATATTGAAAGCCCTCATTAAGGAAGGGGAGAAGCCGCCTTTTGTTGCCTATGTAGGTTATAAGCTGGGAATTGAAATAGGGGTCCTTAAGATCGATCTGTTCGTGCTTCATTGTTATAATGAGACAAGAAAATATCATACTGATCTGACTTGCCTTCAACCTTCGACCACCTTTGCACTTCTTTCATGTCCACCTTGTTATTTTTAGCGACCATAAGAGCCTGCTCAAGCGCTTGCTTGTCATTCCAGTGATAGAACGCCGCAAGACGATCCTTTACGCAATCTGTCGGACTTAATAACCTTAATTGACCTAATCCGGACTTAATATTTTTGATCTCTTTTGCAGGTTCACTGCCCACCGATAATGGGGCGGGGATGAATTCTATTACATACTTACAGTCGGGGTTACTGAAAAAGGTGTTAGGGGTGATGGCAAACCCTATTTCTTTCATCGCCTCTTTTATGGCTTTTGCCGATCCATGAGGATCGTATGTCACAAAATCCAGATCGTATGACACATATTTGTTCTTTGAATATATCGAAACAACCGCCCCTCCCGTAAGCACCGCATCGATCCCGTATTTGCTCAGCTGGGCTCCGATAATGAGCGCGAGGTCTTTTATCGAAATGTTTTTTAATGAGCGCTTCAAAGGGGCTTGCCGGACCTGCGAGGCCTTAACCTTGGCGTATAATACTTATCTATTTTGGCTTTTGGTATGAATAACAGCGCCTTTTCAAGCAATGCCTTGAGCTCTTTCAGGAAAGGATAGCGGGGATTAAAAACATATAATCTTGTGCGGCCCTTAAGCCTGCTTGCGAGCACTCCGCCTTTCTCGAGCCTTTTTAATTGGTTCTGAACTGACAGCAGGTATATGTCAAATATCGCCGCGATATCCCGGGCATATACTTCCTGCCGCACAAATGCCGTCAAAAGTATCTTTTCTTTAATATTGTTGCCAAGAATTGGTTCCAGCATGGTTGAATTATATATTAAAGTTATAAATAGTCAAGACTAATAATATTAGTCATATGACTAAAGATATTAGTCGTACGCCGTAACCTGAGGTGCCAATTTGGCACCTCAAGACTTAATATTCATTCAGAGTAAAAAGGGAGGTGACAAAAGAACGTATGACTTATAAGTCATATATTGCTTGACAAGGTATGATATATATGTCATATTTACTCGTGAATTATTGAAAGGCCAAAAGGAGGAGATATGACAAAGTCAAATATTAAGAACCTGAAATTGAAACAATTATCTGAGGCGATGAAGCAGCATCTGCCGGTAGAGATCGAAAGTCTTGGAAAATATCTTAAAAATATTCGGAAAACACTTGGAATGACACAAAAGCAAATGGCAAAAAGATTGAAAGTGAACCAATCCGTCATATCGCGGATCGAAGATAGCATCCAGTCATGCACGTTAAAAACGATCTCAAAGGTCGCGAATGCAATGGAATGCCAATTTATGGGACTGATAGTTTCCGAAAGGTCCCTCGATGAGATCATTAGAAAGAGGGCGGAGGAGACCGCGGAAAAACTTCTTAAAAGGACCTTCAGCAATATGGCCATGGAAAGGCAAATGCCGACGGCTGACGCATATAAATATCAATTCAGGCGGTATGTGGAAAATTTCATCTCCCATCCCGGGCCCGAACTCTGGGAGGATTAATGCCGCTATTCGAGACCATAGAAGGCGCGACCCCGATAGACGACATATCAGAGCTTATCCCTTATTATTCTATAGACGCTATTATCATCTGCTGTAACAAGTTTGTTATCTTTCTCTGTATATCCTCAATACGATCGATCTTCTTCCCTTTTATATTGACCTCCTGAAAAAGACGCATTATGGCTTTTGAGTGTATTGAGAGTTCTTTTACTATATCGGGGCTTTGCAGAACGGGCCTCTTTCTCCTGCTCATCGCCTCTTCTAGCGCTGAGAAGGCGCGCATGATCATGATGGAACGCATTATTGCCCTTTCTGATCTCAAAACAGTGGACAGCATGTTCACGCCGTTCCTGGTGAACACATAAGGCCGGGAACCCCCCATCCTGCTTTTCGATGGTGACGCAATTTGCGTCACCACCTTATCAACCTCATATTCGTTCAACTGGAACATGAAATCCTCCGGGAATCTTTTAATGTTCCTTCTGACGCTTTCCCTCATCCTTCTTGCGTTTACGCCGTATATCTCCGCGATATCCCTGTCTAATATCACTTTCTGTCCTCTTAATTCGAATATCAGGTTCTGTATTGCGCCAACTTTCACCAGTTTATCCATATAAGATCCTCCTTTATATGAGGTGATACAGCAATTTTAATACCGCGGATCGCCGAGTAAATAGAGGTCAAATTGATGAATACATGTAGTTTTTCTCGACAATGTCGCCGAAGCCATCAGCCGCTGGCATTTGTTCACTCCGATCCCTAATTTCTCGGCTCGATAACAAATAGTGTGGTGGAACCTGCGACTAAAAGTCGCGGTTCCTTAAGAACTGGAACCGAGAGTTTTACTCTCAGATTCCAAGTTTTCTTCCTTCCCGATCTCCCGATTCCCTGATACCCCTTTCCAACACCCCTCTCCAGGAGGATAATCAGTCGATATGGCTGAACAGAAAAAAAGATTGATCTCCAAAGGCCGCTATGTTGACGGCGTTAAATGTGAAAAACTCCTCTGGTACAAGATGAACGACAAAAGCGTGTTCCCGGAAACCGATGCCGCGACACAGCTACTATTTGACCAGGGACACGAAGTCGGGGCTCTTGCCAAAAAGTTATACAAAGACGCCATTGAGATAGATTGGGACCGCGACGCCAACAAGGTCACTGAAAAGTCCGCAGAGGCCTTAAAGACAGGCAAAACCCTCTTTGAAGCCGGATTCGCGTCTGACGGGACATATTCCATTGCCGATATCCTTGACCCGGTAAAAGGGAAAAAGGGAACATATGACCTTATTGAGGTGAAGATGGGGACAAGCGTAAAAGACCACTATTATGATGACGTAGCTTTCCAGAAGTATAACTACGAAAAGTTCGGGATAAAGATCCGCAATTGTTATCTTAAGCATGTTGATAAAACCTATGTATATGAAGGCGGAGAGATAGACCCGAAGAAATTCTTCCTGCCGGACATTGATATAAATGAAGAAGTCAAATCCCGCCTGCCGGAAGTGAAAAAGAACGTAAAGAAATTCCATGATATTATCGCGAAAAAGACGCCGCCCTCCGTTAAGCTTAACCTGAATTGCGAGGGCGAACACGAATGCGAGCTTCTGGATCTTTGCATGAAAAATGTCCCAAAGGGCAGCGTCCTTACTCTGCACGGGATGAAACGCGAAAGGAAATTCAACTATTTTTATGAACAAGGGAAAAAACTCATACTTGACCTGCCAAAATACGAATTAAACGAAAAGCACGGCATAATGTACGAAGCTTTAAGGACAAACAAAGAACAAGCCGATATAGAGGGGATAAAAGATTTCCTTGGAGGACTCGAATATCCCATATATTATCTTGATTTTGAGACGCTGATGAACATTGCGGTACCCAAGTTCAAGGGTACAAGGCCGTACCAGCAGATACCTTTCCAATTCTCCCTTCATATTCAGGAGAAAGAGGGCGGACCTGTGGCGCATTACATGTACCTTGCCGAAGGGAAAGAGGACCCCAGGCCCGAATTTACCGCAAAACTCGATGAGCTTCTGGGAAAGTCGGGAACGATACTTACTTATAACGAGAGGTTTGAAAAAGGCATTATCCAGGAGCTGGCCGAGGCATATCCGAAGTTTGAGGCCAGGGCAAAGGGTATTTTATCGCGAATAAAAGACCTTCTTGTCCCTTTTAGGGGATTCCTTTACTATCATCCCGGCCAGGAGGGAAGCGCGTCAATAAAAGCGGTTTATCCGGCGATGATAGGGAAAAGCTATAAGGGGCTGGAGATCTCGGAGGGCGGCGCAGCAGGAGCGGAGTACATTAAGGCGATGTTTGGCGGGGCAGGGGAAAAGGAGAAAGAGCGCGTGCGAAAGGCGCTTGTAGAATACTGTACGCAGGATACAATGGCGATGGTAGAGATACTGGAGAAATTAAGAAATATCTGACCAATGTCCATAAGGAGACGGTGGGTTATCCGAAACAGGCAGAGGCGTGAGGCCGTAAAAACGATCAATAAAATATACCCTTGACAACCAATTGGACGTCCTGTACAATAGCGTTCAATGATTGACCATGAACTAACTAAAAACGAAAGCAAAGCACTTCGTCATATTAGGAATATCCTTATACATAGGGGACAGTTCCCTTCAATTCGAGAGCTAAGCAGTGCTATGGGATATGACTCGCATAATTCCGCTGTATTTCTTCTTAATAAATTGGCATGCAAGGGTTATATCAAACGGAAATCCGACGGGTCTTACCAGCTGATAAAAAATGCTGCTTGCGATGAAAGCCGTGCTCAAACGATCGATGTTCCGCTTGTTGGAACAGTTGCTTGTGGAACTCCGATTCTCGCCGTCGAAAATATTGAAGGCATGTTCCCAATCTCAACCAGGTTAGCAAAACCATCAAATAGGTATTTCCTCTTAAGAGCACAAGGCAATTCAATGAATAAGAGGGGCATTAACGATGGTGACATGGTGCTTGTAAGGCAGCAGAACTCTGCAAAAAATGGAGACATGGTTGTTGCGTTGATCGACGACGATGCAACTATAAAAGAATATCACAAATCAAGAGATACTATAGTTTTATTGCCAAGGTCGACAGAGAAAGACCATAAACCGATCGTTTTAACAGATGATTTTTTGGTTCAAGGTGTTGTTATTACTTCTTTTCAGGAGGTTTAAATATTGATGTCAAATTATCATGTCTCTAAAGATAAAGACTTGAATAAATGGAGGGTAACAAAGGAAGGTTCCGAACGCATTAGCGATTATGCAAAAACTCAAAGCAAGGCGGAAGCCATTGCAAAAAAGTTATCAGCAAACACTGGCGGTGGAGAAGTTAGGATTCATGGTTTGGATGGCAAAATACGTGATAGTGATACTGTTTCACCAGGAAACGACCCCTATCCACCAAAAGACACAAAGCACTAGCTAACTCTTTGAAGTGATTATGCATATTTAAGGACCACAATGACAACTATTATTCTGTTAAAAGGGGGAATAGATGAATAAGAGTTTCCAAATATTATCTTTGGATGGGGGAGGAATAAAAGGGCTTTTCGCTGCTGCTTTTCTTGCTAAGCTTGAAGAAGATTTGGGGATCACGGTAATCGATCATTTTGATTTGATTGTTGGCACGTCAACTGGTGGAATTATCGCTCTTGGGTTGGGATTAGGATTAACTCCCAAGAAAATTGTTGATTTTTATTTCCAAAAAGGTCCACAAATATTCGGGAAAGTACCTTTGCTGACCGACTTTCTACACTGGTTTATCACAAAATATTCTGGTCGGAGAATTGAAAAGGTATTAAAAGGCGATGATTGCTTCGGTGAAAGGCTGTTGGGCGAAAGTAAAAAACGTTTAGTTATACCATCATATAATATCGACTCCAACGATGTGTATTTGTTTAAAACGGCCCATCATGAGCGATTAAGGCGTGATTATAAGTTGCCAGCTTGGAAAATTGCGAGGGCAACTACAGCGGCACCAACATTTTTCCCTATCTCAACCATCATTGATGGCATAAGCTTAATTGACGGAGGGGTATGGGCAAATAATCCGGCAATGGTAGGACTGTTTGAGGCAATTTCGATTTTAGATATCCCCATGAAGGACGTCAAAATCCTGAGCATTGGTACTACCCAAGAGATTAAACGGAAATCTTTCTTGAGGGCTTGTTCTGAAAGCTTAGGTGGATTGCTATGTTGGGCAGGGTCGGCTCCCGAACTCATAATGCAGGCGCAAGGTGTAAGTATTAGTCGTCAGCTAAAATTATTATTGAATGAAAACTTTGAGAGAGTTCATCCTTCGGTACCAGAAGGACTGTTTGGGCTCGACAAAATGAATCTAAAGAAGTTATTTGCTTTCGCATCTAAATATAGCCGTGAATTTTCGCCCATTTTTGTGAACAAATTTAAGGAGCACATAGCGGAAGAATTTGTTCCTTTCCAAAATAGGAGGTAATTATTATGTCAATGTATGATAGAGCGCTCATATCATCGAGGCTGCTGGAAAAAAGTGCATCGGAATTAGATATCCCGGAAAGTCGATATATTGAGGCTGAAAAACATTATACGGCGGTTGGGGAATGGCTTGGGAGAGCGGATTCGGCTCTGGCCAAATATTCTCCCGAGATATATCCCCAAGGATCCTTTAGTTTGGGAACTGTGATAAAACCCATCACAGATCGGGATGAATATGATGTTGATTTAGTCTGTTTTCTGAATGATTTGCCCCAAAAGGCTACGTCGCAAGCCCAGCTAAAACAGATGGTTGGAGATCGGATCAAGCAAAACGAGACCTATAAAAGTATTTTGGATAAAGAAGGACGTCGCTGTTGGACGCTAAATTATGCAAATGAGTTCCATCTGGATATACTGCCATCTATTACTGATGAGCAACTCCGTTCTAGTGGGGGGCTACATAGCGACGCAATTTTGATTACTGACAAAAATATGATTGAGTCAGAGGCTTCCGAATGGCCAAAGAGCAACCCAAGAGGATATATCAAATGGTTTAAATCTAGGCAAAGCCAAATATTTCAAGTGTTAAAAAGTAGTATTGCTGAAGCTCAGAAGGTTACCATTGATGAAATTCCTGACTATCGAATTAAGACCCCTTTACAAATAGCCATTCAAATCTTGAAGAGACATAGGGACGAATACTTTGCAAAATCAAACGATAAGCCCATATCGATCATTATTACAACTCTGGCGGCGTCTTTATATCGGGGGCAAGGCGAAATATATAATGCCATCTATGATATTTTACAGGGAATAGATGTAAATATGGTTAAACAGTCCGATCGATATTATATTCCAAATCCTACTAATAACTGCGAAAACTTTGCTGACAAGTGGAATGAGGATCCGTTATTACCAAAAGCGTTCTTTGAGTGGCTTGATGCTGCTAAAGGCACTTTTTGTTCAAGGGTATTGATGAAGTCTGAAAGCAACGATATACGAAAAATATTAACTGAATCCTTAAGGGTCAATTTATGTGATGATGTCGAAGCGAAGCCAAGAATGTCTATTGCGAGTGCCCCGACCTATATCAAGCCGGGAAATACTTCTGAGCGTAAGCCTTGGAGTATGGATGAAAAGTATTGAAGAACAGTGTTTAGAGTTAAGGAGGAAATATCAATATTTGTACCTGGTGACGCGTGCTAAAAAGCAGTATATTATTGGTTCAATATTTATTGATGACCAAGGGTCCAAAGATAGCTATGAGATTGAAATATGTATTCCGAAGAACTTTCCAAGGCAAATACCTCTTGTGACTGAGGTTGGTTCAAAAATCCCTCAAACTTATCATCGAAATGCTGACAGCCTCTGCTTGGAGATACCATTAACCGAATGGGAGATTTATCATAAAGATAAAACATTATTGAATTATGTCGACAATCTCGTATTTCCATATTTAGTTGCTTACGGCCGGTTTGCGCGAGGTGATGGCGAGCCGGCTCAGCATGCGCATGGAGTGCGAGGCAAAATCGATGATTATAGTAAACGATTTAATACTAACAATTTGGTTATAGTATTGGACTTATTGCGCTTTTTGTTCCCACGAAATTATCGTGAGGATCGATTGTGCCCATGTGGGAGCCAACTAAGATTGTGTGAGTGTCATGGGGCAATATTGTCTACCCTTAATTCTACAGGGTATAACTTTCAGGCAGATTACAAAGAGATTCGTTCCTATATAGAAAACGCTCTTTTCCTTAAAGAGGAATATAGAAGTGCCTTTTTGTTACGCCCGAAGAGATAATGCCATTAACTCCCACTTCCGTCGATGTATAATCCCCAATGAAGATCGCACTTGCTCGGATAAACCCCTGCTAAACTAAAAACTCATCAAAGCAAACCCGATACCGATCAATCCCTGTACCCAGGTTGCAACTCCGTGTAGAAGGCCCAAAGCGTTCAAAGCGATCAGTACGCCGATCACGAATAGCGCCCTAACATCCCTTGATCTATTCCTCTCCGGGCGGATTAAAAATAATGGCAAAAGATGGCAAATGAGAGTAGGGGAAAAGCGAGCGTATGTACACCGTGGGGTTGGACAATATGAGAGCGAACCATATTTGGCGGAGAAGAAATTAAAAAATGTACATTATCATGTAAACAAAGCTTTTACTTTCTTGGCAATCTTGCTTGGCAGATCCTCTTTAAAGATTTCTGAAACATAATTATTGTTCTTGAAATAATTGGCATAAGACAGTTCTTTATCCTCTTTACAAAAGACTTCACTCTTTTTTGACTTATAAAAGATCAAGATGTAATCAACAACTTGTTTTATGGTTTGTTTCCAGTTCTGATCTCGGCGATTGACCATCCCCTCAAGAATTATGGACAACGATTCATCGCTCAATTTAATATCGCTGGATTTTAATGCATAACATATTAATGAGAATGTGCAGAAGTAAATATAATTTGCAACATAATAAATATAATCCCTTTCATTCTTAAGAACTGAAAGATTATCCCAAATAATTTTGCCTAAAAGTGAGAGATTGAATGCCAATTCATATTTTACTTGTCTAATATCATCATAGCGGTCTTCATCAAAAAGGACATTCAATTGACCTTGGGCAATTGCAGGGCCAAACATATTTCTATCATATAAATATGATGATATCAGTTGGGTCATTTCTCTTATATCTATGCCTCTTTTCAATCCTATACTTTGAAGCTCTAGTTTTCTATGTTGCCATTCATACTGCCTTCTTTCATAATAATACCCTTTATTCCAGAAATATTTTGCTAATTCATTTTGAAAATCATCATTCGAAACTAAATTCCATCTCCTTATAGGGTTCTGCATATTTGACCTAATTGAGATCTTATGAATGATGTCTCTGCGTTTCTCGGCTAACCTGGAAACATCGCATTGTTCAAGCAAAGGGATTTCAATAATTCTTACCATAACACGGGCTATCGAAGAAGGATTGTCAACATTTCGTATACTATGAAGTGTTTGTGACCCGTTCACAATACGCGGATTATAAAGGCTGAGTTCTTTACTGCCTGGATCATGAACATGCTTTCTGCAAAGAATAGTGATCCCGTTATTACTAAAGGCAAATTCTTTGGGTGTTTTATTATAGGTTTCCCTTATCTGGGTATTCGTTTCCGTCTCTTTTAACCATAGACGCACATTTCTTGCAAAAAGCAATTCAAATGGATCTTCTTCCATATATTTAATAAAATCGATCAATCTTGCAAACACAATAGAAGTTGGCACTTCTGATTCGTTTTCCGGAGGAGTAAGAACTGTTGAGATCCCTGTCAAAATGAGCGGATCTGTTTCGGGCATAGCACCTTCAATGTTTTCCATTAAATATTGCAATAAATCATCCAAATGAATGATTTTAACACCATAAGCTTTTACCGTTTCATATTGTTTAGGATTAATTTTGTGATTTGTTACAAAATAAAGATCCGCATCGCCTTGATCATAGAGTTTAAACAATTTCTTATAATGATTTACATAGTCTGACCTAACAACGTTTTCTAAATATTTAAATCTATTATTTCTATTTTCAAAAGCCTGCCAATATCGCGTAATTTCATCATAAAAACTTACAGGGGATGGTTTATCGTACTCCTTTGTAAACTTTGTATTCAATATGTGGTATTTTATTGTATTCCCTTTTTGGCAGTTAGCAAATAAATCCACCTTTCCGTCTCTCGTCCCGTCCGTCACAAATATATCTTTAACACCAGGGAAAAACATCTGAATAAACCACCTTCCAAAAGCTTGGGGAAGTGAGTCGCCATGTTTATCACCGGTTTGCTTAATTTTGCTCAACATAAAATCAAAAAGGTCTTTTCTTTGATATTTGGTAGTCATTTACAGACCCCCTTTCATGACATAGATTATTATGATTAGATCATATTTGGATCGTGAGATCAAGAGGGGTTGTCGCATTGCATCGGATCATCAGGATGAGAAGGGCAGAGGGATAAAATATCAGATCAGTCTCTCTGATAGGCCGGTATTCTGAATTTCTTTATTTTTTCTTCCCTTGAGCTACCCCTCTCTGTGCGCATAATTAGTCCCAAGCGTCCGATTCTTTTCTTTATAAATCTTTTTATTTTATTGATAGTTATATTATAATGCTTTTCAAGTTCACATTCCCAGATAGTGAGCACAGACCATTTCTCTTTTTTCAGCATTTTGAGAACAATTCTATCTCTTCTTACGTTTGATTTGAGTTTATTTTTCCAGAAGTTGTAATTCGTTTTCGGAATTACAGAATTATTACAACCATGCTGATGCCAAAAGCAACCATGCATAAAAATTGCAATCCTTGCTTTTGTAAATGCGATGTCCGGATGACCATGTGTTTTATAATTTATCCTGTATCGATAGCCCATTTTAGACAAAGCTTTTCTGAGCAGAAGCTCAGGCTTTGTATTTTTAGATTGTATGCGGGACATATTCCAGCTTCTTCTTTTTTGAGATATTTTATCCATGAGGCTTTTAAAGATGTTTTATCAGCTGTCTGGCAGTATGTTTTACTGCGGGGACAACAACACAATTGCCGAATTGTCTGTAAGCCTGTGTATCTGATACCGGAATTTGAAAACTATCCTTGAAACCCATAAGGCGTGCACATTCGCGGGGAGTCAGTCTCCGCGGGTTTTTTCCGTTCTGTTTAATAAGTATTTCAGATCCGTCCTTATGATATCTTGCACTTAAAGTGCGTGTAATTTTATGTTTGCCGGGGACAATTAACCCGAAGCCGAAACCATTTCCCTTCTTTTTATGCTTTGCCGCGTATGCCTGCAGATACTTCCAAAGTGTATTTGAAAGAGTGTATTTTGGAAGGACTTCTTTTTCAAGTATTTTAGTGATGTCAGTCTGTTTTTTCGCAAGGGAGGGGAATGAGAAATCAATCGATGGATATAGATCTTTACGGAAAGCAACAATAAATAGCCTTTCGCGATGCTGTGGAACGAAATATTGAGCATCAATTACATCGGAAAACACATAATACTCAAGATCGTTCAGAGTCTTTTCAATAATATTATAAGTATTTCCTTTGTTGTGGCTTTTAAGGTTTTTAACGTTTTCCAGAAATAATGCCCTCGGTTTCTTTGCTTTGATGATTCTAGCTATTTCAAAGAAGAGATTGCCCTGTTCTTTATCTTCAAAGCCATGTTTTCTACCCAAACTGATTTTCTTGGATATACCTGCGAGTGAGAACGGCTGGCAGGGAAATCCGGCTACAAGAATGTCATGTGCAGGGATGTCTTCCGATCTTATCTTTTTTATGTCTCCTGTCGGTTTCTCGCCAAAATTCTTTTCATATGTTACTTGGCAATACTTATCCCATTCTGAGGAGAATACGCATTTTCCGCCTAGCCCTTCAAAGGCAGTTCTTATCCCTCCTATGCCTGCGAAGAGATCAATGAAAGTAAATGTTGTTTTATGGAATGACATGATTTCTTCTCCATCTTGTTATGCTGGGGTCAAGATGATCATCAAAGAATTGTTTAAAACTCAATACGTTTAATACGTCCGGATATTTTGCCTCTTTAATCGACTTAGGGCACACTATCGATATTCTGTTGTCATGCATATCACGAAGCTGAGAATCTGACAGATCTTCGTCGATAGTTGCAAGAAAAAATCTGTGCCCTCTGGTCCCTTCGGTAACAATCTGTCGCCATCTTTCTCTTAACGTTCGCTTTGCAGTGAAAATGATACA
>Ga0315288_10004462_pt1 | contig 17818 bp, 23 predicted proteins | sample YL17G11_20_MG_FD_203454 | JGI IMG/M metagenome (GOLD analysis project Ga0315288, IMG submission 203454) | Sediment microbial communities from Yellowstone Lake, YNP, Wyoming, USA - YL17G11_20 | ecosystem: Environmental > Aquatic > Freshwater > Lake > Sediment | place: USA: Wyoming | collected... | reverse complement strand
GCGGGCAAGACGAGCCCGTTGTCGATTCACAGTGGCTGGCGGCTGGAGCTGTTGTGGCCGCGGCTGTGAGGAGTAGCCGATGAGTGACTTGAGCCGGCTGTACCCGGTGTTTCACAGGGTGTTCGAGCACGCGCCGCTGGGCAAGTTCACGGCGTACATGGACGCGCTGCTCAAGTACATGGAGGGCTATGGGATGCTGACGGGCCCGCGGGCCGCCGCGTTCTGCGCGCAGGTTGGCTACGAGTCGGGGGACCTGCGGTGGTGGAAGGAATGGGATGCGCACCGCAACTGTTACGCGGCGTACGAGGGGCGGGCAAGTCTGGGGAACGTGCAGCCCGGGGACGGCGCCCGGTTCTGTGGCCGCGGGCCCATCCAGCTGACGGGCCGGGCCAACTACGCGGCGGCTGGGGTGGCTGCGGCGGCCGAGGGCGTGGTCCCGGCCGCGGATTACTACACGGCGCACCCAGAGCTGGTGGAGCAGCCGGAGCACGGATTCTTCACGACTATTTGGTACTGGCGGTCGCACAATCTGGACGTGCTGGCGGACCGGTTTGCGTTCGATCAGATCGGGTTCGAGATCAATGCCGGGCGTTGGCGGCCTGAGTTTGACGCATCGTTTGGTGCGCACGAGGCGGCGGCCGGGCGGGTGATCGGTCGAAATGATCGGACGGCCCGCTACCTGTGGGCGCTGAAGATTTTCAGCGACGTATCGGATATACTGCCACAATAATTGCATTTAATTTACTTGACACCACCGGCCAAATAGGATATAACTTGGGTGGAGGTGGCGATGCGATGCCGGCAATGTAAGTCGGAGATCGAGCTGGACGTCGGCGGTCTCTGTCTCTCCTGCTGGATGGCTCGCCCCTCCAAACCTGATCCCATTAACATTTGGAGTTGGGCAGATGCAGACATTAAGGGGCCCAGGCCGGCCGCGGGAGCTGACGGCCAAGAAGAAGGTGTTGGTGACGCTGGAGCAACACCTGCTGGACTTCCTGGAGCGTTACCGGGTGACGAAGGGCTTGCAAAGCCGTAGTGCGGCCCTGCGGCGTATCCTGACCAATCTGTCGATCGGGCAGTGGAGTTGAAGGTGGTGCTGCACGTGCCGATCACGGTCGACCAGATTGAGCGCGCGCACCTGTACGCGCGCTGGCGGTTCATGACCGGCCAGACGACGGCCCAGCAGAACGTGCGCGAGGTATTCGCGGACGCGTTGGCCCGCGCGGCGGATGAGCGGGTGAAGCAGATCGACCAGGAGTTGGCCGAGGTCGGGGTGGACGTGCCGGCCGACCTGGCGGAGTCGATTCACCGTTTGCTATTTGGAGGCATGACCGATGCAGCCGTTTATCAAGAGCGTGGGAGGAAAGACGAGTCTGCTGCCAGAGCTGATGGAGCGAGTGCCCCGCCAGGGATGGGATGCCTATTGTGAACCGTTTGTCGGCGGGGGTGCCCTGTTCTTTCGGTTGTGCCGCGCTGGCCTGGTGCTCACCCGCGAGGCCCTGCTGGCGGACTCGAACGCCGAGCTGATTCAGCTGTACCAACACATGAGGGACGGCGACCTGTTCACCCCGCTTTACGATCGGACGCGCCGTCTGTTCCTGGACTACAACGGGGCGACCCTGACTAACAAAGAGGGCCTGTACTACGAGCAGCGTGCCCGGTGGAACGCGGGGGACCACGCGCCCGAGGTCCAGGTATTCCTGCGCCAGGCGGGCTACAATGGGCTGTGGCGCGAAAACAAGAAGGGGATGATGAATACCCCTTGGGGTAAGTACGAAACGATGTCCCCGGAGGTCCTGGGGCGTTTCCGGGGATGCCACGCGGCGTTGGCTGGGGTGCTCCTGGTTGCCGGGGACTTCCGCAAGGTGCTGGACCCGCTGCTGGTGGATAAGCGACGGTGGCTCGTTTACCTGGATCCCCCGTACTACAATTCGTTCACCGGTTACACGGCGCAGCAGTTTACGGTCGCGGACCAGGAGTACCTGGTGAAGATGGCGGCCGGGTTGGATCGGATGGGCCACCTGGTGATCTACTCGAACGACGTGGGGATGGAGCGCCGGGTGGCCGCGCTGTGGCCCGCGGCGGAGATTGCGCGCGTCCAGAATCGGCGGTCGGTTTCGTGCCTCCCGAACGGCCGCGGGGCCAAGACGGAGTTGCTGGTGGTCGGCGCGGCGCTGGCCAAGGAGTTGGGGCGATGACCGCACCGTACGAAGTACCGAGCACGACCGACCCGGCGGACCGGCTGCGCACGGAGGCCGAGGCGATCAACTGGGTGACCGAGCTGCTGGAGAACGTGCGGCTCGCGCGCATGCAGTGCGATGTGCGGATCCCCGGCGATGACCAGACGACCGTGCGGATGCAGCGGCAGGCGGAGCGGACGTGGTTGCTCCGGCACGGGGCGGCCCTGGGGTCGATCGCGGCGCTCTACCGGGTGGGTCTATTGGGCGACGTCGCGTATGCGCAGCTGCGCAAGCAGGTGATGGAGACGATGCTGCCGACCACCACGGGCGGCGTGCGGGGGTGAGCCGATGGCCTGGCTGGTGATGCGACTGCATCGGTGGGACAAGTTCGAGTGGGAGCACGCGGCTATCCCGTACCCGGTGACCGTCGCGGCGAAGTCGCGGGGGTTCTGCGAAGTGTTCGAGACGGCGGAGCAGGCGCTGGCCGAGTATCCGGGGGGCGCAATTACTAGAAATCACAATCGAGGGAGGCGACGATGGCCGGACCAGTGGTGTGGGTCGAGGGGTTGATCGGGTCGGGCAAGACGACGCTCGCGCGCGTGCTGGCCGAGCAGCTGCGGCTGCGCCTGTTCCTGGAGCCGGTGCAGAGCAACCCGTATCTGGACATCTTCTACAAGGAGCCGGCGCGCTGGGCGTTCCCGATGCAGCTGCACCTGATGGGCGTGCGGTTCAAGATGCAGCAGCAGGCGATGTGGGAGGCCGAGGGCGGCGGCGAGTTCCGCGGCAGCGTGCTCGACCGGGGGTTGCCCGGTGACCGCGTGTTCGCCTGGTTGCACCGGGTGTACGGGAACATCAGCGAGCTGGAGTGGGCGACGTACGAGGAGTGGTACAGCACGATGACGTGCATGCTGCGCGTGCCGAGCCTGCTTCTGTTTCTGGACACCGAGCCAGAGACGGCGATGCGGCGGGTGCAGCGGCGGGCGCGCGGTGCCGAAAGTACGTTGACGTTGCAGTACCTGATCGACCTGCGGGGCGGCTACCTGGATCTGCTGGCCCAGATCGATTCGGGTGCGCATTCGTGGGCGCAGGGATTGACGGTCATGCGTGTACCCTGGAACATGGATGCGCAGCCCGTGCAGCCGTTGATCGCGGAGTTGGCGGCGCGGTTGCGGTTGGAGGTCGAGCATGAGGGATCAACCGGCAGTGCCCCTTCACTGCGCTGAGTGCGGGACTGTGGTCGGTCAAGAGGTGCGATTGGTGCGCGCGATCGAGGTGACTGCCCGTGAGGTTGTGCTGACCGTGCTGGCGGCCGTCGAGGCGTTGGCGCTGCTCGTGCTGCTCATCTTGTTCACCCACGGTCAGGCGGTCGAGGCGGGGTTGCGCGACGCGATGTTCTACCGCGATGCGTACGAGCAGAGCTTGCGGCAGGAGAACCAGATCCACCAGCGGCTGGGCCGTACGTGCACGCTGACGGTCGCCCAGATCGTTGGCGGTCTGGGGCTGGGCCGCAACGCGGATTTGACGACCTACTCAGCGGTATACGCTGTCGGCGGGGGTGATGATGGGGAATCTGATCCCATACGCCGCTGATTCTATTACGGATATTCATAATTAAAAATAATTGCATTTTCTACTTGACAGCTTCCACAATATGGGATATACATTTAGTGGAGGCTGAGAGATGGAAGGCCACCTGGAAAACAGAACGAGCAGCCCACGGTCGGCGGAAGCCACAGTCGGGCGGACGGAGACGGCCATGCGCGTGCACATTGTGGTCGATTTAACGGATGCGGAACGAAAGGCCCTAGCAGCGCATTACGGTCGATCGGGGCTGGCCACCCGCAAGATGTTCCGAAACTGGGCCGGCAGTCTGATCGATTCCGCTATGGGTGACCTAGAGGACGAGTTCGAGATTGAGCAAAAGTCGCGTCGGGAGGATAGCCATCCGGCGGGGGTGCGCACATGACGACGAATTACTACTACGTGACCGACCCATTGGATGTGGCGGAGCTGAAGGCGCGGGGCGTGCGGGGGACGCGCACGTTGAACGAGCGGGACCTGCGGGCGATCGAGCGGGAGTTGGGCCCGCTGACGGAGGCGCAAAAAGCTATCATTCTGTCTACCGATCACGCTTGCGAGTCGGTCACGACGGCGGATGGTCACGGGGCGTATTGCCGCATCTGCGGCGCGACCATGGTCTAGCGTAACTAACGCCCACGGTTGCCCCACGGGGCACAGTAGGGCATGGAGGCCATCATGGAAATCTTCAAGGCGAGCAGGCAGTGGCAGACCCGTCCGGCGGACGAGCGTTTCTGGACGGTCGAGGACCTGCGGGTCGCGTGCGCTGAGTACCGTCAATCGGCGGTGACCGCGCCCGTCAACTACCGGGACCTGCGGACCGAAACGCAGGACGGCGAGGTCGTGCTGGTCGGTAAGACCAACCAGCCGGCCAAGCTCACGCACTGGGCGTTCGGTCAGATCGCCCAACGGGCGGGCGCGCCGTCGAGCTACCTGCGGGCGTTGCCGGCCACGTTGGCGGTCCAGAATCTCAATCACGGGCTGAAGGCACACCAGGAGGATGGGTCGGGTGTGCTGCTCATGCACAAGAATGGCGGCATGCTTGTCCGCGCGGCGAACGGCGTGGACTACGCGCGAATCTGGAACGACGAGATCGCGGAGCGGGCGATGGCGCTGACCGATTGGGCGCCCCCGCCGGCGCGGCCGACCCATAGTTCGCCCGCCCGCCCGGCCGTCCAGGCGGACATTGACGGCCTGCCGACCAGCATCCATGTGGGCGAATTGATCGGGCCTGCTGGTTTGTACGCGAGCGACCATGACCTGTTCATGTTCCTGATCGAGCGCAACCGGGTGGTCGAGGCCAAGGGCACGGCGCTGAGCCGCGGGATCATTCTGTGGAACAGCGAGGTCGGCGCCAAGTCGGTGGGTGGCATGAGCTTCCTGTTCAACCACGTGTGCGGTAACCACATCATCTGGGGCGCCAGCCACGTCAGCACCTTCCGGTTCCGGCACGTGGGTGATGCGCGGGAGCGCGCGTTCCAGAGCTTCCGCGTCGAGCTGGCCCAGTACGCCGAGTCGAGCACGAGCGACGAGCAGGCCAAGATCGAGAAGGCCATGGCGTTCGAGCTGGGGGCTACCCGGGAGGACGTGCTGGACACGCTGGTCAAGGTGGCGCGCCGGGCGAACCTGGGGGTGTCCAAGCTGGCGTTGACCGCCGCGGTGGATACGGCGGAGGCGCGGGTCGACCGGTACGGCAGCCCCAGGACGGCCTGGGCGGTCGCGAACGGCATGAGCGAGAACAGCCAGGCCACGCCGTTCGCGGACGAGCGGATGGCCATGGACCAGGCGGCGGGCAAGATCATGGAGATCGCGTTCTGACCTTGCGAGTTGCCCCGGTCTGGCCCACTCTTCCGGACCGGGGCACCACGGAGGGCCTGAGAAATGACATCGACTAAGCGTGCGGGGCAGAGACAAGGGCGCCAGTTGGTCCCGACCGCCACGCTCATCCTGGTGTTCAAGCCGGCGCCCGAGCTGGACATGCGGAAGCTGGTGGGGCTGGTGACCGAGGCGGGTGGTCAGCTGGTCCAGGCGGAAGTGCGGGTCGAGCCGGTGGAGCATCACCAGTGCCGGTGCCAGATGGTGCACAAGCCGAAGGTGCGGCGATGAAGACGGGGGAGCGGCCAGCCCGGCGGCTGAGTCCGGGTGAGCGCCAGGTGTGGGCAGCGGCTTTTGCCTTGGAATTGAAGCATGGGTCGTCCGCGCGGGCGGTTGCTGCGGCGTGGGATGCGGTCATGAGTTTGTGGTGGTCGCGCGCCCATTGCGGGGAGGGCGGTAAGGTGCGCGCGGCGTTGGATGAGATGATCGGGGATGACACATGACTAACAAAAAGCGGGCCAAGATGGTGATGGTGCTTCCCGAATTTCCCATATGGGCAGGACCATGCGACTGGTGCACAACGGCACGTCCGGATAACGACGATGAGTTGTGGTTCAAGTACGTCTGCCCCGAGTGTGGTCGTCGGGGATGCCCCGAGTGCATGCCAGCTGGGCTGGATTGTGCGTGCCCGGAGTGCGAGCGGGGTGAAGTATGACGGTCGTGCGGGTGGGTGATCGGGCGACGCTCATTCAGGCGGACAGCCTCACCGTGTGCGATCTTCTGGACGAGCAGTCAGTTGACGCTATCGTCTGCGATCCACCGTACGGCCTGAGCTTCATGGGCAGGCAGTGGGATCACGGCGTACCCAGCGCCGACTTTTGGCGCGCGTTCCTGGCCGTCGCCAAGCCCGGCGCGCATCTTGTCGCGTTTGGTGGTGATAGGACGCATCACAGACTTATGGTGGCCATAGAAGACGCCGGATGGGAAATAAGAACCTGTATTTATTGGCTTTTTGGCACCGGGTTCCCGAAGTCGTTGGACATCGGCAAGGCGCTCGGCAAGGCGGCCGGGGCTGAGCGGAAGATCGTTGGGTATGATGCTTCACGGGTTCGACCCAATCGGAAATACAAGAGCGGGGCAATAGGTAATGTTGGTGGTGAGGCAACTAGATCCGTTTCTGACCGTTCGGACAACGGTGCAACGATTACCGTTCCCGCCACCGAGGCCGCGAAGCAGTGGGACGGCTGGGGCACAGCTTTGAAACCGGCGGCGGAAATTATCATCCTGGCGCGTAAGCCGCTCGACGGCACGGTGGCCGAGAACGTGACGAAGTGGGGCACGGGCGGGCTCAATATCGACGGGTGTCGGATTGCGACGGCCGAGAATCCTAGTGGAAAGCGCCGAGCTGGCAAGGCGCCAGGGCGAGAGATAGGGACGTGGGCGAATGATCGTAGAAGTGCCGAAACATTCGCAGCGCTACGGGCCGGGGAGAGCCAAGGCCGCTGGCCGGCGAATCTCATCCTCGATGAAGAGGCCGGCGCGAGGCTGGATGAGCAGAGCGAGCCGAAGATGCACGGCGCTGGGGTGGCCCGAGATGGGGCGACCGCGAAGGTCGCAGATTCGTACAAGGCCAGTTCGTACATGATGCCCGCGAACAGGAACATGCGGCGGTTGGGTGATGCCGGCGGCGCCTCACGGTTCTTTTATTGCGCCAAGGCGAGCAAGCGCGAGCGCGGTGAGGGGTGTGACCACCCGACGGTCAAGCCCTTGGCGCTCATGCGGTGGCTGGTCAGGCTGGTCACCCCGCCGGACCGGGGGGATGGTGTGTTCGTGCTCGACCCGTTCATGGGCTCGGGCACGACGGGCGTGGCCGCGTTGGCCGAGGGGTTCGACTTCATTGGCATCGAATTGGATGCCCATTACATGGAGATCGCCGAACGGCGACTCCGGAAAGGACGGGGCGAACATGAACGCACTGAGCAAGCAACAGGGGTTGCCGGGGGTGACACGGTATCGGCTGACGTCCGCGTTGACGTACGGCGAGCGGACCCAGGCGGTGGGGAGCTGGGCGGCGGAGATCGGGATGCACCCGGTGACGTTGATCACCCGACTGAATAAGGGTTGGCCGGTCGAACGGTGCTTCACCCAGGCCGTGCGTAAGTCGGGCGCGCCCGCTCGGCAGTTGAACCGGGTGATCAAGTCGACGACGAAGACGTGCGTGTTCGCCTGGTTCGATCGGGACCGCGAGGCCGATCAGGCGGTGGCGGTCATGAAGAGCCTGAGCGGGTATGTGCGGGCGGGCAAGATGGTCGAGTTGTGAGCGCGCGAGCCCAGCCTAGCCAGTGGTTGACGGCGATGCTGATTTTGATCACCGCCGTCGTGCTCGCCGCGCTCATCTGCGCGGCCGGCCAATAGCGGATATACGATAGCCATTGGCCATTCTCACCCCCTAACTATTTTTGCATTTTCTACTTGACAAGCTCCGCAATATGGGATATACATTTAGTGGAGGCTGAGAGATGGAAGGCCACCTGGAAAACAGAACGAGCAGCCCACGGTCGGCGGAAGCCACAGTCGGGCGGACGGAGACGGCCATGATGACCAAAGAGCAAGAAGCGCTGGTGCTGCGGGTCGAGGAAAGCTACAAGGCGATGTACGTGGCAATCGACGCCCAAGCGACCAAGGCCAAGGGTCTGATTGAAGACCAACGGCATGAGGCCCAAGAGAAGCTGCACTGTTTCCGCCATGCGGCCATTGGGGCGCTGGTCGAGTCGTTCAAGGCGGTGCGGTCATGACGACGAGGGCACGCGGGCCTTGCGTCTGGCCGGGATGGATCGGTAGGAGAAGGCGATGACCACCACAACGAAAAAAGAGAAGGCGATGTTCCGGATCGACATGCACGTGCACACGCGCGGGTCGGATGGCGTCAGCACGGCCGAGCAGATTGCGCAATCCGCGCTGGCGGCCGATCTGGACGGCCTGTGCATCACCGACCACCACCACACGTACACGCCCGAGGGGCTGGCGGTCGCGGCGGCCTGCCGCGCGGTCGGACTGCGCGTGTTCTTTGGCTGCGAGTACAGCGCGGCCGAGGGGCATATCCTGGTCTACGGCGCGGACGTCGACCAGCTGGACCTGGGTCAATACCCGCCCATGCAGGACGTGATCGACAAGGTGCGGGCGGCGGGCGGGGTGGCCATCCCGGCCCACCCGTGGCACGGGTACACGAAGGGCGCGATCGGCGCGGGATTGAAGAAGCTGCGTTACGTGGTGGCGATAGAGGGCGTGAACGGTCAGCTGGCGGTGCGCACGCCGGCGAAGAATCACGCGGCGACCACATGGGCGAACGCGAACGGCGTGCAGATGATTGGCGGGAGCGACGCGCACCATGCGAGCTACGTGGGCGTGTGCTTCACCGAGTTCGAGGTCCCGCCTCAGACGGACGAGGACCTGGTGGACGCGCTGAAGTGGAATGCCGCGCGGGCATGCGTGAACCTGGGCCGGAAGGCGGTGGCGCGCGTGGTCTGGACGACGCCGATGTTCAAGACGTGGATCAAGCAGGAGCAAGCGCGGGCGGCGGACCAGATGGACCAAGCCGAGGCCGAGCGGCGGGCGTACGCCAAGCAGCTGGCGCTGCGGTTCCGGACTGACCGACAGGCGGCCATGGACAAGGCCGCGCAGGAGTAGGACTTGGGGCGAATGACCAGGGTACCACCGGAATCGCTGGCGATGGCGCAAGCGCGGATCCTCGATTTGGAGGCTGAGTTGGCGCGGATTCAGCGCCTGCCCGATCTGACCTGGGCGCAGGTGACTGCGGGATTGATGCAGCGATTCTCACGATTGTCCCGGGAAGGTGATCGGGATGAAGCCAAGGCATTGGTTGCCCTGATAGACAAGGCCAAAGTCTACGTCGCCAGGATATTGGCCGAGCGGGACAGGGTGATTGCCTGCAACGAGGAGATGCGCGAGCCGATGAGGCGGTTACGCGAATTGATGTGTCTGCCGGCCCAGGGTGAGGAATGGGTGGTCGACGAGGTGGTGCGTGAGATGACGCAATGGCGGAAGGAATCGTACGCGCACCCGTTGCCGATCGTCGGGTGTACGTGCGGTGCGTGCGAGTACGAGCGGCGGAAGCAGCGGGAGGCGTGGCGTGACGGTGGGGTTGTTGCTGATCTTGCTCCTGCGGGGGAGCCTCGGTAGGATGGGGGTGCGCGATGGTGCGCGATAAGGAGTACGCAGATGGAGTCAACGCTGAGCCGGGAACAAGTGGACATGCTGACCGCTCTGGCGAACGGCCAGACGGGTGTGAGCGAGATCGTCAACGGGACCCTGAAGGTCAAGCTCGGGTTGGGTGCGTGGGACAAGGTGCCCCCGACGACCCAGCCGGTGGCCATCACCAACCCGGCGGGCGGGGGGACGATCGACGCGGAAGCCCGGACGGCGGTGAACGGCATCCTGGCCGCCCTGCGTGGGGCGGGCATTATCGCCACCTGACGGGGCGGTCCCGCGGGCAGCACACGGGGGTGGCCGTGGCGGACGAACGCTGTTTCTACGCGCCCGAGTACAATCAGACGGTCCACGTGTTCCCCGAGTTCGGGGAGGAGCGCGTGTGTCAGTGCGGGCAGTGCCAATGTCCAGAACGGCCGCCCGGGATGGGTCGGATCGTCTGGAGTCGTGCGCACCGGGATGCGCTGGCTGATGGGGCGGTCGTGAAGGACAAACCGGAGGACGTCGATGCCGAAACTGAGCCAGAGGGCGCGCAAGTACCGGGACCAGATACACACGAGGATGCGGGCGCACGAACGGAGGACGGCGAGGCGGGATGAGGCGGAGGCTGACCCGTTAGGGTTACTGGTCGACAAGATCAAGGATCAGTTGCGGGGGCCCGACGGTCAGCCGTTGTTTACGGACGAACAGATCAAGGGGATGCTGCACGGGATACCCCAGCGCTGGACCCCCTGAGCACGATCGGGCATAACCGTCGGTGATGGCCACGCACAAACCAGTGTTAGCACGGTCGTCCAGAATCCACGGGCTCAAACCGAAAGCGCGGAAGAGCATGCGGCGGAATGCGACGCCGCTACCGCTCGCCGATGATCGGATGGTCGCCGCGTTGGCCGAGGCGGCGGAGGCCAAGGCGTTGGAGGGCCAGCCGGCGCCGGCGGTGTTCACCGAGGTCGGGGAGGACCTGAGTCCGACGGAAGTGCGGCTGAACGAGCAGCGGGCGCACGACCCGCCGGACACGGCGGCCGACCACCTGGGTGAGTCGGCGGCGCAGAATCACGAGTGGTTGGCGGGGATGATGCAGGCGAGCCCTGCGTACTTCGCGCACGAGGTATTGAGCGGGCCGCCCGGGCCACCGTACAACGGTAAGTTCCTGGTCAGTGAGCACCACGAGCAGTGGGATGACCTGATTACCCAGTTCAAGCGGCTGTGCATCGAGGCCGCTCGTGATCATGGGAAGTGCCAGCCGGGTGAGACGTTGGTGCTCGCGGCGGACGGGCGGCGGATACGGTTGGACCGATGGCGTGGGGGGTATGTGCTCGCCTATGATCCAGATCGGCAGTGTTTCACGCGTGCGCACGCGCCGGCTGCACAACCCAATGGGGTGCGCCAGGTATTACGGGTGACCACGCGGTCGGGTCGCCGGACGACCGTGACCGAGAATCACCCTCTGCGTACTTTGGATTCGTGGGTGGAGGCGCAGCACATTCGGGTGGGCATGCGGATAGCGGCCCCCTATTGGCTCCCTGGGTTGGGTCGGATGGTTGTGGAGGATGCGTGGTCGATCGGCCTGCTGGTCGGCGATGGTGGTTTCACCGGCAGCAACGTGACGATCACAACGGCGGATAGGGGGGTGCTGCGGGCGGTGCGGCGGAGCTGGGGGGATGTTAAATTCAGCGGGCAATACGATTATAGATTGAGCGGGTGGCAACGCCGCGCCCGGGCGTTGGGTTTATGGCGGCACGGGGCGTACGAGAAGCGAGTGCCCCAGGTGATGTTTCTGGCCGATGATCAATCGATCGCGGAGTTCATTGCTGGGTATCTGGACGCGGATGCGCACGTCAATTTCAGAGCTGGTGGTTCGGTCGAGTTTTATTCGGTGGCCGAGTTGCTGTTGCGGGACGTGCAGCATTTATTGATCCGGCTGGGGGTGTTGTCGGTGCTCACGCCGAAGCGTGGGCGGTATCACGGTCAGGCACATCGGTCGTGGCGGTTGACCATCCGGGGCAAGGACATCCTGCGGGTGCAGGAGCTGATCCGCCCGCGGGGGCAACGAGCCGCACAGTTGCGACAGCTGGCGGGGCAGCAGAGGGAGCGTGGCCGGTGTTCGGGTGCCGCGGTGGACCGGTATCCGCGTGAGGTTTGGGCGTGGGTACAGCATACAAGGCATTGGTTTGCCCGCCAACGATTGCCCCGTCCAGCCAAGAAATACGCACCTACGCGGGAAAAATTGGCCGCCCTGGCCGAAGCGGAGGGGAATGCGCGATTGGCCGCCCTGGCCGCCGGGCCGGTCTTTTGGGATGAGGTGGTGAAGGTCGAGCGGTTGGGCGAGCAGCCGACGTGGGGGTTGTGTGTTCCCGGGCTGGCCAACTACGTGGCCGACGACCTGGTGAGCCACAACACGTATTTCTTCGACTTCGCGTACCCGCTGTGGAAGCTCGCGATGTTCCCGGGCAGCACGGGCTTCATCTTCTCGGGCACCGCACCCCAGGCCATCCGTATCCTTGGGGACATCAAGGAAGAGATCGAGACGAACCCGCGGTTGCAGTGGCTGCTGCCGACCAAACGGCAGGGCGTGCAGTGGTCGAGCACGTGCATCCAGTGCTCGAACGGTTCCAGAATCTACGCTCGCGGGTTCGGCACGCGCGTGCGCGGCGCGCACCCCGATTGGATTGTTGTCGACGACGGGTTGAACGACGAAACGCTCTACAGCGAGATGGTGCGCCGGAAGCAGATCGATTACTTCTACTCGGCGATCTCGAACATGCTGGTCCCGGGTGGGCAGTTGATCGTCGTGGGCACGCCGTTCCACCAGCAGGACTTGTACGCGGACCTGGAGGCGAACAAGGAATACGTGTTCAGGCGGTTTGCGGCGTTGAATGGGGAGGGCCAACCGCTATGGCCCGAGCGGTATTCCGCCGAGCTATTGGCGGCTAAGCGGCGGGAGATCGGGGGCCTGCGGTTCACCCGCGAGTTCATGTGCCAGCCGATCGCGGACGACATGAGCTTGTTCCCCGGCTACTTGTTCGAGGGTGAGGGGGTGGAGCAGCCGACGGTGTGTTTGGGCATGCCGCTCGCGTACTGGCGGGAGCTGGGGATCACGAGTGTGGCGATGGGTGTGGATTTCGCGCTGAGCACGAGCGCGAAAGCGGACTACTCGGTGATTTGGGTGATGGGGCGAGATGCGGCGGGCAACCGGTGGATCATGGATATTGCCCGCGGGCATGGGGCCAGTTTCCAGAGCCAGCTGAGTAAGATCATCGAGGTCGCGCGTCTGTACGAACCCGGGATTATTTTCGTGGAATCCAATCAGGCGCAGCAGATATTCGGGGACGAGCTGATCAGGACGACCGACCTGCCGATCCACAAGTTCGTGACGGGCGTCCAGAAGCACGCGCTGGACAAGGGCGTGCCGAGCCTGCGCGTGCTCCTAGAAAATCGAAAGTTCAAGATCCCGCGCGGGGACGAGCGGTCGGTTCGGATGACCAACGTGTGGCGCGACGAGATGCGCGCGTTCACGTGGGCGCAGGGGAAGCTGACGAGCGTGATCAGCCACGACGACACGGTGATGGCGTGCTGGATAGCCGAGCAGGCGGTCAGGCACGGGGGTTTCAGCTTCGACTTTGGGGATGACCTGGGTTATGATTCAGCGGCCGAGCAGGCGGCCGACATGAAGTCGGTGATGCGCGAGCTGACGGGCGAGGGCGAGGATGGAGAGCACAAGCTGCCGCCGGCCACAGGCAACCTCGTGGACGACGTGGATGCTGGAGCTGGTGGGCGCGGACGTGGCGGACCTATGGTGGTGGGTGGTGATGCGGCTGACGAGGGCGGTGAAGACCCGTGGGCGTTGCCGACGATGAAAAGCGGCGACGCGGAGACCGCGGCGGCCGATAAATGGGGGACGAGCCTGCGAGGGGATTGGGAGTAGCACATGCCAGTCGGGGTAGTCCGGGCAGGCGAAGAGGCGAAGTGGGAGAAGGCGAAGAAGCTGGCGGCTGACCAGGGGCGCGCCAAGGACTGGCCGTACATCAATGGGATCTTCCAGCGCATGGTCGGCCGGTCGGGCGGGGAGCTGAGCAAGTCGGACAGCGCGTTCGACCGGGGGAGCCCGAACGCGATGGACGACCTGCGGATGATCATCCGCAACAACAGCATGGCGCGCACACGCGAGTACGGGCAGGTACCGACGGCGGAGACGATGCGGCAGTTGCAGCTGATGGACAAGCCGCCCAAGCCGTGGCATATCAGCGCGTATCTGGACAGGCCGAGGATGACTCCCCAGTCGGTGGTCGACGGGCTGGGGTTCGACCGTGGGCAGGAGCAGCAGTGGCGGCAGTGGGTGAAGAATGAGGCCGCGCCCGAGGCGAATGAGGTGGCGCTCAGGCAGAAGCTGTTGGCCAGGATGATGGGCGAGCGGTTGGACACTGACCGCCGGCAGATCTTGTTCGAGCGGGTGATGGGCTACCATCGGTTGGGCAAGAGCTTGGTCAGGGTGTGGGAGCCCGAGCAGCTGCGCAAGGCCGTCCAGGCGGTCCAGGATGCCGCACAGGCCCAGCCGCCACCCCCGCCGCCACCCCAGGGTCAACCGGGCATGCCGGCCGCGCCTACGGCGAACGGGGCGCCCGCTGATGAGTGGCAGGCACAGGCGGTCGAGGCGGCGGTGGCGGGTAAGGTGGGTGAGGCGGTGGGGGGTGTGCATCTGGAGGACCTGGCGAGCTTGGTCAAGCAGTATGGACCGGCGTTGGTCGGGCAGGTGTTGCAAAAAAAGGTGAATGAGGGTTCTATCAAGTGGACGAACGGTTTGCTCTACCCGGGGACACCGGGCGGGCAGGCCGGGGCGGGGCAACCGAGCGGACAGCCAACCGGGGCGGGCGCGGAGTCGACAGATGGCCAAGGTAGCGGGCGGACGGGCGGACAAGGCGGGCAAGACGGCCTGCGATAAGGGGGCGGCCGAGAAGTCGGAGACCGCGCGTCCAGAGACTGCGGTGCGTGGGTCTGGTGACGAGGGCAGTCCAGATTCTAAGGCCAATCTGGAGAAGGCGCGCCGCCGTGGGCCGTCGCGCGAGACCGAGCACCCCGGGTTCACGACCGCGCCGGGCGCGCCGTTGCCACCGGAGAAGCATTTCGCGAAGCGCACGAACGTGCCGGCCGCACCCAAGGCCGCGCCGGCCGCGAAGCCCGCGCCCAAGCCGCCGATGCCGCCCAAGCCGCCCGAGGGTGCGCCCGAGCCCAAGCCGGGTGAGCCGGTGGAGAAGGCGCAGACCCCGCAGGTGCCGCTCATGCCCCAGGAGCCCGAGAAGAAGCCGAAGATGCAGGAGCCGCCGGCTAAGCGGGCCGAGGAAGAGCAGGCGGAGACGGCGGCGCAGGAGCAGCAAGAGCATGCCGAGGGCGAGGAGCCGGAGGCCAAGTGCATGCAGGCGAAGAAGTCGGCGGGGGACTACGCGTTGAAATCGATGACCGGCCTGGTCGGTCTGGAGGAGTTTCTGATGAAGGCCGAGGGCGACAAGCCGGTGGACCAGGACGAGCCGAAGGCGGGGGGCAAGCACGTGCGGCTGTTCGAGGGTGAGCCCGAGGAGCCCGTCCAGAAGGGCGATGACGCCGACGAGGACGACGAGGACGAAGACGAGGATGAGGGCGACGAGGGCGGGCCCTTGCCGGCCGACGCGGAGGCGAAGGTGCGCAAGTTCCTGGCCGACAACCCCAATTCTCCGGACGCCAAGTTCCACGAGTTCGCGGAGTCGCTGGGGGTCGCGCCGGCCAAGCTGGAGGCCGTGGCGTACAAGCTGGCGACCGCGCAGGTGAAGAAGTCGGGCATGGCCGGTCTGGACGCGATGAGCGAGTATCTGGAAAAGGCGGGCGGGTTCAGCGCCAGCCACAAGTACATCAAACGGACGGGCGCGCCGGGCGCGTACATCTACACGTACCCGGACGAGCCGGGGCAGAAGCCGGCGGGTGGCGGGGGTGGCGCGAAGACGTCTCCGGCGTTCAAGGTGGGGAACATCGTGAAGGACCCGTCCGGCCGGCACGTGCCGGTGGTGGCGGTCGACGGGGACAATGTGACTGTCCAGTTGGGCGGCAGTTACGGGGCGCACGTGAAGTACCCGGCCAGTACGTTGGAGTTGTTGGGGCCGGGTCTTTCCTTTGATGATTGGAAGCCCCCGACGGACGCGGAGGCCGCGGCGCCGGCCCAGCATTTGCCGCCCGGGATGGCCGCGGCTGATCATCATGCGGCGTATAAAAAAGTGATGCAGGATGGGTTAGACATAGCGAAGGACGGAGATGAGTGGGCGGGCAAGAAGACAGCGGAAGGGCATGGGGAGGCTTGGCGTAATTACCAAGCAGCGGCGGATAAATTCCACCATGCTAAGAGGGTTGCGCCTACCGATCAACAACGCCAAGTGGCGTTAGATCACGCGACGAAGTTCGAGAAATTGAGGGAAGAACACGAGAAATCGGAAGCGGCGGCCAAGGATGCCGAGTCGGCGAAGGCGGCGGGGGGGCAGGCCGAGGGCCGTAAGCACAGTTTGCCGGTCGTCGGGCAGACGATGGCCGTCCCGCATCCAGCGGGGGGTCGGCGGTTGGAGATCGTGAACACGACGGAGGGATTCGCCAAGCCGTCGTACAAGGTGCGCGAGGTCGACCACGGCAAGATTGTGGGCGTGGTGGATGGCTTGCGGGCTGAAGACGTACACGCGCACATTCAGAATTTTGAGGGGGGTGCGGGGAAGGGCGAGGCGGATAAGCTGACCGCGATGTCGCCCGAGCACAAGCAGTTGGCTGCGCAGGCCCGTGAAAAGGAAGCTGGCCACGCCAAGGATTACGAGACGGCCAATCAGGCGATGGAATCGGGCAGCACGCCAGGCAAGGTGGCGCTCGCTGATTTCCACCGGCATATGCGGAATGCGTATTCGGCGGTGGCTGATGCGCATGCGCATCATGGGGCTGGTAACTACGGGTCGGCGGAGGAGAATCACAAGTCGGCGGCGGCGAAGTTTAAGCGCGCACACGAGGCCAATCAGCACGGCGGGGCGGACAAGCTGGCAGCCGAGCACGAGCAGGCAGCGGCTGACGTCAAGGCGGAGTACCAAGCGGCGGTCGCGGAGTCGAAGAAGCCCAAGGCGCCCGCGGCGGAGGAGAAGCCGACGGAGGTGAAGCCCAAGGCGAAGGCGCAGACGACCATCGTGACCGGGAAGGGCAGCAAGCTGGTGGACGTGCATCACAAGGCCGGCCACTACCTGGTACACAAGAACGAGGACGGCAAGGGTTGGTCGGTCACGCACGGACCGTCGGGGAAGCGGCTGCGGAACGTGGCCAAGAAGTCGGACGCGCGGGCGTTGGCCGACCATCTGCACCAGCATGCGCCGGGCGCGCTGGCGGGCATGAAGGCGGGCGAGGATCTGACCGAGCACGCCGGGCCTAACATGGCGCCCAACGTGGCCCATTACAAGAAGGCCCACGAGGAGATCGTGCAATTGCAGGGCGCGCTCAAATCATTCAAGCCGCCGGTGAAGAAGCAGAAGGGCGGGGGCGCCGCGGAGAAGGCGACCGAGCCGTGGCCGACGGCGGCGCGCACGCCGGCCAGCAAGATGGGCGAGTCGGAGGTGGTGAAGGAGTTGGACGCGCACCACAAGGCGTTGGCCGCGGCTGGTCACGACGATGCGCCCAATCTCAAGGGGATGCTCGCTCGGCATCCAGAATCTGAGCACTACAAGAATCCCCCCAAGGGGTTCACGGAGAAGCAGGGGGACAAGCCGTCGCGCGAGATGTTGAACGATTATCTCACGGACGCGCGGATCAAGCGCGGCGTGCATGAGAGCAAGATGAAGGCGGCGGCGGAGCAGGGGAAGGCGCCGACTGCCGCCGCGCAGGCGGATGCGCATTACGCTGCTGCCGAAAAAGAGGAAAAGAAGGATACGATCGCGGGGTCCAGGAAGGCTGACTGGCACCGGGCGCAGGCGGCCAAGGTGATGGGCGGGCTCGCGAAAGTCGGGCAGCATGGGGAAGCGTTGACCGTCCCCTCT
>Ga0315288_10004461_pt1 | contig 17819 bp, 12 predicted proteins | sample YL17G11_20_MG_FD_203454 | JGI IMG/M metagenome (GOLD analysis project Ga0315288, IMG submission 203454) | Sediment microbial communities from Yellowstone Lake, YNP, Wyoming, USA - YL17G11_20 | ecosystem: Environmental > Aquatic > Freshwater > Lake > Sediment | place: USA: Wyoming | collected... | reverse complement strand
AGGCTGACAACCGGCTGAATTCTTCCCTGAATTCTGCAATTTCACTTTGCCATCTTTGTTTTTCAACCGTAACAGAGACCCTGTTTAGAAGAGACGACCTCATAACAGAATCTCCTGAAAGAATATCGAACGGCATAAGTTTATATTCATACTCATATGGCGGATTTTTGAACTTCAGGGATCCCGGAGGTGTTGTCTCGATTATGGCGGTAAAGATTTCATATGCCGTTACAACCGGATAATATGCTGATGGATCAGTGACATGGATCTGCAGTCCGTTACAAACCAGACCAGCGAATTTATTGAATGTCGGAATAAAACTATGAACCCTGAAAACACATCCGGGTATATTCCTTTCATCCAGATTTTTCTTAAGCTTTTCCGGTTCAATAAAGGGGGCACCAAACAGTTCAAAAGGTATTGTGGTCCCCCTTCCTTCCGAAAGATTAAGAGTCTCAATCAGTACTGTGCCGGGATAGACCAAAGCTGTATTCTGCGAAGGCATATTTGGGGAGGGAAGTATCCATGGAAGCCCTGTTTCGCTATAAAGCGAATTTCTCTTCCAGTTTTTCATCCATACAATATTTAGATCGCAATTATAATAGTATTTCTCTTTTATCCATAAAGCCATTTCTCCCAGGGTCATACGGTGGCACAATGGTATGGAAGCTCCGCCGACAAAAGTAAAGTACTCCTCTTTCAGAACAGGGCCATCAAATGGTAACCTGCCAATGGGATTTGGCCTGTCAAGGATCCAGACCGGAATGCCTGCTCCCGCACATGCCTCAATACAGAGCTTCACAGTCCAGATATAGGTGTATAACCGTGCTCCAACATCCTGCAGGTCCACAATAAGGGCCTCAATGTTACTGAGCATTTCAGACGTCGGTTTCCTGCGCTCCCCGTACAGGCTGTAGACAGGTATTCTGTAAACAGTATGTGTGTTGCTGTCCCACTCTATCATGTTATCCTGTGTCTGGCCGGAAAGGCCATGCTGTGGTCCGAAAATTGAGGTAAGGAAACAATCCTTCCTTTCAGAAAAGATGCTGGTGATATGGGTAAAATCCGATGCTACACTTGGTGCATGACATAGTATTCCGATCTTCTTGCCGGCAAGTCCTGCGGGAAGCTTAAATCTTATCTGATCCAGTCCTGTCTGTACCATGAATTATATTTTAATCTCATGAAATCCTTTAATGATATTTAACGATAAGCTGTTTATTTCCATTTATAAAATTAGTCGAAAGTAAATATTCTTTTCTATGTTTATGTTTTTAAATAAAATAGAACTATAAAAAATTTGGGAAGCCTTTCCCCTGGTTAAGAAAGGCAAAAAAGACGGCTAAAATCTTGTAAGTGACAATTAAAAGTTATATCACTATGTTCAAAATCAATACTTTCAAGTGGCAATTAATTTTAATTGCATTTTTGCTGGCTTCATGTTCAGCTAAAAAAGAAAAATCCATTACAATTCTTGAGACAACTGATTTGCATGGAGTTATTCTGCCTTACGATTTTATCGAGAAAAAAGATATGAAGGCCTCACTTGCCGGAGTTTCCACTTATGTTAAAAAGTTAAGGAATGGGAAAAGACCTGTTATCCTTCTTGATAACGGTGATAATCTGCAGGGTCAGCCTCCTGTTTATTATTACAACTTTATTGATACAGTCTCACCTCATATTCTTGCCGGGGCACTCAATTTCCTTGATTATGATGCAGGCACAGTTGGAAACCACGATATTGAGGCTGGTCATTCGGTTTACGACGGGCTTGTCAGAGAGTATAATTTCCCATTGCTTGCTGCCAATGCCGTCAGTAAAACAACCGGGAAACCATATTTCAAACCTTATACAATTATTGAAAAAAATGGCATCAGAGTAGCTGTTCTTGGACTGATAACTCCTGACGTGCCGGACTGGCTTCCTCCTGAACTTTATTCAGGTATTGAATTCAGAGATATGCTTGAAACTGCAAAATTCTATATGCCTGTAATAATGAAGGAAAAGCCTGACCTTGTGGTCGGTCTCTTTCATTCAGGCTGGGATGATCGCAGCGATGAATCACAGGCAGGTAGTCATACTTATGAAAATGGTTCTTATGCGGTGGCATGGAATGTACATGGTTTCGATGTAATTCTTTGCGGACATAACCATAATGTGGTGAATAAGAAATTTGTCAATTCGGCAGCGGATACAGTCCTGATTTTAGAAGGAGGGAGCAGGGCAGAAAAAATTGCAAGGGTTGATGTGGTTTTCCACAAGGACAAAATAACGGATAAGATGCATAAAACCGCAACGGGTAAAATTATTGATGTCGAAAATTATAGCCCGGATGATGAGTTTGTTACGGAATTTTCGGCTCAGAACGAAGTGATAATGGAATATGTAAGCAAAGTAATAGCTACATCTGAGGCTACAATCTCATCAAGAGATTCCTATTTTGGATCTTCACCGTTTGTTGATATGGTCCATTCCGTTCAGCTTGAAATTACAAAGGCAGATATATCTTTCTCTGCTCCTTTGTCATTTGATGTTAAAATTTCTGCCGGACCTGTGACTGTTGGTGATATGTTCAAGCTATACAGATTTGAAAATATGCTTTATACCATGCGGATGAGCGGCTCAGAAATAGAGAAGTATCTGGAGTTTTCTTATGCAGAATGGCTTAATACAATGAAAGGTCCGCGTGATCATTTATTGAAATTCCAGGTTTCAAAGGATGGGAAGCTAATCCTTAGAAACGGGGAAGCGTGGCTAAAAAATCAACTCTATAATTTTGATTCGGCGGCAGGAATAGATTATACCGTGGATGTCAGCAAACCTGAGGGGAAAAGAGTGACAATCAAATCGCTTTCAAACGGCAAACCGTTTGAAATGAGCAAAACCTATTTGGTGGCAGTTAATTCCTACAGGGGTAGCGGGGGAGGAGGACACTTTACGGCAGGTGCAGGGATCCCAAAGAGTGAGCTGCCAAAACGCTTGATAAAATCATCTGAAAAGGATCTGCGGTATTATATTCTTAATTACCTTGAGGCAAAAGGAACAATTAAGCCAGTAGCACTTAATAACTGGAAAATCATCCCGGAAAAATGGGTCAAAGATGCTAGGGCAAGAGATTATGAGCTTCTGTTTGGAAAATAAAAACAATATTTATCACGTTTTGAAGAATGGGGAATAGGCAAAACTGTAACCGGGATGGTATGATGCTGCCTCTTGTTGAAGAATTCTTCACAATACAGGGAGAAGGATTTCATGCCGGTGAGGCAGCCTGGTTTATAAGGCTGGGAGGTTGTGATGTTGGCTGTAACTGGTGTGATTCGCGTTTTTCCTGGGATCCTGACATGTATCCCCTGGTTGAAACTGACAAAATAATTGAACATGCCGTTCACTCCGGCACAAAATCTGTTGTTGTAACAGGGGGTGAGCCATTGATGTGGGATCTTGATTATTTATGTGCAGGGCTTAAAAACAATAAAATCTGCACATTTATCGAAACATCAGGAGCTTATTCTTTAAGCGGGCAGTGGGACTGGATATGTCTTTCACCTAAAAAGAACTTACCTCCTGTTGGCAATATCTGCTTAAAGGCTGACGAATTAAAGGTTATTATTGAAACCAGGGATGATTTTGAATGGGCAGAAAAATACAGGAACATGGTGGGAGAACGATGCCTGCTATTCCTGCAACCGGAATGGAGCCGGTTTAGTGCCATTATTCCTGAAATGGTTGAGTATGTCAAAAGAAATCCTCAATGGAAAATCTCACTACAGATTCACAAGTATATGCATATTCCCTAGTATGAAAGTGAGTCTTATAATATTAACGGCCTTGGTTCTGATGTCCTGTTTTTTGCCTGGGAAAGGATATTCCCAGCAATATCACACAACCTCAGCAAAAGCCCTTAAAGCCTATAAAGATGGCCTTACAGCATTTGACTACATCGATTATCTCAACGCTGAACAATACTTTAAGCAGGCAATAGAAACTGACAGCAAGTTTTTTGAAGCGTATATGATGATGGGAGAGCTTCTCTCAAAGCAGAAACGTTATGGTGAAGCCGCAAGTAATTTTCAAAAAGCGGTCAATATTGATTCATCGTTTTACATGCCGGTTTTCTTCAATATGGCAACAGCTGAAATGATGTCGGGTGAATACAGTAAAGCATTGATCCATTACAATGTATATCTTCTCCAGCCAAAAATTTCGGAGAAAAACAAGAGTCTGGCGGTCAGAAATGTAAAGAACTGTCAGTTTGCCATCGGAGCTGTCAAAAATTCTGTACCATTCAGTCCCGAAAGTGTGGGTGAGGGGATAAACACATCCAATGATGAATACTGGCCTTCAATTACAGCTGACGGCCAAACTCTGATGTTCACCAGGCAGGCAAGGCCCAGTGAAAATGTTTTGAGTAAGGTAATTTTCCAGGAAGATTTTTACATAAGCTACCGCTCGAACGGAGTCTGGAAAACTGCTGTAAATGCGGGCACTCCCCTGAATACAAGCCAGAATGAGGGTGCCCAGAGCCTATCCTCTGACGGGAATTACATGTATTTTACTGCCTGTGATCGTTCAGGAGGTCTTGGCAGCTGCGATATATTCTTCTCAGCCCTGAATAATGGGAAATGGTCTTTGCCTGTAAACCTCGGGAGCCCGGTAAATACCAAATACTGGGAGGTTCAGCCTTCGATAAATGCCGCTGGTAAAATGTTGTTTTTTTCCAGCAACCGGCCAGGTGGAATTGGTGGCAAAGATCTTTGGTATTCAGTTTACAAACCAAATAAAAAATGGAGCACCCCCAGGAATCTGGGAAACACTATAAATACGTCAGGTGATGAAATGTCGCCTTTCATACATTTCGATGGCAAAACCCTCTATTTCTCTTCAGACGGCCTGCCCGGAATGGGCGGGCTGGATATCTTTTTCTCAAGAATGCGGGAGGACAGTACCTGGACCGAACCTAAAAACCTTGGCTACCCAATCAATACGTACAACGATGAAATGGGTCTTACAATTGAATCAGGCGGGAAAAAGGCATATTTTTCATCAAAAAGAGATGAAAAGGGAGGGAAGAATATTTACTCGTTCAGCCTTTATGAAGCTGTCCAGCCTGATCCTGTTGCTTATTTAAAGGGCAAGGTCACGGATAAGGTATCTGGACAGATGCTGATTGCGGAATACGAACTGATAAATCTTTCAACCGGGAAATCAGTTATTAACAACCTGACTGACGTGAGTGGAAATTTTCTTGTATGTCTCCCGTCCGGAAATAACTACGGCTTGAATGTAAGCAAGGACGGATATCTTTTTTACTCAGAGAATTTTATGCTGGAAGGCCAGCATACAGCCATTGAACCTTATCTGAAGAAGATAATGCTCAGTCCGTTCAGAGTAGGGGAGAAAATGCTCCTGGCAAATGTCTTCTTTGAGGTTGATTCATGGCAGTTGAAAAAAGAATCCCTGGCAGAGCTGAACAGGCTATCCGATCTTCTGAAGAACAACAAGGAGCTTAAAGTTGAAATTGGCGGATATACAGATGCCACCGGTACTAAAGAACATAATCTTTCACTTTCGGAAAAAAGAGCACTTACGGTAGTAGATTTTCTTGTAGAAAGCGGTATCCGGTCTGACAGGCTTAAATTTAAAGGTTATGGTAATGCATCGCCTGTCGGTGATAACATCACATCTGAAGGTCGGAAACTGAACAGGCGAACTGAAGTTCAGATAATCGAATACAGGAAATAAAAAACAGCTGCTTTGGTGGCAGCTGTTTTTGCTCATGCTTGGGCATTCAGACATTGAACAGAAAAAGCATCTGGTATCAGATAGTACTCACGGTGTTCGAAAATTTATTCATTGCATCTTCAACATTGACCGCATTGGAGACAGGAACAGAAAAATAAATTCCCGATCCCGTCAATCCGTTACTTTCAATCCATATTGATCCATCCATCATCTGTATAAGCTTCCGAGAAAGGGCCATGCTGACAGCTGTGAATGTATCATTGAACTTCGACAGGGATTGAGTCATATCCTGACTCTGAAGAAACTCCTTGCATTTAAAATACCCTTGTCCGGAATCCACGATAAAGAATGTGAATTTATCATTCTTTATTAAATAACCGACTTTAATGTATCCCGATTTTGTGTTGTTCAGAGCAATCTGAAACAGATTACGAATTACCCTTGTTACCCTGTTTGTATCAATCAGGTACTCTGAATTTTGAAATGTTTGGTTGTCGGATACAAGAATCACTTCCTTGTATTGTTCCTTTTTAAGTGTTCCCCTGAATTCCGAAAAAAGATTGTTAAATTCCTCATTAGGATTGCAAATTCCTGGTTCTGGTTTTGAATTACCCGTATCAATGATTGCAGAATCAAGAAAGTTGTCAAAAAGCGATATTATTTGTTCGCAGGAACTGTAAATCTGGTTACTGAATTCCTCTCTTTCTTCTTCACTATATTCTTTTTTATTCAAAAGAAATGAGAATGCCACAATTGCATTCATCTGAGTTCTCATTTCGCGCGACATCCCGGTCAATATTGAGGGACAGCCATTCATATTCTGGTTGAATGATTCTATACTATGTCCTGTATCTTTACTCTTTGATACGGATTCGCCTGACTCTCCCTTGCTATGTCCCGAAAGATCAAACATATTATTCCCGTTTAGGTTTAATTGTAGTCTTTTAGTTTATACTCTTAAGGATCTTCCTTGCATCTTTCCTGTAAATCGTTTTTGATTTCTCTATAATAGCAAGCTGCTCAATGGCTTTTAGCTTTTCATCGGTCCTTATATAACATAATGCGAGATACCATTGGGCATGATCTATATAATAGTTGTTATTGTCGGCAATAACTTTTGAGAAAGAGCCCTCGGCTGCAGGATAATTCTGATTTTCAAAATTTGAAATTCCGTTCAATAATTGAGAATGCATGTTCCCGGGGTCATTTTCAAGTACTTTACTGAAGTATATAGCCGCATTTCTGTAATCACGGATACTATAATAATCCAATGCCAGGTCATAATCCGTGTTCACAACCAGTTCACCGGATCGCGATGCTGATGCTGCTTCATATGGGGTATAATACTGGTCAAGTATTTCTTCATTGCTGAGTTTCCTGTTGGAAAGCAATGCGATACTCCCGATTAAAATAAATCCGGCCAATGCAGCTGCATACTTGATATTTACCGCTCGGGGCGATTTCCTAACCGGAATTGTTTCTTTCCTTTGTTTCTCAATTGAATTGAGCTTATTACGCAGATTCATCAAATCCTGATTTTTAAGAACTGTATCAGTTTTGCTGCGTAGTTCAACTTCCTTTCGAAGCTTTTCATTATCCCTGAGTTCTTTCCTGAACCATTGTTTTTCAGACTCATCCATCTCTCCGGCATTATACCTTTCGATGAAGTATGAAAAATCGATTGTTTTCATAATCTATTTTATTTAAAATTGTTATCAAAGAGCAATGTTTCAGATACATAAGAGCAAAATGCTCACAGCTTGCTGAACATACTTCAAGGTTTCGGATCACTACATTGATCCTATCTGAAAAATAAAATTCCAAATAATAAACTGTTATAAAAGTCATCCATCCTGCTTTCGATAAAGCAGGGTTTAAGTCATAAAGATGAAATCAGATCTTAACAGGAGGAGTAGATGGTTTTAATATTGGTTCTCCGGCTTCACCACCTTTTACACAGATCATCTCCTCTGCTGAAAGAGCATACTCATCAAAAATCTCGTCGAAGTTTTTCAAATTCAGGGTTTTCATTTTTTTCTACTTTTAATCACTGATACATATTCCGGGTAATTCGTAATTCGGTTAAGAATCTATTGTATCATGTCGCGATACCTGATTTTGTGACAACGAAAAATCAATTATTTTTCATTTTTTTTATTAGTTCAAGAAAATCAAATACTTAACGGAAAGAAAATTCATTTTTTATGCGTTTTGTCATAACATTTTTTGTAAACTTGCGTTTTTGGCACGGGGAAAGACATAAATCAGCAGCTCAAGATGACCCTAAATAATCTGACCGGGAGTTTTTTTTTCATTTGTGTATTTTTCATCGGAAGGTCAGGTGCATATGCCAATGGTAACTCCATTCAGGATCTGGAGAAACTTAATACAGGATTCCAGGCTTCCATAGCCGCAAACGATACGGCTAAATCAAGGGTATTTCTTAATTCAATCCTGAAAACCCTCAGGGAAGAAAATTACGATAATTTAACTATTTCAAAATCACAGTATTATATTGGTGTTTACTACCTTCTATCCGGCAAAAACTCCGATGCAATCAATTGGCTGAAGCTTTCAGCATCGATATGTGAGCAAATAAAGAGCAACGAAGAAATTCATGCCAAATGCCTGTTTAATCTTGGTATTGCATACAGCAAACTTGGTGATTTCAGGCGCATGGAGGAGTATACTCTCAAATCACTGGAAATTGAAAAAAAACTTTATGGTGATTCAAGTCCTTTGCTGCTCAGGGGATATTCAGCTCTGGTCAATGCCTATTATGGACTTAATGAATACAACAAGGCAATCATCCACGGGAACAAAGCGCTTAGCCTTATCGGTGCTGGATCAATTGAAAACTATAATTCCGATATGGTAATTCTCTACTCAAATATCGGAGTTAGTTATGCCCGTTTATCAGACTATTCGAAGGCTGTTTTGTATCTTGAGAAGGCAGAGTCAATATATAAGGAATACTCTCTTCCGGAGGATGAATATTACATTAATCTGCTTAACAGCCTGGCTGCGAATTACTTTTTTCTGGGACTTCATGATAAATCAGATGAATACTTCAATAAAGGCATTGAAAAGATTGGATCATCTAATTCTGTGCTGTCGTTTAATTTTTTAAACAGTTTTGCGATTGTCCTTGGGAACGCTGGAAAAGTAAGCAAGGGAGAAGGTCTGATACTTAGTTCCCTGGAGAAGGCTAAAAGCTGTTACGGACCGGGATCGAGAGATTATTTCGAAGTGCTTAAAAATTATGCCGAATACCTCAGGTCTTATAAGATTGATCTTAAGAAATCTTTACAGCTGTATAAGCAATGTTTAGCTTATCTGAACACCCATGAAGAAGATTTTTCATTGAAAGAACCAGTGCTTCTTGGTTACGCCCTTGCACTTTCAGAAAACGGGGAATCGGCTGAAGGTCTTGAAATAATCCAGAAATTGCTCTTTTCAGACATTTCCGGAAAAACTGATTATTCCGCAACTGAGAATCCAGGGATTTCTTTGATAGAACCGGTCCAGAGATCAATCAATGTTTTGAAGGCCAAGTATACGATACTGTGGGACATTTACAGCAAGAATCAGAAGATTGATTACCTGTTTGCCGCGTCAGAAACTTCCGAATTAATTATTTCATTAATAGAAAAGGTGCGTATCAATATCAGTGAAGAGGACAGCAGGATAGTCCTGGGTGACCGGTATCGCGATTCCTATCTTTACACTATCCGTGATTTTGATCTTTGCTATAAGAATACAGGCAATAAATCATACCTGAAAAAAGCATTTGAATACTCTGAAAAGAGCAAAGTGGCAGGACTCCTGGCTTCAACCCGCGAACTGAAAGCTACCCAGTTCCATATTCCCGCCGACATTGCCGAGCTTGAACGAAGGCTTAAAATGGAAATAAGCTTTTATGAGGCAAGAATTTCGGAAGAAAATACCAAAAGGCCGCCCGATTCATCGCTGATTTCAGAGTGGAAAGGATTTGTGCTCAACGCAACTCAGAAACGCGATTCTCTGATAACGCTGTTTGAGAAACAGTATCCTGAATATTATCTGATTAAATACAATACACAGGTCATAAAACCTGAAGAGATCCCTGATATAGCCGGAAGGAATTCAAACTACCTCAATTATGTTGTATCTGATACTGTTTTGTATATTTTCCTGGCAAACAGGAAGAATATGCAGCTTTTTACAGTCCCTGTTGATTCTGGCTTTTTTAGTGACATACGGCAATTCCGGAATCTTTTATCCATGCCCTTTGATAATGCAAAATCCAATTTTATTCAATATATAAAAGCAGGTAACAATCTCTATAAGATTATTATTGAACCTGTCAGGAAATATCTGATATCAAATAAGCTGCTGATTTCTCCCGATAACATCCTTTCATATATACCATTTGAAGCAATACCGGTCCGGCAGGTTTCCGGTGAGAATATCCTTTTCAGTGAGGTTCCCTATCTTATAAATGATTTCAGTATTTCTTACACTTATTCCGCAACGTTGCTAGCCGAGTCTTCAAAGAAGGATTACAGCCTGACGAACAGCCTGATCGCATTTGCCCCTGTTTACACCAGAAGTATCAATGTGGATTCACTCCTGAATACCAGACAGACCAAAGGCACTACTCTTCATGATCTTCCGTTTGCCAGAATGGAAGCTGAATACGTTACTGCTCTTACAGGCGGGAGACTTTTTATCAATAACGGCGCCAGGGAATCTGTCTTTAAAGCAGAGGCGGCTAAATACGACATTATCCATCTTGCGATGCACACTGTACTGAATGACCAGTATCCAATGCACTCTAAAATGCTGTTCTACCAGGACAAAGATTCTGTCGAAGACGGCAACCTGAATACTTATGAAGTATACGGAGTGCCATTAAAGGCAAAAATGGTTATCCTAAGCTCATGCAACACAGGAACAGGAATTTTGCATTCAGGTGAGGGCATACTAAGTCTCGCAAGAGGATTTGTTTATTCAGGAAGCCAGTCGGTTGTAATGTCGATGTGGGAAATTGAAGACAGGTCAGGTGCCGAAATAGTCAAAAGCTATTATGAATTCCTGAAAAAGGGAGCAACAAAAAGCAATGCTCTGAGGAAGGCCAGGATCAGCTATCTTAAACATGCGGACATGCTTAGATCTCAACCCTATTTCTGGTCTTCGCTTGTAATTTACGGGAACAACAACCCTTTATACTATTCAGTTAAACTTGGTTTAGTTGTATGTTCCGCTGTTTTGCTGATTTTTGTTATCCTGATTCTTTTTTATCGCAAGTTGAGATAATCTTTGTATTCAGAATCCGACTTGACGAACTCCATAAGAGCCTCTTTGCTCAGATATTTCTTTCTCCTGGCATAGGTTTCGTTCTTCAGATTCATCCTTGATGCAATCTCCTGGTATGAATAACCTTCCGAAAAAAGAGTGAGAATGGTTTGCGAATCATCGCTTAATTTCTTGAAGGCTCTGCTGACAATTCTTTCAAGCACAGGATTTCCTGACTCATTGTCATCTTCATCCGGATAGTCTGATTCAATTTCAGTGTTCCTGGCTTTCTTTCTTAGCTGGGCGCTCCAAATATTTCGTGCTATACCAAAAAAATAGCCCTTCAGATCTGAGGTAAGCTTAAGCTCATTTTCAGAAATCTGCCTGTACAATGTAATTATTGACTCCTGGAAAACATCTGAGACATCAGCGTCAGATCCGCTGTTTTTAAGTACATGATGGCGTACTGTCTCGTGGTAATTATCATAAAGCCAGTTAAGTATCTGGTCGTCCTGCCGGCGAATCCCATCAATAATTGCACTATCTGAAATTTTACGGAACAAGTGCTGATTTTTATGGCCTGGTAAATTGACAAATATACGATTTCCAGCAACTGAAACTATTGATCTGTCAGTGCAGGTTGTGACTTAATTAATATTGTAAGCAAAATTCTGCCAAATAATAAATATCTTTACTTCAAATAATTAAACGGTTGGGTATCGAAAAATGTTATTCCCATTTGTAAAACAATATGATGTGATGGATTGCGGCCCTGCTTGTCTGAAAATGATAGCAGGGTTTTACAAAAAGAATTTTTCGCTTGATTACCTTAGGAAAAAGTGCTTCATAACAAAAGAGGGGGTGTCATTTCTGGGACTTTCAGAAGCGGCTGATTCAGTAGGGTTCAGGACATTGGGAGTAAAAATACCTTACGAAATGCTTGAGGAAAAGGTGACCTTGCCCTGCATCGTTCACTGGCGACAAAGACATTTTGTCGTTGTTTATAAGATCAGGAATGACAAGGTGTGGATCGCAGATCCTGCAACTGGTCTTATAACAACTTCGCGCGGGGAATTTGAAAAAAACTGGATAACCACCCTTACTGACGGCAAACAGGCCGGGCTGGCATTAATAATTGAACCTACACCTGCACTCTTTGACACAGAAGATCAGCCGGATAAAGCAGACGGGTTCAAATTCCTTCTGAAATATTTCAAATTATATCGCAAGTATCTGGGACAGCTTCTCCTTGGATTGCTTGTAGGAAGCTTTATACAACTAATTGTTCCCTTTCTGACTCAATCAATCATCGACGTTGGCATCAACAACAATGATATTGGATTTATCTACCTTATCTTATTCGCCCAGCTGGCGCTTGTACTGGGCAGAATGTCAGTTGAATTCATCCGCGGGTGGCTGCTTTTACATATTGGGTCAAGGGTTAACGTAGCAATCGTATCTGGATTTTTGCAAAAATTGATGGCACTGCCTGTTGCTTTCTTTGACACGAAACTTACTGGCGATATCTTCCAGCGAATAGAGGATAACAACAGGATTGAGGAATTTCTAACTTCAGCAAGCTTAAGCATATTGTTCTCTTTCGTAAATCTGCTTGTATTTGGTATTGTGCTTTCAATTTTCAGTTTTAAGATTCTTGGATTGTTCCTTGCCGGAACGGCTCTCTATATCTTATGGGTTTCACTGTTTATGAAGTCGAGGGCTAGACTCGATAACATCCGCTTTAAAGAGATGTCCGCATCTAATTCGAAGCTGATCAATATCATTAACGGCATGCAGGAGATCAAGCTCACCCAGAGTGAGCTCAGTAAGCGCTGGGATTGGGAAAATCATCAGGCATCTCTATTCGGATTGAAAGTAAAAGGACTTGGTCTGATTCAATATCAGTCGGCCGGCGCAACTCTCATAAATGAAGTAATGAACATCCTGATTACCATAGTTGCTGCTGCTGCAGTGATTAAAGGCAATATGACCCTTGGTATGATGCTTGCGGTGCAGTTCATAATCGGACAGATGAATGTGCCGGTAAACCAGATCATCGGATTTTTCCGTATGTCGCAGGATGCAAAAATGAGCCTCGACAGGCTTGCCGAGGTCCATAAAATGGAAGATGAAGAATCTGACAGAGAGAACAAGGTTCAAAGACTACCTGAGAATAAGACCATTCTGATATCTGATATTTCATTTCAGTATGAAGGCCCCCGCTCTCCATATGCTTTAAAAAATGCAAACCTTCAAATTGATGAGAATAAAATTACTGCAATAGTTGGAATCAGTGGAAGCGGAAAGACTACTCTGCTTAAAATGCTTTTAGGCTTCTATCAGCCGGTAAGCGGAAAGATATTTATCGGGGAAACAGAACTTTCGAATTTAAGTCTGAGGCTATGGCGCGAAAAAGTGGGGGCCGTAATGCAGGATGGCTTCCTGTTCCCCGACACCATTGCCGGAAACATATCTCCGGGTATTGGATTAATTGATGAAAGCAGATTGATGCATGCTGCTGAAATCGCTAATATCAGGGGGTTTATCGAATCCCTGCCGCTTGGCTATAATACTAAAATAGGGGCAAATGGTCATGGTTTGAGTGAGGGGCAAAAGCAACGGTTATTGATAGCACGGATCATCTATAAAAATCCTGAAATAGTGATTTTTGATGAAGCAACAAATTCACTTGATGCCAATACTGAAAAAGCGATAGTCGAAAATCTTTCTGGTTTCTTTCATGGAAAAACTGTTATTATTGTCGCTCACCGTCTTAGCACTGTCAGGAACGCTGATAAGATAGTTGTACTTGACGGCGGGCAGATCATTGAAACGGGAAATCACGGCAGCCTTATTGAGAAACGCGGAGCATATTATAATCTTGTAAAAAACCAGCTTGAGCTGGGTAATTGAATTGTGAGGATGGAAGAGAATAAACAACATGATATTATTTATTCCGAACCCGTTAATGAGATTATGGGTCATCCTCCGGGAAAAATCCTGAGATGGGGAAATGCTATTATTCTGATTGCTTTTGTGTTTTTTATACTGCTGCTTTGGCTGATAAAGTATCCTGATACAATTCCGGCTCCGGTGGAAATAACGACTGTCAATCCCCCTGTAACCCTGGTGTCAAAGCAAACAGGGCGGATCAAAAATTTATATGTCAGGGATAAAGATGAGATCAGAAAAGGACAATTGATCGCCGTTATGGAAACAGCCGCTTCAATTGATGATCTGAATAAGCTCAAAGAAATAGTTGACACAATCAGAAATCCGGAGAGGATCATGCTGTTATCCCTGCCTGAATTCACTGAACTTGGAGAGATCCAGAGCTACTGGGGCTCATTCCTGAAAAGCCTGTCAGATTTCAACAATTATAATATAAATGACTATTACGGAAATAAGATCATATCCCTTAATGAAGAGATAGATGGAATTCTTGTCTATATAGGCAGGGTAAAAGTAAAGGAAAAGTTATATGCTGAAAACCAGTTGCTTGAACTTAGAAAATTCAAAAGAGATTCACTTCTTCATTTAAGTGGTGTTTATTCTGAAAGCGATCTGGAAAAATCGCGCCAATCGCTAATCAGAATTAATATTGAACTTCAGCAGGTGCGCCTCGATCATTCAGCAAAATCAATTGAACTTGCAGAAAAAAAGCAGGTGCTGCAGGATTACCGGATAAAGAAACTGGAGGATCGGGAAAAATATTACTCGGTACTGAATGAATCATTTCTGAACCTTAAGGCACAGATAAAAATCTGGGAGAACAATTATCTGCTGATCTCACCAGTAAGGGGAATAGTTACATTCACCAAGTTCTGGAGTGAAAATCAGATTGTGAACAAGGATGAACCGGTTTTAAGTATTGTTCCTCTGGAAACAGGGGATTATGTCGGAAGGATGAACCTTAAAATGAACCGCTCAGGCAAAGTAAAAGCGGGTCAGGAGGTAAACATCAAATTAAGCGGATACCCATACCTGGAGTACGGGATGGTAAAAGGTAATGTGAAATCAAAATCCCTTGTTCCCTCAGGTGATTCGTATGTAATTGAATTAGTTCTGCCTTCCGGCCTTACGACACTTTATGGTAAAAAACTTGATTTTACCCAGAACATGCAGGGAACTGCAGAGATTATAACGGATGATCTGCGATTACTGCAGAAGATCATTAATCCGTTCCGTTACCTGATATCGAGGAATAAAAGATAGGTCATTTTTTTGAGTAGGGTTCATAATCATCTTTTACTGAAGAAAATGATGAGCCTGTACTGCCGGTTGCACCTGGTTTCTGATAAGGGGTTCCGCCCTGATTCTTTTTTATATATCTCCTGTACAAACTGAATCCCAGCACTGCAAACACTAAAACAAATACTATAATATCTTTTCCCATTATGTTATTATTTCGTTTGAAGATTTAACAGGTGATTTTAGATAAATTATCTTTCAAATATATTATTAATCTTTCAATAATTCCGCATTCGCTCACTGAATCAGCATTTCTCTTATTTTTCCACAAATCTTTGAGTTTTAACAAATAATTCAATATTTTCGTAATCTGAAAAATCCATGGGGAGCCATGGGACGATGTACTCTTGAAGATATTGAACCTTAAAGGATTGAATATGATTAAAGAAAATCCGGAAGACTCTGTTCGGGAAGAACAGAACGGAGCAGAAATGTCTGCTGCCGGTACTGAAGATGCAAATAAAACTGAAATGGCAGGAGAAAATGAAGCTCCTGCAGAGAGTGAAACCACAAAACATACCTCCCCACCAGTTGAATTTCACGAAATTGAAGAAATCGATCTTCCTCCTGTTGATTATTCCGGTTTTTCAAAAAATGAGCTTGTTGAGACACTAGGCCTGATAATTGAAAACAGAGCCCCTTCAGAGATCCGCGAAGATGTTGACAGAATAAAAACGTTTTTCTACAAAAAACTCAAACACGAAACTGAAGAGCGGAAAGCCAAATTCCTGGAAGGGGGAGGAAAGATCGAGGATTATAAGATTTGGGTTGATCCGCTCGACTATCGTGTAAAGGAACTCCTTGATAAATTCAGGGAAAAGAAGAATGACTACACCAAAGTTCAGGAAACGGAGAAATACGAAAACCTGAAAAAGAAATATGATATCATCGACAAGATTAAAGATCTTGTTAATCGCGAGGAGTCAATAAATAAGACATTCCATGATTTCCGCGTTTTGCAGAATAACTGGCATTCAATTGGAGTCGTGCCTCAGTCCTCTTTAAAGAATCTGTGGGAAAATTACCACCATAGTGTGGAAGTTTTCTATGATTACATAAAAATAAATAAAGAGCTCAGGGATCTTGATCTTAAAAAAAACCTTGAAGCGAAAGTATTATTATGTGAAAAAGCCGAGGGATTGCTGCTTGAACCGAATCCGGTGAATGCTTTCAGATCTTTGCAGGATTTTCATAATCAATGGCGTGAAATTGGTCCTGTACCTCAGGAATCCAAAAATGAAATATGGGAAAGATTTAAGGAAGCAACTGCTCAGATCAATAAAAGACATCACGAGTACTTTGAGAAACAGAAAGATGACCAGAGGAAAAATCTTGACGCCAAGCTGGCATTGTGCGAAGAGGTGGAAGCCATCAACCTGATGGAAATAAAGAGCTTCAGGGATTTCGATGAAAGAGCCGATAAAATTGTGTCGCTGCAAAAAATGTGGCGGACAATCGGATTTGCACCTAAAAAGCAGAATAATAAAGTATATCAGAGATTCAGAGAAGCATGCGATACTTTTTTCGAAAAGAAGAGAACCTTCTATGCAGATAACAAGGAAACGCAACTAAACAACCTCCAGCTGAAAACAGAATTATGCATCCACGCTGAATCGCTTCAGGAGAGCACTGACTGGAAATCAACATCTGATGCTCTTATAAAACTTCAGAAGGAGTGGAAGGAGATAGGCCCTGTTCCAAGAAAACAATCAGAAAAGACATGGAAGAGATTTCGTAAAGCCTGTGATCAGTTCTTTAACAGGAAAGCGGAATTCTTTGCAAATCTCGATACATCTTATGAAGACAATCTTAAAGCTAAAATAGCTGTTATTGAAGAACTTGAGAAATTTGAACCGGGAACAGATGTACCGGTTGCTTTTGAAAGGCTCAAGGATCTGCAACGGCAATGGACTGAAATCGGTTTTGTGCCTTTCAATAAGAAAGAAGAAATAACAAACAGGTACAGAAATGCTCTTAATAAAGAGTTTGACAAGCTGAAAATAGCCGATGAGGATAAGAGTATTCTTAAATACAGAACGAAGCTCGATAATCTGAAAGCCAATCCTAAGGCCTCAAGAAAAGTCCGCAACGAAAGAGACAAATTCTTTACAAAGATCAAACAGCTTGAAGGCGACATTGTCCTCTGGGAAAACAATATAGGATTCTTTGCAAAATCAACCAACGCTGATACAATGATCAGGGAAGTTCAGGAAAAAATTGAGAATGCAAAGAAAATGATAAAAACACTTGAAGAAAAAGTCAGAATGATAGACCAGTCAGGTCTTGATGATTAATTAATTAAATCAGAAGTATAACTCTAAAATTTCCTTGAATTGGCCGACGTTAAGTACGTATTTGTAACAGGAGGAGTAACATCCTCTCTGGGAAAAGGCATTATTTCTGCCTCTCTGGCAAATCTCCTTCAGGCAAGGGGATACTCAGTCACTATCCAGAAGCTTGATCCTTACATAAATGTTGACCCCGGGACATTGAATCCATATGAGCATGGTGAGTGTTATGTCACTCTTGACGGTGCTGAAACTGATCTT
>Ga0315288_10004460_pt1 | contig 17820 bp, 16 predicted proteins | sample YL17G11_20_MG_FD_203454 | JGI IMG/M metagenome (GOLD analysis project Ga0315288, IMG submission 203454) | Sediment microbial communities from Yellowstone Lake, YNP, Wyoming, USA - YL17G11_20 | ecosystem: Environmental > Aquatic > Freshwater > Lake > Sediment | place: USA: Wyoming | collected... | reverse complement strand
ATAAGTTTGGAAACTTAACTTTAAGATCATCTGACTTTTTCTCAGAGAGAATTCTTTTAATATATTCCTGAAGAAGTGAAGAAGATCTCATTTACTTAAATATTTTAATAAACACAAAAAACGTTTCTGATGATAATTTATTGTGGCCGTGCTTGCGTGAGAAATGATCTTTTTTAATTGGCATTATTACGTTCATATGTTCACAATAAGTAAATCCAACATATTTTGCTGAAGTGATAATAATATCGCTTAATTCATCATCAACATTAATAACCATATAACAATTATTTTTAAGACCTTCATATGCCGTTTTAAACGTTGGTAATAAATAATTTTTTATCCATAATTCAATGGTTGGATAATCCTTCCAACATTGACCATCTTCGTTAAGATATTTTTCTTTATCAAAGTAAGGTGGTGATGTAAATACAAAATCCAATGATAAATCTTCAATTTTTGTTTTTTCTGAACCTTCACATCGAATATCAGCGTTTATAGAATTTAAATATGTTTTTGAAATGTTTATTGCATCATCACAAACACTGCGTGATGGATCTGAACCAATATATTTTCCTTGAGGATATGACACAATAAATCCTGACATGCGCGCAGAAAAACCTATTGAAGGATCCCAAATAATAGGATTGATATTATTTTGTAAAAACTTTTTGTATATTGACGCGGCTGCGGCGGGCTTAAACCATGAAACGGCATGGCGTTGAACAATAAATCCTTTTCTAATATTTTTAAAATTTATATCAAATGTTTCATTACATTCAATCAATTTATTATCAACTTTGTATTTATACATTTTTGAATTATTAAGACCCAGGCGATATGATAAAACAGCTCTAAGTTTAATATCATTGTTAAATGATTTCATGGGCCCATCATCAACATCCCAATATGAACGTATTATTGATTTTAATAAAGTTGAAAATGCAGGTAACGTTGAGATGATATTATTTGCCGGTTGTATGATTTGTAATTTTTGAAACTCTGATGTTATATCATCTTCCAAAGGTGGATAAAACCAGCCCCAGTAACCCACATGAGCTCTCAAGAAATTAATCAAAATAGGTAAAATGGTTTCCTTGGTGTAGATTTTTCCTTTTGCTTCAGGGTATAATAAAGGATTATTTATTTTTATTAATTTTTCACGTGAAATTAATTTTTGTTTATCAGAAAGTTTAAATGTTCCCTCTTTAATAACTTTACCATTATCGACAATATAATAAGCAATTAAACGAAGATCATCAAGATTTTTACATTGTTGCCAATTTGAATCACTTTTAATTCTAATTAAATTTAATTGATTATCAATCGCAAATGAATTAATAATAAAATCATTTGTTAGTGTTTGAATTTGATCAAGTGTATAATCTTCGACCTTATCAAATCCATGACAATTTATTTCATCATACTCTATAATTGTATTTGAACCTGGGCGGTGTGGATTAATTAGCCAAGCGTTTTGTGTAAAAGATCCAATTGACAACAAATGTTTAACAAACGATTCTTTTTCTTTTTCTTTTGTTTGCATATGTTTAATTTAAAATTCAAGTTTCATAATATAAGATCCACATCCATAAATTCTTGAAACATTTGCGTTTAATGCAAATAATTTTTCTGAGGTTTGATGTTGTGCCCTGTATTTAAATCTATCATATCGTACGATTTTTCCCGCTTCTATTTCAGCATTTTTGCAATGGGCTTTGCAATACCTCTTGTAAGTAAAGGCTACATACCTAGTTTCTTGCCCACAGATGACACACAGGGGTTTGATATTATTGTAAATGTATGAAACTGTATAGTTTTTTGATGATATATCATGTGTCTTCAAGACGTGATTTGAAAGTTGTTTACCAGTTGTAAAATTAGTTTCACATATTCTACATGATATGTTTAACAACTTTTTGTATTTTGACATATTCAATTATATATCATTACACCTTTGTGTATTTAGGAGCCCATTCAATATACGACCAACCATTTAGTTTACAATAATTTTTTGCAACTTCACGCTTGATTGTGTTCCTTGGGGTTATACGCAAAGCCTGAGGCTTTACTTCAATTAAACTATGACCCAAAGACTTTCTAATAACATGAAAATCTGGAATGTATCGATGGGCGTTTCCTTCAAATTCATATGGAATTGACACAAACTCAGACTCCCAATCGAGTACATCTAAATCAAGATCGAGTTCTTTCATTAATAATAATTCCCAAGAAGATCTATAATAACATTGTTTATTTGTCTTTGTGGATGTATATGAACCTCGTGACCATTCAAATCCGCCCTTCAAGTATTTGTTAGTTATTGATATAGAAAGTTTATTATTTCTTTCCGTGAAATCATAAAGACCATCAATGTTTCGTTGAACAAATGTTTTTGAAGCTTTAATATGAGCGATTTTCATTATGTCACTGCTGTTCCAAAGTTTTTTAGCATGATCTGAAAATTTTTGTTTATCTTCAGGTGACATTATTTCATACGTATGTTTTGTTGATTTAATACGTTTAGCTTCTGTTTCGGGTGTATGTCCAGCACACATTTGTTTGGATTTAAGTTGTGCAATATCTTTATTTTCATTCATAAAACGTTTCATATTAATAGAGTTTGCCTTACCGATTTTTTGTTTTTCATCATCAGATTTAATTCGACCAAAAGCGTGATGCCCATGAACAAAATCAGTATATGATTTTTTACCTACATTCCATGTTGAATCACCCATGCAACCACATTTACATTTAGGTATAATTCCATTATGATACCATTTTAGTGAATATTGTTGAAATGTTATTTGGTGTTTTCTTAAGTGGCGCCTGACTTGTTCTGGGTTATTAAAAGACTCATTACACTCTTTGCAAATTGTTTCATTTGTCATATTATAATTATAATATACCTGAATATAAACGTACACTAAATATTAAAAGCGAATGCCCTATTTTCATAGGGCACTCTAACTCTTGTTTTTCTCAACTATTTGTATAGTTGAAATAATACACTAAATTACGTTCATGTCAAGTATTGTAACAACCCCGTAAAAATCAGAACGAACAAGTTTCTTGCCGTATCTGGTCATTACGCCCTTACGTGGGGTGAAATCCTCTGGTGCGAAGATTGTTGGAGTCACAATGAGTGGCACATATGGAGCATAGACATAGCCTGTCTCCAAGTATGAACCGCCTTTGTAACCGACAAGGATCTTGTTACGTGGGAAATATGGATCTTTGTAAACCGTGAAACGATTTGACAAAGTACCGATTGCTTCAGCGCCAATGGTAAATGGAGAACCCACTTGGCCTTCGCCGTCCATTGAGAACTTTGGCTTGTAAAGAACTGATGCTTCAAGGATTGTGCAAACATCTGGTCCTGTAACCATGAAGTTAGCCGAACCACGAAGTGTCTTTCTATGAATCGTATTTGCAACATCGATGATCGTCTCAGTCAATGTCTCGTACCATTCACGAACTGTTCCTGTGAATTGAGGACCAATGCTTAGACTTGATGCCAAATTCTGACGGTCACCCGTTAGTTTATTGACAAATCGTCCTGGCGAGCGGCTCCAGAACATGTTGGCGCCATTGGCTGATGTAACAAGATCTCCTAGGATCTCGCGATCAATCTCAAGTGCAATTTGTTCTGAAAGAATGCTTGTCAATTCAACTTCTGCATCCATTGAGTGATATGCATTGAGATCTTGTGCCAACTCTGGTGACCAACGAGCTCTGAGCTTGCGGGTTTCAGCTGTAATAGCAATAGCTTCAATCTTAATATCAATTTCTGGAATTGCTGCGCTTGGTGACGAACCAAAATCAGATTCAAACGAAGGAATGGTCAATGTTGCACCACTACCTGAATCAACCTGAAGGTTAGCAGCAAGTGCCATTGTTACGTGTTGTGCGGCGGTTGTGAGTGCGGGAATTGAACCACCATTTGATAGTTTGATTACCATTTGAATGTGTGTTCCATTGAGAGGATTTGGTGTAAACACCGTGCCGCTCCAATCACCACGCCTATTCAAACGACGAAGGTTTAGAACTCCGAGACCTGATTGATATGTATCACTCCATGCAGTTGCACCATTGTTGGTTGCAAATGCAAATAATGAAATCTGCTCAGGCGAGAGAAAATCACCACGTGGAATTACGGCTTGGATTGAAGCAACTGTAAGATGCAAGAATGTTACATCAAAAGTGTTCAAACCAAGATCAACTTCAAGTTGTGGATCAAAACCTAACATACGAGCGTTGGTTCCAGAGAAGTCAGTTGATGCTGCTACGATACCGCTAGCTGCCCAGGTATCACCTGCGCCGGTAAAGGCACCAATGTTAAGACCAGAACCAGAAACGGCAGTGCTGCCTGAATGAACTCTTGAATAACCCGTATTGACAAGGTCATACATACCACCTGAAGCAAGTGAGCCCGATTGAACTCCTTTACCGGTTGGGTTATTGTAGATTGATTTTCCGCGCTCATAAGTTGCCTTAGTTGCGGCGTTTGATAAACCAAGACCAGCGTCACCGCCGACATTGCTACCATACGTGTAATCTAGATAGAAAATTAGGCCAGATGGAAGACTCATGGGTTGGATTGATACCAACTCATTAGCAACCAATCCACCGAATACTCTACGGACGATTGGGAATGCGATGTTTGAAAAGCCTTGGATTTGACCAGAGCTAGTTCCACCACCACCACCCGTTGAAAGAGAATTGCTCTCCTTTAGTAATTGTGCTGTTTGGTTTTCCAAAAGCTGAGACATCATCTCACGCTTAAAACCATCGAGACCGCGGAGCAAACCTGTGCGGCTCCACTTCTCTACGAGGCGAGCTCGTTCGGCACCAACGTGTTTGTCACGAATGCCTTGTGATAATTGATCTAGTGAAAAAAACTTCATTTTATATTCCTGTTACTTTCTATGTTGTTAAGAAAACGTTACTTACTGATTCCTGCGAGTTTGGCCCAACGACCGGTTTCAAATCCTTCTGAAAGATTTGTTGATGCAGGACGTGTTGTTGTTGAAGAAGAACCAACGACCTTACGATCGGCGTTTTCTTTCACCAGACGTGACGGACTGCCCAGCGTCTTAGTTAGGCTCTCATATACGAGCTTTACTTCGCGCTCTGTTTTTACTTCATCGATATGTTCGATGATGCTTGCCTTCTGTTTGTTTGTCAACGACTCAGATTGCAACAGTTTGTTTGTGTAAAGTAGCTTCGCGTTGAACAGATTCATTTCCGCCAACTTAGTACGGAGATCTTTGACAACCTTTTGCTCCGTGGGTTGTTTAGAAGCACTATTCTTAAGTGATTCTTTTTGAAGCAAAGATGCAGATTCTGCAAGTTGCTTCGTAAACTTTTTACAACGTGCCACAGAGTCATTAAACCTGCGGGCAACATGTGTATACTCTTCTTTGATTGCAGCGAACTTCTTAGAAAGACCTTTTGCTTTTGCGGAAGTAGCAGCTGCCTTAAGCAATTTACCACGTGATTTTGCACGTTCTTGTAAGCGCTTTTCAAAATGTACTCGGCGTTGAACTGATTCATGAGCCTTCTTATCAGAAGCTGATGCTTCATCTTCATCAAAATTATCTAGTTCACCATCGGCTTCATCTAACGGTTCATCTGTATCGTCGCCTTCGTCGGCTTCGTCAAGAGAAACATCCAAGGGTTCGCCTTCATCTTTTCCGCCGCCAAATGCAGCAAGTTTGCCAGGACCATTACCTTTTACTCCGGGAACTGCTTCTTCTTTGATCGATCGCATACGAGCAATTTCTCTACGAAGCATTCCTTCATCAATTTCTACAACGGTATCATCGCTTAGCTCCATGGCTTCATCAACATCCATTGGTTCTTCTTCGTCGTCAACTGAAAGTTCATCACCTTCTTCTGGAACTTCACTATCATCAGATAATGATTCATCATCAAAATCATCAGATGGTTCTAGTTCATCGGGAGGTAAATCGCCATCCATTTCATCTTCATCGCCGGTTACAAGATCAACACCGACCGAGTCAAGGTCAAGTTCATCAGGTAAACCCGTCAACTTCAACGTGACGTCTTCTTCATTCATTGGTCGTTTGTTTCTCTTCAACATTTTTTGCTCCTGAAGTTTATTCAGATCTTTGTAATAGGTTTCTAACGTAACTTCGTAACTATTTTTTGTGCTTTTATCATTAATTGATTCATGCACGTATTCATACATATCTTCAACATGACCAATCATCTTATTGATTTGTTCATGAAGTGTTAATAATTGCGCTCCTGATTCACAGTAGTGCTTAAAATTTTCAATTATTTTTCCAACGTTGATTAATTTTGATTCAAAGTAAGCTAAATCCGTTTTTGAATGTCCATTTGAAACAAGTGATGATAGTGAATCAATTGAATCAGGGCTGAGTTGATATTCTTGTTCAACGTTGTCAGGGGGCGAAATTGTCGTATCTTCATCATGTGACTGAAGTGCATCAAGATCTAAAGTGACGTGGCCTGTTTCGTCTGGGGCTGATATAGCTGAAGTTGAGGGATCGTTGTTATTCAATGATGGTTCTTGTGTTAATACAGGTGTTGGGACCGCGGGTAAATCATCGGATAATAACTGTCCTTCAGGTGACACAGTTCCTGGTGCTGAATGGATTTCTTCATCTTCATCAAAATCAGAATCAGGATTTTCTTTCAACAATTGTTGTTCGATAAAGTCTCTAATTCTAGGTGTAACAACTTCAAGTAATGCACGTTTAGCATTATCTTCAGCTACTTCTTTTAGCTTTTTGACATCTGCGATTGCTTCATCGTATAGTTGTTTAGACATGAGTCTCCGTAATCTACAAAGTAAGTATTATCCATAATCCAATAATTACAAACCAGTGCCTGAATTTCCTTTAGGTAATTCAGTTCCTAATTGATTTGCTTCCCATACTTTTCCAGAAACTCGTGATGGGGATTTTGTTCCCGTATTTGGGGCGCCTGGAACATATTTTGGTTTAATATCAGTGCTAGTTATTTTGGGATCTTGATCTTTGTCAGATCCTGAAGTCTTTCCTGGACCTGGTGATGTGATGTCTGGTACATATGCATTTGCAGGATCGCCAGCTTTTTTCCATTGACCTGTTTCTGCTTTTTCCTCAGTGCTCGGCGGTTGAAATTCAGAATTTTTTCCACTAAAACTAAGATCAACACCTTGTGGAAAGTGTCCCATATCGCCAGATATTAAACCTTCAGTCGTTGTTCCACGTAAAATTTCATTTCCTGCCGTGGCAGCAGCAGCGATTGCTTCTTGTTGATCAAGACCTAAATAAGGTGGAGCTCCACCTTCTGTACCAACCACGGCCGTTGAGTCTGAATTTGATCCCTTAAATAATTTTTCAAAAAACGTACGTTTTGCCGATTTTGGCGGAACGTATGTTGTATATCTGCCCGACCCGGGACCTGATTCATTGGCCATTTGTGATACCCTTTCTTAAATTACTTCTTGTTGATACTACCAAGAACGCGAGCGCGTGCTTCGACAATTTTTGCAAGACGAGTTTTTAATCGACTTTCTTCAATTTTGAGTGCATGAATATAGTCAATCTTTTTCTCAAGAGAATCAGCCTGTTCATCAGCGTCTGTTTCTTTTGTGTCTTTTACTCGATCTTCAGTATCTTCCATGTCACCAAACTTGGCAACTTCTTCTTCAATAATTTTTTTCAATAGTGCGGGTGTGAGCTTCATTTTATAAACCTTTGTATAAGAGTTCTAACGTTTAAATATGTATCAACAAGAAGTTTATCATAATTTCTTGTTGGTTGATTGATCAAAAGCCAAAGATGCCCACTTTGAAGCTATATCTTCACCAAATATTTCTTCAGGTGTATGTTTGGCTGCAATTTGGCCTGCGGCACTGGGATCTGAGGGTGAATGATTTGACATCATTTGTGGTAATGAATTTAGCGCAGTATCTGCAAAAATTGATTCCATCATTTTATTTCCGCCTGCCTCGCGATTTATTGATTCTCGAAGAGCGGGCGTTATTATAGGACGTGAAGGTTCTGATTTTCTTATTGGTTTACGTATAATAGACTCATCTTTAGAAGATGGATTAGCACCCACTGAAAGCCCACCAATACCCTCTGATAAAATCTCAACAAGACACTCCTTGACAATTATTTTTAGTTGTTGTTTTGTTATTTTCATATTAACACGCAAATGAATGTTGAATTAGTTGTGCTAAATTACCTACAAACATAGTTTGGTGGGTTTGACCTTTATCATCTTGGTATTCAATTTCCAGTGATTTTGAAAATTCGCCCAATAATTTGTGACATTTATAACACTTGCTATTTTGTTTTTCAATAATTTTTGATAACCGTGTTATCTTTGGATTGATCATTGATATAAATTCATCATTACAAAAACATACAATTACACGTTCTTTTTGATCAAATAAACAAACTTGATTAGTTTGCTTAAGTTCATTTATCAAATTTGAAATATAATTTTTTATATTACTAAAATTTTCAATATTCATATTATCCTACGCCAGTCCATCCGGCCGAGCCATCATATAGCGTGCCTGACAATTGTGGCATCATTGATGCATCAATATTTGTTAAACCAACCATTAATGAAAAGTGGGGGGCAGCGGCGGTGTGTGATCTAATAAACAATTGTTTAACACGAAGTTCAAATGATGCCTCTGTTCCAACGTTGGTCGAACCGTCAACAATATAATAGTTTCCGCCTTCAACGCCATTTTTCGTAAAACCGACTCTAATACTTTCACCATTGGCACCGTGATTTTTAATAAAAATAAATCGTGTGATTTTATCAAAATCATATCTGTATGTGGTGGCTGACATCGCTTGTGAAGATGTTACATAAGGTAAAGCCGACGACTGAAACTCTGCCGCGTTATTTAAACCACTTTTGGGATTATTAAGTGACATTCTATTTTCCTTGCTTTGTTGACACTAAAATGTCATTTAGAATTCTATCAATTCGATCTGATTTTGTAAAAATTGCTCGTAGTTCGCTAGTTGTAATTGTTTTACCTTCTGGAATCATAAATGCGGCGGGAGTTGATGGTTCGGAAACAACGTCCCAACAAATAATTTGAAAATCATCTTGTACAACTTGATAGTCACCCTGTTTTTGTGTTGAGCCAACGCCACGGGAAGATATACCAAGTTTGACGCCAGATTCAACAAGCGATTGTAATATTTTACCTGAAGGAGTATTAAGCAATTCGATTGTTCCTAATACGGTGTTACCATCAAGGTACGCTTCACGCATAATATGAGAAACATTTTTTAGATTCACAACAGAACTGTCGGGATGATCACATTCACCGAGGGCTCTATTTTCAATAATGAACTTTTGATAATTTCTTACTTCACGTTGAAGAACGTTTAATGGATATATTCGACCGTTCTGATTAAGCGTATCAGCTTTTTGAAGTATCCCTTTCATAAGGATTTTTCCATTATTTTGTTCTTTAGACTCCTTGATCGAGTCAGCACTGTAGTCAAATATTTCATAAGAACTAAGTAATTTCATGTTATTGGTCATATAACTCCTACACGTATTTCCATATATATCCACCAGCTTGGCGTCGAATACCGCGAGCAGACTCACATAAGTGTGAAATATTCGTTTTTGTTGTTTTTCCAGCTAACGTTGCTGATTTAAATTTCATAATTTGTTCACCAGATAATGAAAATTGTATAACTGGTTTTGATCTTGGCGAAACATAATTAATTGAATTACAACGTTTTAACATTTTAATTCGTTTAAGTTCACGTACTTCAGGACGATTTTGTGCAATTTTTTGTGCTAATCTATTTTTTTCCAAAAATTCTTTCGTAGAATGACTTTTACGTATTCCTATTAAATAACGTTTTCTAACATCCGGTTTATTAATTGCATTAATTGTCGCCAGGCGATGTAAGTGTTTACCTTCTTCTGTTAGTCTTACACCTTTACCACCATGGGTTTCATTGTATCCCATGGGCGATAATGTATTATTTTTTTTAATTAAAAACATTTCAATAGAATTTGCTTCATCAATTGTTTTAATATTGTCTTGAAGAATTTCATGTAACCAATTTTTTATTCCATATTTTTTAATAGCATTTTGAAAATAATATTTTCGAAATTTACTACGAACTCGTTTATCAAACGCAAGAGAAACATGTTCTTTCCAGCGTAAATCAATTGTTTTACTTGTTAGTCCTATATAAGATTTATTTGTTAATGAACAAGTGTGTTTATAAATCGTATACATCCTATTCTTCCTGAACATCAAGTTCTTCATTTAGTTTTGTATATAACATAAATCGCGAAACAACAACATCATCAATGTTTTCAAGACTTTCATTAATTAATTGATCGCGCACCTCTGACATTTTTTTATTCATAAATTCATTTACTGAATTTTCTTTTTCATAATTAGAAATCAAAAGTAACAAATTTTCTCTTGTTTCACTTAATTTCTTTTTAATTGTGCTAGAGTCTTCTAATGTAGTAGCAAATGCATATGATTTAATAATAGATTTTTGTTCTGGACTTAGTGAACCGGAATATTTTTCATTTAATTTTTTCATCATGACTTTCATCAAAAGTCTTGACGTTCCGGGTGATGCTTCAGTTATAGTATGATCAATTTGTTTCTGTTTTTCTGTAACCAACCACTTGTTTAGTTGATCTTCATACAATGCCAACCTACCAAGATCACGATTATCGTCTCGCCAATCATTAATTAATGTTTGTACAGTTGCATACATCTTATATTCATTAATCTGTTGATCATAGAAATTTTCATCATTAATAATATGATTAATATTTCTAATTAATAAAGATTTTTCTCGATCAAGTTCTTTAATATTATGTAATCTTGCGGCAGTTTTCGCTTCAGTTATAATTGAAGACGCAACTAGTTCTGAACTAACAGTTGTTTTGATTAATGCATTTATTAATCTAAACTCTTTGTGTAACTCCGTACCGGGTCTAAAATATTTTCTCAATATTTTCAATGCCGTTGTTGATTTCTTTTGATCGTTTTCAACAAGTGATCTTGAAATACAGTGAACTAAAAATTCATATAGTAGTCCAGCATTTCTTTTTTTCTGATGTAATTTTGACATTTTGCAAAATCCCTTAATTCGTTTTTAATTTTTAATAACGATTTCGATTAAATATAGTTCAATACACATGTATCATTGATCTTCTTCATTATTTATTTCAAAATCTATCTCTGATTGTAAATCATGATCATTTGACTCTGATAATACTTCTTGTTGTGAACCTGAACGGCGGAAGCCCAATGATGCTTTCATTCGTGACAACGTTGATTTCATATCAGTTGATAATTTTATCTTTCGAGGAATATTTGTTGTTTCGCCCAATGGATTAGATACAACTGACTTGATCCATTCACTGTCAAAGGGATCTTTTAGCGAATTATGAGTTGATGTCATTTTATGAAAATCTGGCATGTGCGTTTTGGAAGGGCCATGAGTACGCCTACGAGAACGATTGTATAATGATTTTTGAAGTTGCGTTTGGGGTTTTATTGGAAAATCAGTTCCTTTAAGGCTCATGTCAAGTTCAAATGATTCGTCTGAATCGTTATCATCACTAGACGTTAGCAAACTTACGCCCGGCTCAGTTTCTTCTTCTGGTTCTTCGCCTGCGGTTTCTGGACCGGGTGGTGATACAGGTTCTTCATCTTTTGCTGGTGCTGATTCTTCATCACCACCGCCGAACAAATCGTCTCCAATATCTTCACCATTGCCAGTATCTCCATCTGCTCCGCCAGTTGCTGCTTCAATTTGAGCATCGATTAATTTTTCATTAAGACGTTGTAAGTCTAAATCTTCACATTCATCATCGCTTAAACCCCAAATCTTTTTTCTAACAAAAGCTTTACTTCCCATATCTATAGGCATTGCACCACCAATTTCAAATCTTGAACGCCATAATTCAAGTTTTTGTTGTTGGGCAACCGTTGACGGATTTGATAATCTTAATGTGAAATTTTGTAGATCTTCATTTTCATATCCATGTGAATATAAATGAATGATTGCTAGTTTATTTAATTCGGCCAACATTGTCTTTTGAATTACGTTAATTGTACGAGAAAATCGTATATCTTCTTGAGCAAGCGTCGCCTTACTATTTGAAATGATTACACTATTCTCTATTGCAAAATTTTCGTAAGTCTCTACGCTAATACACCAAGTTTGTTGACGTTCAGATAGTTTTTCAACAGAAACAATTTTATGATTTAATCGAGATCTATTTCCTCTACCAAAAATTGTATAACAATTGTTATTACAAAATTTTGCTGGTACTCTACGACTAGTTTGAAATTTTCTGTTACAATGTTTACAAGATACTTCAATATTTAAACTCAATCCTTCATCTTTGTACTTAGTTGCAAATGAACCCTCTCGTCTATATGTTGTAATCTTATATCCCCCAATTCCTTTACGAGCAAGTCTATATCCTCCCATATATTTTGTTGAAAAATCAGCATACGTTATATTATTTTCTAATAATAAATGATGCAATTGTGTTTCAGATAACCCATATGAACTAATTAGTGAACGTTTATTTTGATTATTGTTATTAATACAATGAGTAATTAGTTTATTAATATCCCATAAATGAGCAACTTTTTCTTTACATTTTTTAGCCCACCCATTGTTTAGTCCATTATACCCACCTAATTTTAGTGTTTTTTCTCGAATAACATTTAAATGTTTTGCATGATATGCTCGATGATGTTCAAATCCCATCTTTATGAGGTTTGTTGGTTCATTATTAAATCGATTAAAATCAATATGATGAATAACGTTTTTGTGTTCAGTAATAGATTCACATTTTTTAGCAACGTTCAAAGCACGATCAAAAACAGCTCGATGAGTCCATACCCACTCATTTGTTCCTGGATCGTATATTTTTTCATAATCATTACCCCCATTTAAACTCACTTGTTTACGATATAATGGCATCATTGATTGATCTTTAACCAAATCTTTGGCTTCGCACCAAACAGCCTCGCGAGTCATCCATTTATGATCAGGTGTACAATCAACTGTTACCCCATTATCAAGCGTAACGCGAACCAGTTCGGCATTTGGACGTGTCGGGCCAGCTTGAATTACTTTACCAGGGACAATCTTACCAGATAATTTATCATAAGAATATACCCAATGCTGAATTCCTAATGCACGTTCTTGGGCGATTTGTTCAATTGACAATGTACGACCGTCCAACAAAGGTACACGCGTATTCGGGACTAAACAACTTAACATCTCGTCATATCCCAAATATGCCCTGGGCACCTTGAGTGCAGCGAATAATTTCTTTTGAATATATGCCACGTCTTCAACAGCGGCAGTATTTTGGCCACCGGCAAGGGTGTCAATCTTTGTACCTGATTCACCACCACGAACAGGAATAAAATAATCTTCATCGATTGAATTTTTTACAAAAACGCCATCAAATGTATGATCACCACCAACGTTTAATCCACATAAAGCAAAGTTGTGTCTATCATTTTCTTCATTTGGACCCATAACGGTCATACAATAGACGTCTTCTGATTGTTCAAATAAATTTTCAATTTGTGATACTTTGTGATTTAACTGTTGGGCAGCGTATCTGACATTTCCTGGAAGATATTGTTGGCGGAAACCTTGTAGATCTAAATCATTAAGTCGAATAATTTCTTCACCAGCACTAGATTTATTTCTTTCAATCATGTGTGTTAACACAAATTTATTAGTAAAAGGATCATAGGTTTTTTCATAACCGATAATTGAATCATTGTCTTCTTTGTTTGATAATTTTCTATAAAGAGGCATTAAACTATCGTTTGGTTTAAGTTCATCAGCTCTTTTACTTGATCCGTCACGCATTACAAATGGATGTTCAGGGGCCACAGTTATAAAGCTATTGTTATCCAACCAAACCTTAATTAAATGTTTAGCTGTATAGTTTTTACCACACCATGTCACCTTACCAGGCACTAGTTTATTTGTTTTATCTTGAACCGAGTAAACCCAATGTTCTTTTTCTGGGTTTGTCTCGAGCTCTTGAGACAAGTCTTTGATTGAAATAACTCTTCCATCAAGTAGGGGAACTTGACTATTCCAGTGAACGGGCATTGGGTTGTAGCGTAAATCAACCCTACCAGTTGTCTGATCAATTACTTGATTTGTTCGTAAGTTTTTTCTTTGTTCTTCAACATAACTTGGCACATCTTCAGGAGGTACGTTGGCGACATCGATATAAAATACGCGGCGCTCGGGGGCTCGGACGACTCTATAAACCAACATGGCATCTTCAATTAAGATTAATTGACGCCAAATTCTACGAGCTGGTTCAATGATAGAAGAACCATAAGGTAGAAACATATCGTTTCCCAATAATCTAAAGTGTGTAATTTCCCAATTTTCTAAAACACGATTGCCGAGCGAGACCCAACGATATCTTACCGCCATTGGATCGTCTCGATCATAATTTTCTTCACGTTCAATCTCATTGACTGGGACTGGGAATGCGCTGATCACACCTTGGTCAGGGGACACGTCATTGTATAAAAAGAAATCTCCGTACTTAACTAAGTTTCTTACCCAGGATCTTAAATTGAATTCAACGTTGAGTGTATTATAAAATAAATCTTCAATTAATTCTCTAATTTTTTCATTATCTGAAAAAACATGTAAAACTTTTCCAGTATCATCTTGTGCTACAGTTTCATCTGCGTATATGTCTAATGCTGCACTGATTTCTGGTGTGAGCTCCATTTCCTGGAAGTCTTGGTACCTCATAAGGCGCTCAGAAAGATTATAGGCGTTTGCAGTGATAGTGGCGTAAGTGGGAGCAGAACTCTTTTGAAATAATAACGTTCCTGATGATTTAGTTCTATCTACAACGTTTATTGCCGTATCTGCTGTTTTAATCTTACGTTTAACTACAGGACCACTACGAAATAATCGTGTTAATCGCCTAAAAAGATCTTGGGGTTTATTATCTTTTGCCATGATTATAAAATTCCTTTATTTTTCAATATATCGTATGTCCATAGTTCGGAATTTGGGTACGTAGTATGAAACCAACACCACTTATTATAAGATATTTCTTGCATCCAGTAACCTTTTATTTCAACATACGTATCAATATCACTAAGAAATAAATCTATAATATATGTTTTTTCATTAATTGTGTTATTAAATGAAGATATCTTAAATGGAACTTGCCACATAAAATTAATTTTGTTTTTATTTAACCAATTAATTGTCGCAAGTTCATATGATCCAACACAATATAAATCCTCATTGGATTTCCAGTGTTTGATTATTTTTGATTTTCGTATTGATTTAATTGTTTTATTATGAATATTAATAGATTGGGATGGGTTTTTAACCCCATATCGTAACAAACACGTATTTTCTAGTTTTGTTTTGGTTTGTTGCAACTGCATTACATTTTTAACACCATAACGTTTTATGTTTGTTTTTGTCATTTTATCAAAAATTTCTTTTGATTGCAACGGATAAAAAACACCGTATTTAGATTTCATTGTTAATAATTTACGACGCTGAATTTCTTTACTTTTTGCAGGATTATCAACGCCATGGCGTATAAGCATAGTTGCTTTAATTTTATTTTGTATAATATCACATTGCGCTGGGTTTTGTGTCCCATATCTAGCAATATTTGTTAATTTAGACTTTTCTTTAATTACGTTATTGCCTAATGGCGAAGTACATCCATAACGCTTAATACACGTAGACTTAGTTTTTAGCTTGCCACGAGCTGGATGGTTATGCCCACACAATACATTTGAAACATAAGCACTCCAAATGCCAAAATCTTTATCTGTAAAGATAGCCTTTTTAGAAGAACCCATATATGTTTTTTCATCAATTGTTACAACATCACAATGGACTAATGATAGTCGATTAACGATTGTTTCAATTGGTATAATTTTACTCATTTATTGCCTCTTCATTTAGGAAGAAGGCTCTCTCAAAATAATAATATATTTATGCAGTTCGTATATTATTTTTTATTCTTTTTCGCTGGTTTAAGTGATACTCTTTGTTGAACTCTTTTAGGTTGATCAACATATGATCCAGGGGTACTTACCATGTCTTCAAGGGTTACAGCAAGTTTAGTAATTTGTGGCGTAACAGCATTTAGCATTGTGCCAGTGGCATTATCTTGAAACTTTTCTAATTCTGCTAAAAATTTGCTGGCGTGGGTTACGACATCGCGGATCCCATTGTGATCTAATTGTTCATTGAGAACATTGATTTCTGTTTTAATCATTTCTCGAAGATTAACGATATCAATTTTTTGTTTATCTTTCATTTGTAACTCTCCAATAACATAATACATATCAACGTAGTAACCAACTATAGTCTGTAATATCAAAATTACGAGAATTTTGTTTATCGTTAGGTCTTTTATTTTTATTTGAATTGGCTCCCCTAATATTGGGATTTACCAATGCCTGGGCTTCATTCAAATTTCCAGGTAGATCTGAAGGACCTCGACGAATGACGCACGTAGCCTTTAATATAGCATGTGCAAGAGCAGATCCCTGCGTTATATTTGTTGTATTTCCATTTGTTAACCAGGTGCCAATTGCAATAGAAATTACTAAATCGTCATGAGCATCTTTTGATGCCTGTGCTTTACTTCCGTTCCAGACGAACGCCTGAAGTTGATTGTATAGTCTTTGCGAAGATGATAATAATATTTTGTTTCTTATTAATTCTTCTAATTTTGCTAAAATTTGTTCTCGAGATTTCTTTTGTGTTGAAAATCCTGGTACTATGTCTGGATTGCTTTGTTTATGTTCAAACAAGTCGCCTGATGATCCTTCATAATATAAACTAGGGTAGCCGGCATCTCTTAGTTTTATCGCTGTAAAATAACCAAATGTATTTTGCTCCGGGCACAATAAGGCTGTATTATACATTTTTCCATACTCGGCCAAAAGATCGGCAAGTTTATCTGGAGGTATTTTTCCCATATATTCAGCAACAATTTCACAAGAATTATAATTTATAATATGAAAAGTTGAATAATCATTTGAATCACCACGAGATACGTCAGCAGAAATAACATATTTTTGTAATGGTTCTGGTTTTTTCCAAATCCAAACATTCATTTGAGGTCCAGTTTTTTCAATAGGTTGTTTGATTAATTTTCTTAAATGTTCAAGATCTTCAGGTTGTAAAAACGTATCGCCAGATGATACGAAGTCACATTCATACTCTTGGGCAATTTTACGTTTTGGTAAATTTTTTGTTTCCTTATCAAACCATGCTTGATCACATTCAGGATGAACATCCCACATTAATTTAATTGGATTAAATTCATTAACACCGCTTTCGGCTTCACTCCACAATTTGTAATATTGTCCGCCGACACCGTTTGGCGTCGATAAAATTATTGCAGCTCCGCCAGTTGATAATGTAGGATATAGTCCAGTCCAAATATCTTCAAAGTCTCTAATGAACGCAGCTTCATCGACGATCAATAATGATAATGCTTCTGAACGACCGGCGTCAGGAGATGTGGGAATAGCTGTAACAACTGAACCATTTGAAAACGATATAGATTGTTTTGTTGGTTCAAATTTCGTTAGTAACAACCATTTAGGCAAACCATCTAGGATGGTGCGCACCTTTTTAATAAAATTCATTGCCGTAGTGAGCTTTGTAGCAATAACAAGTATGTTTTTATCTTTATGAAAAATTGCAAGCCAGGTTGCATATGCTGCTGTCACAGTTGACAAACCTAACTGTCTTG
>Ga0315288_10004459_pt1 | contig 17824 bp, 13 predicted proteins | sample YL17G11_20_MG_FD_203454 | JGI IMG/M metagenome (GOLD analysis project Ga0315288, IMG submission 203454) | Sediment microbial communities from Yellowstone Lake, YNP, Wyoming, USA - YL17G11_20 | ecosystem: Environmental > Aquatic > Freshwater > Lake > Sediment | place: USA: Wyoming | collected... | reverse complement strand
CGAGCGGGTCCGTCGGCAGTTTGTGGAAGAGCCTCTGGAAGCGGCCTTGACGAGGCGTCGGCCGCGGCGGGAGTATCAACGGAAACTGGACGGGGACGGCGAGGCGCATCGGATCGCAGTGGCGTGCAGCCAGGCGCCGGAGGGGCGGAAGCGTTGGACGCTGCGGCTGCTGGCCGACCGGGCCTTTGAGAGCTTCGTCCATCTGGCGCTGTTGCTGGCCGCCGGGCTCCATGCCATCTTTCCAGCCCACCCGAAGCGACCGATCGACTTCCGCTGCAAACATCGCCAGCGAAACCGGAACAAGAGAAAGTCCGTCAGAGCCAGAACGGCAAGCCGGAACCGGCCGACCTACGACCGGGAAGTGGTCCGCAGGTGCGGCAGCCGGGACCCTGTCGTTCGCTGGCACAGGCCGATGGCCAAGCCCCGCCGGATGACGCAAAAGGCGTTTGAGGCTCTGCCGGAGACGATCCAGGTCAGGGAACTGCGTCGTCTGGTGAGGTTTCCCGACGGGCCAAAGCCAGAGATCACCTTGATCACCACGCTGACCGACGAGAAGCGATATCCGCCGGAGGAACGGGTCCGGGTGCTCAAGGGTCGCTGGCAGGTGGAGGTGAATCTGCGCCACCTGAAGACGACGATGAAGATGAATGTGCTGCGCAGCCAGACGGTGGAGGGGCTGAAGAGGGAATGATGGATGTACCTGATCGTCTACAACGCGGTGCGGCTGGCGATGCTGGAGGCGGCCGCCCAGCAGCGGGTTTCGGCGGATCGCGTCAGTTTCGCCGATGCGTTGTACGGGGTGCGTCACGGCGACCTGAGCCAGCCGCTGCCGAGATTGCGGATCGTTCCCTATCGACCGGACCGCGTGGAGCCGCCAGCGAAGAAACGCAGAAACGACGACTACGTGTTGATGACCAGGCCGCGTAAACAGATGCGAACAGAGCTGCTGCGGAAGCGAGTGAAACGTTGATTGAGTGCCATTAACCCCCGACCCCTTTTCTCCCCCTCCGTCTCGGCGCCCAAGGCGATGTGACCCACACTCATGTAGCCTGGCAATTCAACAAGAATGTAGCGAAGACCGCCTCGCCGCTGATCGTGGACGACCTGCTCTACATGGTCAGCCACGACGGCGTCGTCACCTGCCTGGAAATCGCCACAGGCAGCCAGGTCTAAAGGGAGCGCATCGCCGGCAATTACTCCGCATCGCCGATCTACGCCGACGGGCGGCTCTACTTCGCCAACGAGCGGGGCAAAACCACCGTGCTGAAACCCGGCCGAACCTGAACCACCGCGTCATCTCTCGACTCTACCGCCGACTACCGGCCGAACAGGCGCTGTGGTAGACTGGCCTTGTCGGCTTGCGATGGTCGCGGGCCAAGGGCCGTACGGCGAAATGTTGCACCTTTTCCGGGAGAACACACGATGAACCGACGTCAATTTCTGAAATCCGCGGCGGTGGCTGGAGCCGGACTGTTAATCCTTCCGAGCGGGACCCGCGCCGGAAAGAACGCGCCGGGGGCGAAACTGAATATCGCCATGATCGGAACCTGGGGCCGGGCCGAAGCCCACTTCGGTGTCGTCTCGAACGAGAATGTGGTCGCCCTGTGCGATGTCAACGAGCAGCATCTGGCGGGCGCCGCCAAACGCTATCCCAATGCGAAGACTTATGCGGACTGGCGAAAGTGCCTCGATCAGAAGGACATCGACGCCGTCATGGTCTGCACCGCCGATCACACCCACGCCTTCATCACCAACTGGGCGATCAACCGCGGCATGCATGTCTACTGTGAAAAGCCGGTGGCGAACACCGTTGAGGAAGCACGCGTGGTCCGCGCCAACTATCTCAAGAACAAAGACAAGATCGCCACCCAGGTGGGGACGCAGCGCCACGAGCTGGACAATTTCAACCGGGTGCAGGAGTTGATCCGGGATGGCGCCATCGGGGAGTTGTCGGACGCGTATGCCTGGGGCGATCGGCAGATCCGCCGCGCAGGCTACCTCCCGGCCAAGGGCGAGCCGCCCGCACATCTGAGTTACGACCTGTGGATCGGCCCGTCGCCGATGCACCCCTACAACCCCGAGTATTTCTCGGGCGGCCCGGGGATGAACTGCCTGAGCTGGAACATGTACTGGGACTTTGGCAGCGGCCAGGTGGGCGACATGGGCAGCCATACCATGGACCTGGTGTGGAACGCCATCGAGGCGGGCCTCCCCACATCCGCCGAGGCCAAGGGCGAGCCGTTCAATCCCGACGTCACCCCCGTGACGCTCGAGACGCATTTCTCCGTTCCCGGCAACAACTGGCGGCCGCCTATGCGCGTGGCCTGGTACCAGGGCGGCGCCATGCCCAACTCGCCAAGGAAATATGTCGACCTGAGGAAGATCGACCACGGCGCGATGTTCAAGGGCAGCAAGGGTTTCCTGGTCTGCGACTTCGATACCCGCATCCTCCTGCCCTTGGGCTCTTCGGCCGACATGACTTACCTCAAGCCCCGAACCAAGGAAAACCTGCTTCGGCCGGTGGGCAATTTCCAGACCGAATGGGTCAAGGCCTGCAAGGGCGACCTGAAGACGTCGTGCGATTTCGAGTATGCCGGAAACATGATCGAGATGATGCTGCTGGGCCTGGTGGCGTACCGGGCAGCCAAGAAGCTCGACTATGATGGCGCGGCCGGCAAGGTCACGAACGACGAGTCCGCCAATGCGCTGCTCAGCCGAAAGTATCGTGAGGGCTGGACGCTGAATGGGTAGCCCGCCTGGCCAGGGCAATCGCATGGAGTCGGGATTCGGTCTGCCACCCACACCCGAACATGCGATTGCCCCGTCCCATCCCCGAAGGGGAACACACGTTAATCGTCTAGGGCGCAAGCCGTAGCTGCCGTTGCCGCGCAATTGCGGATCATGCTCATGGGCGTTGGAGACGGCAACCGATAATTTGGCGATATTGTCGAGCAGATCTCCATCACTCGGCGGCTGCAAACTCACGGGTTCAAGGTCTTCCAATACCAGACCAGCGAAACCCAGGATGCCGCGCCGATGTGCGGGAAAGGCATGACGAGAAAGCAGTGATGCACGGCCTCCAGCACGTGGATTGGCTGCGGATGGAGTCGCTGCCCCTCCAGGTTCAGCTGATCTCACACCATCAGGGAGGCCTCTGCAACGGCACGGCGCAGCGCCATGTGCGACAGGAGCCCTGGAGCCGAAGGGAACCGCTTTGCAGACCTGCTGCCGCCAGACCTGTGCAGCGTCGAGACCCTCGTCGATGATCTCTGACCACCAGTTATGTTGTTGGCGACGTAACTCCCTTTTTCTACTGGCAGGCCAGCCAGCTTCCCGATCGCATGTCCTGCGGCGGGAGGATTCTCTGGAGGTCAAAGACGAGCAAGTCACCGTCCTCCTGCGTGGTCAGCATGGTACGGCCACGAACCACAGGAAGGCGGAACGTCGTCGAATCCATGCCACGGGGGTCGCCGCGACAGAATCTCCAGAGACGCGACTCCTTGTCGGGCTCGACATAAACGAGTTCCCGCCCGACGACGAGGAGTGCCGGCAACATATGCGATGGTGTGCGCTGAATGCCATGTTATCCGGCTCGCTTCCCAGCAGCCGCCAGCTTACAAAGACCTTGCCATCCCCCTGATTGATGGCGACGACGCCGCGGCCGAGTTTCTCCATCTGTCGGGGTTCGCCAGCGACGGGGGGCGGCGCTGACTTCGCTGCCGTCGCAAGGGCAGCCTGTACGCCGGGCATTCCGATGACGGTCAACGCGGTAGCAATCAGCCATACCGACCAACCTCCGCTCCTTGTTCTCATGCTCCATTCCTTTATCAGGTTCGACAACCACACGGAGGAACTCTTGCGAATCCGGCACGGCCTACCGAGCCATGCCCGGAGCTTCAGCCGGCACCGCAGGGTCAACGCAATTCATCTTCAGACCACTGATCCTGATGGCGAAGGCGTGCTTGCAGGGCTGTTGGGCGGGCATTTTGACTTTGAGGCCTTCGCCATCCTGCGCGAACTCCAGATTGCCGGGCTGACCCAGCAAACTGACGCTCTCGATCTTGCCCTCCGGGGCCTTGCCGGTCGCCAGCGAGCTGATGATGGCCTGCTCGCCCGGCCAGGCCAGGGCAATGGCACAGAGATCTTCGCCCTTGACCGTAGACGCGGAAGCCGCTGCGCCCCGAGCCTTCGCTGCACTTGATCCAGTTGGGCGTGCCGTAGATGGCTCAAGAGAGTCGCCACCGACATGGTCACCTCTGCCGAACCCGCCCTTGAAGGCAAGCTCAACTCGGATAACGCAGGACCGGTACGGCGAAGTCTCGCCGTACCGGTCCTGCGTTATTACGGTCCTCCGTTACTACAATGCCTTACGGTGTTGTAATCGGGAAGGGGGTGAGGTTCACCCACGCGGAATTGCCATAAGCATTCTGGGCCTGGATCCGGTAGTAATACGTCATGCCACGCGGCAGCTTGCTTTGAGTCAACGTGGTCACATTGGCCCCAACGTTGAAAGTGCTGAAGGTCGCGAACGACGGGTCGGTGGAGCGCTGGATCACGAAGCCAGTCTCGTTGTTGGAGTTGTCGTTCCAACTAAGGGCAATCTGAGCGTATCTCCCGCCGTTCGTGATCGTTGTTATCGCCGCAAAATTCGAGGGAGCCGCCGGTGCAGCTGGAACCGTCGCGGTGGCTGTATTCGAGTAAGCTGATGGCGACACGCCATTCACAGCCCTCACCTGATAGGCATAGGCCATGCCCGCGACTACCGTGGTGTCGGTGTAGGTCACGTTGCCTGTACCGGCGTTAGCGGGGAGGGTGGTCAGCAGGGTGGAAGCACCGCCGTTCACGGCACGCCAGACCTCGAAGCCGGTCTCGTTGGTGGCATTGTCCCTGAAGGTCAGTCGAATTCGCGGTCCGGACTGCACGGTAGCCCCCAGGCTGGTCGGGGCTGCCGGAGCAACCGGCACACTCACGATAGCGGCGTTCGAATAACCCGACGTCCCGGCTATGTTGACGGCGCACACCTGGTACACGTAGTTGTGGCCGGCCTGCGCCGTCGTGTCAACGTAGCTCATGGCCCCTGTAGCACCGGGGGCGTTCCCGGCGGGCGTGGCAATCGTGACAAAAGCACCGCCGTTATCGCTGCGCTGGAGCACGAAGCCGGTCTCGTTGGTCGCATTGTCTGTCCAGGTCAGGCTCACCTGTGGCCCGAACTGCAGGGTCGCTGCCAGGCTGGTCGGGGCCAACGGAATAGCGGGCACAGTTACGTTGGCTGGAGCCGAGTAAGCCGATGACACCAACAGCCCGTTCACGGCGCACACCTGATAGGCGTAGGTGTTGCCAGGCGTGACCGTCGTGTCAACGTAGCTCATGGCCCCTGTAACACCGGCGGCGTTCCCGGCGGGCGTGGCAATCGTGACAAAAGCACCGCCGTTATCGCTCCGCTGGAGCACGAAGCCGGTCTCGTTGGTCGCATTGTCCGTCCAGGTCAGGCCCACAAACGGCCCGGCCTGCAGGGTCGCTGCCAGGTTGCTCGGGGCCAACGGAATCGCGGGCACAATTACGTTGGCTGGAACCGAGAACGCCGACGACACAAACGGCCCGTTCACGGCGCACACCTGATAGGCATAGGTGTTTCCGGGCGTGACCGTCGTGTCAACGTAGCTCATGGCCCCTGTGGTACCGGGGGCGTTCCCGGCGGGCGTGGCAATCGTGACAAAAGCACCGCCGTTATCGCTCCGCTGCAGCACAAAGCCCGTCTCGTTGGTGGCATTGTCCGTCCAGTCCAGGCTCACCGCCGGCCCGGCTTGCAAGGTCGCTGCCAGGTTGGTCGGGGCCAACGGAATAGCCGGCACGGTCACGCTGGCCGTGTTCGACGCCGCCGACGCACTCGCGCTGTTTACGGCGTACACCTGATAGTCGTAGGTGTTGCCCGCCATCGCCGTGGTATCGGTGTAGGTCACGGTGTTGGCGGCGAGCGTGATGAGCGCAACGAAAGCACCGCCGGACAAGGCACGTTGGACCACGAAGAAGGTTTCGTTGTTGGAATTGTCCGTCCAGTTCAGGAGCACCTGCGGCCCGAACTGCAACGCCGCGGTCAGCCCGGTCGGGGCCGCCGTGGGCACAACCACGCTGGCCGTGTTCGACGCCGCCGACGTAAGGGGGCCGTTCACAGCGTACACCTGATAGCCGTAGGCGTTGCCCGCCATCACCGTTGTATCGGTGTAGGCCACGGTGTTGGCGGCGAGCGCGGTAAGCGTGACGAAAGCGCCGCCGTTATCGCTGCGCTGGACCACAAAGCCCGTCTCGTTGGTCGCATTGTCCGTCCAGGTCAGGCTCACCTGCGGCCCGGCCTGCAAGGTGGCCGTCAGGCCGGTCGGAGCCACCGGGAAAACGGGCACACTTACTTGCACCTCGTTGGAGATCATCTCGCCGGCCGCGTTGAAAACGACCACCCGATAGCTGTAGCCGTCGCCTGGGACGATGGCTGTGTCACTGAAGATCGTTGCGTTGGCCAGGGCCGACCCGATCGGTGCATAAACGCCGACTACGCCGTTCACAAACGGGGCCCTCTCGATCCGGAATCCGATCTCATTGGCCGGATTGCCCAGAGTGGCCGGATCAGTTACAGGCGTGGGATCCGTCCAGAGAAGGTCGATCCGGCCGGCACCCAGCGAATCGCTCAACACGGGGGCGGAGGGCAGCGCACGCGCCACGTTGAACTGCATCGGGCGCATCATGTCCATCTCTTCATGGCTCAGAATGTGGCAGTGCCAGACATACTCCCAGCCGAAGTTGTAGGGCTGGTTGGTGGTCACGACCGGCAAGCCATTCGCGTCTTGGGGGGAGAAGCCCATCGTCGAGCCTTGGGGCATCGTCGGGTCCAGCAGCCGGACGCTGTCGGGCACGCCGAAGGGTGCCTTGGCCGCGACCGGCCGCATGGCGACAATGATGTCCTCCAGCGGGTTCATCCGCACGGTTTCCTTCCAGCCCAGCTCGTTGGGCTCGGGCGGTCTTATCGCGCCGTCCCAGCCCACGCGGTTGATCACCTGCACGTTGAACAGGTGGAAGTGGATGGGATGGGTGTCCACGCCGTTGTGCGTGATCTTCCAGAGCTGGGTACCGTCGCCTGCCGTCACCGGCGAGACCGTGACCGAGTCGTTGAGAATCTCCGTAACCGGGTCCTGGACGGTGAAAGGGATCGTCGTTTGGTTGCCGCCATTGGTGAAGGGCAACTCGACGCCGAGGACGGCCTGCATCCGTCCATAGTTGTTTTCGAAAAGCTCGTGGATGGCCTTCGGCTTGAAACCAACGGTCACCGTGCTCGGCGACATCTTCGTCGGACTTGTCAAGTCCAGCGGGTTGAAGGTCATCGACGTGCTCTGGATCCTCGCGTAGGCATTTGCACCGGACGGGAACGTCGCGTTGTAGGCGCTGTTGTAGCCCGCTTGCGGCACGAGGATCGGGTCCTGGTCCCGCGCAAAGACCCCCGGTTTGACGTTCCCGGTAATCGGGTCCGTGGTCGTGGCGAACTCCGCCTGGAGAGCGGCCAGGTCGTAGGCGGGTGCTGGGGTTGCGGCGGCCACCCGGAATTGCATGATCGTGCGGGTGTTGGGCCCGTAGCCCGGCAGCGTCGATACGGTGCCGCCGGTGTCGATCTGGGCCATGTCCGCCGTGAAGTAGTCCAGGCGGGAGTCGGCCGCCGGGACGGCCGCGGGACCGTCGTTATAGAGAATGATGGTCTTGCCGGCGAACTGCGAGAAATCGATGATCACGTCCGCCCGTTCCGCCGCTCCCAGGAACAGGTTGTGCTCCGCGACGCTGCCGACGACGATGTTCTTGGGGTTTCGTTCGAAACCGATCGGGGTATTGGGCCAGACCACCGGCGACGGCAGGAAGCCGCCCTCGGTCCCGATCTGTATCATCGACGGGCCGATCAGCCTGGGGTCCGGAACGCCGCCGAACCTGCCGTCTAGGATGTTGCCCGGCTGGCCGAGTGTCTGGACGGTCCAGCCCGTCGGGAAATCTGCCGCGCCCTGAACCGCAGGGACCATGCCCACTTCGCTGGTCCCGGTGTAGATCGTGGCCGTAGCCGTGGCACGAACACCTCCCACCGCCGTGGGCGGGGCGATGGTGACAATCGGTGCCAACGTGTAGCCGCTGCCCACCGTCACCAGGGTGATCGCCGTCACCGCGCCGGTGGCATCGATGGTGGCCGTGGCCGTAGCGCCTACGCCCGTGGTATCGCCCGCGGCGGGCGTGATGGTGACCAGGGGAGCTCTCGTGTAGCCGCTGCCTCCGCCTCCGACATCAACATTGATGGCGTCCACGATGCTGCTGGCCTGGTACAATTGTAGGTTCCAGAACCGGTCATTGGCGCCGTTCAGGATGCGGAATCGGTAAGCCTGCGGCTGCACGTCGGTAAAGGGGTAGAGCGTGCCATTGACCAGGGGCGTGTCCTGGTAGGACTCCATGGTCATCGAGACATTGGGCACGTTGGGGATCAGATCCGGCACGCCATCAAACCCAAAGCCCAGAGAACCATCGGCCACCTGGATCGGCGGGTTCGCCACCGGCCATGGCGGCCAGAAGAAGGGACCGTAATCCCACCGGCCCTTGGGGTTCGCCCCGTCGATGCTATTGGGGTTCTGGTTCGGCATGTAGACGTGGCCGGTCCAGAGATCGGACTTGGCGTCGTCGATCGGCAGCGGCCAGGTCGGGTCCGTGGTGAGAACGGTGTTCGGGTCGATGAAGGTCTTGTCCTGGATGATCAACGGCGTCCCCAAGCCAGGGAGGATGCCGCGCGCAATCAGCTCCTGTTCCACCGCGTCGGTGAGCACGTACCCCGCGGCCTCGCCGGCATACACATTCAGACGCGTGATGCCAAAGGCGTGATCGTGGTAGAACATCAGCCGGGCGCTTTGCTGATTGGAGTAGATGAACGTCTGTGACCCGGGGCCGGGGTCCGGCATGTCGGGGACGTTCTGCACACTGACGCCCTTGGGGTAGTTGGTGGCTTCCCCGGCAGGCGTGATCCACTGATTCTGCGTGCCATCGCTGATCCACACCGTGTTGCCGCCGTGCAGATGGAGGGTGGCGCGATTCTGCGTGTACATGGCATCCACGTGCCCCACGACCGTCGCTGCCCCACCCGGGTCCGTTTTCAGGGTGACCTGGAAATGGTTGGCGTCGATCACGGAGGTCACATGGAACTCTCCGTTGTATGCCGCAGGCGTGAAGCCGTGAAGCTTCACCCATTCCCCGACACCTAAGGTGTGCGGGTCCATGGTCGTGAGCTCCACCGTGGCTCCGGCTCCGCCTACGCGATCCGCCATCGTCGGCATGACCATGTAAGCACCCGCCCCAGAACCCATGCTGGTCGTATCCACTGGCAGAAAGAGGTCGCCTCCGGCGCCCGTGGGCAGGCTGTTGGTGAACTTAATGCGGACCGGCCGGTCCTTATTGGCGACGATCGTCGGCCCCAAATAGTTGAATTTGCTGACCGTTGGATCCGTTGTATTGGTCTGCCGGTAACCGCGCAGCGTGGTCGGCATGAGGTCCGAGTGCATCTGCTCGGTGTACTGGCCCAGCTCGATTTCGTAGTAATCCGAGCCCGGGTAGGTGGTCGTGTCAGGGATGCCCACCGGGATGTACTGCCCGAGGTTGTTGGCCCCCGCCGCCGTCAGGCCCGGCAGCGAGTCAACGAATTTGTGAATCCCGCCAGTGACCGCCCCGGTGACCGGCGCGACGACCGGGGCCGGGCTGTAAGCCCAGTTGGGGTAAGCGCCGTAGTAGTCCGGCGTTCCGCCCTGCATGGGCCCGAGCGGGAGCGCAGTCAGAAGCGATCGAGCCTCGAGAGCTTCAAGCTGTGCGGCATGGCCATGCCGCCTCTTCTTGGTACGTGATCGTGATCGCCGGTCCAGGAATCGACTTGGCATGGGATCTCCTTCGCGCAAGATATGCTCTTCTTCCCTAGGCGGTGGCAGCCATCGTTTTCGACATCTGCCGCACCCAAGACATGGCTCAGCATTAGCAAAATCCATGCCAAGCGGCGTCATGCATCGGCCGGGAATTGCTGAGTTGTGCCTGCAAATAGGAGTAAATGGTCCGAATACGAGGGTTAGAGGTCTCCCACGTCCTATGCAGATTCCGTGAAATGGCGTTTCAAACACCCCCGTCATTTTGTCGCATATTGATGAGCCTGTCCGGACGCTTTGTCGCATTCGATTGTGAGCGAGAGGTTGTACAGATTACGTAAACATAAGACATATTATTGCTTAGCTCACAAAGCCCGACCCCCACCACTTCGAGCCACCGCTTTCTGTCGAGCAAGTCGGCCCTCGCTCCTCTCATCGTCAAGCCACTCGTCAAGCAGAACACCGGCAAGGACACCGCCACTCTCGATGATGAGACGAGCGAGGACACCACCACTCATGACGCGCATGCCAATCCAGTGCTCTCCGTGGCGTTCAGCCATGATGGCAAGACTCTCGCCCCTGCGGGTGATACCACGATCAGGCTATGGGATATCGCCACCGGCAGGCAGGTCAAGGAATGATTGCCTCAACGCCCGTCACGCCCACGACGCAAACGCCTCCTGGCTCACGCAAGGTGACAAACCAGTGGCTAGATGGAAGAGCCACTTCTGCAGGCTCCAGACGTGATCGGCCGATCCTGCGGACATGGCCGGCGTGCGCAGGCAGTGGTCGCCGCCAAAGAACATCACGAGTCGGTGAAGACTCCGTCAGGAGGAGTCCTCGAAATTATGGATTGGGCTCTGGCCAAAGGACGAAGGCCACCGCCATGGCGGTGAAACAAGCGGCGTCACGGTCTTGGCGGACGGTGCCACCGATCGTCAAAAGCACGAATCCCGGCGAATTCCCGCATACTCCGATCCCAACTCAGCACCGGAACATACGGAGCAGAAGGCTTAATTCACTGCCATCGCGTGGATACCGCCTTGTCACTACACCCACTGTCTTCTCTATCGGCGCCGGCGGCTAAGCAGAACGGCTCCGCTCCAGCCAAGCCCCAATAGGGCCAGGCTGGCCGGCTCCGGCACCACCGCGGTCACCTTCATGTTGTCGGCCATGAAGATCGGGCCCCAGTCTCCGCCCGTGGGCGGCGGCGCGTCGTAGTGCACCACCACGCTGTTAAACCCCGCCACCGAGCTCAAGCTGAGCGTCGCCGTAGGCCACGTGCCTGCTTCCGCGGTCATCGTGCTCGTTCCCACGAATACGCCGTTCGTGTACGCGGTCACCCTCATCGTTGCCGACGAGTCGCACGCCAATTCCTGCGGCGCGTACAGAATGGAAAAGTCGGTCAGCGCCGGTGAGAATGCGACCTTGAGATCGGCCATGAACACGCTGCTCGGATAGATGCAGAGGCCCGAGAAGTCCACCGGTGTGAACCCCATCGTATCCGCCCGCTGAATGGAGAACCCCTCTCCCGTCGCGGTGAAATGGGCCGTGACACCATCAACCGTCAAGTTGATCGGCAGGGGCGAACCAAACGGGCCATTGTCAAAATTGAACATCGAGCCCCGTGCTGTCGCCGACACGCACAAGGCAATGGCAACAACCATCACGCAATTCAGTCTTCTCATGGATTCTCTCACTCCTCTCGCTGATATGCCTACCCACGTAGTAGAAACGCAGTAACTACCTGCTTTATACAACAAACTGCCTACATGATGTAATGGATAAAACGATCTTTAGCCCAACTTCCGCAGTTCGCCTCGCGGATTGCCCCTGGCGATAGCGCCAGGGCCGATTTCGGGGAAAAGTCTTCACTACATCTCGACCACGTCCAATGCGTCCGGGAGGTGCAGGCCCAGTCGATGCAGGAGGATCGCCTGGTGCTCCGTCGGCCGAGTCACGCAGCGTTTGCGGATCTCGATCCCCTCGCTCCTCGGCATCACTACGTCCACCACCCCGATCCGACCGATCTCCTCCAACACCTTCCGCGGTTCATCCGGCTGAAGCATAGCTGGTGTGAGCCGTGCGTGTTGTGGTGTGTCATCATCGGGGATTCCGGCACGCTGGGGCAATTCAAAGGGGTCGGCAATTCAAAGGGGTCGGGAGTCTTTGATTGGGTGGATGCGCTGCCGGCCGCGAGGGCGCAGCGTCGATTCCAGCCCCAAGCGTCTGGCCGTCTGCTCCTGCCAATGCCCATCGCCATAGGGACGGCCCCGCTTCACGCTCAATCGCAGCGAGTCCAGCTCGCCCGCCGTCTCCGCTCGGTTCACCCAGCCCAGCCAGTCCGAGGGAACGGCCACCGGCCACTCTGCGCTGGGCAGCAACCATGTCGGCGCCTGATCCAAGTCGCGCTTGCCCAGGCTGCTCCAGGCCCAGTGCTGCGCCGAGGGTACCAAGTTCGCCCGCAGGGGGTTGCGTTCCACGTATCGGCACACCGTCAGGAAGTGCTCATCCCGCTGGATCGGAAAGCTCTTGAACCGCCCCTGGTACAGCGGCCCGGTCCCGGCCGTATGATGATGGGCGTGCCAACGCTGGGTCTGCGTCACCGTCAGCAGCCGCATGAACTCGCTCAGTTCCCCATCCTCCTTGGGCCAGAGGACCAGATGCCAATGGTTGGGCATCAGGCAATAGCAGACGATCCGGCTGGGCAACAGTTCGTGCGTCCGCTTGATGACGCGCTCCATCGCCAGATAGTCCGCCTCATCGTCGAACAGCTGGCCGCGTCCCACTGCGCGGTTCAGCACGTGATAGGCCAAGCCGCCGCTGGAAAACCGCAGACGTCGGGGCATGCAGGCAATCTAATCCCAACGGCGGCGGTTGTCAAAGATTCCCGACCCCTTTGAATTGCCGACCCCTTTGAATTGCCGCGGCGAGGCTACATGCAATGGCCTTGCCCGGCGCTCCCCGCAGACGTCACTTGCATTCCCATATTGTTGTAGTATATTGTAGTATAGTCTTAATTCGCAGTGGGTCTTGTGTCATTGTTGGGTCTCACAGCCAGCACCGCGATGATCATCTCGAGGAGACTCGACTTTACAATGCCGCACGCTGATGACGAACGTCGCAATTGCTTTGCGTGCGGCTGCGTCTGGCATTTACGGCCCTTTGCGCGGCCGCGCGGCCGCGGGGACCTGTGTGTTCCTCACGGGGGAGGAGTACGGCTTATGATTGTCCTGAAGAATCGATCCTGGACTGTGGGCTGCGCCATGCTGCTGGTTGTGATCATGGTATCAACTGCCGGGGGCGATTCTTGGGTGCAAAACCCCGCCAACGGCCACTACTATCTCCCGGTCACGTTCGCGCCGGGCCAGAACGCTCTCTCCTGGACCAATTCCCGGGCAGAAGCGCAGACCTTGATCGCGCCCGGCGGGTTGTCGGTCGATCTGGTCACGATCATTTCCCAGGCAGAAGCAAACTGGCTGTCAACCACATTCGCGGATCTGGACCATTATTGGTTCGGTGGCTACCAGAACCCGCACTATGCGTACGAGCTTGAGGACCCCGCAGCCAATTGGCACTGGGTGACTGGCGAGCCGTGGGCCTACACGAATTGGGATCCCGCTTGGCCCGAGCCTAACAACATGGGCGATGAATGGTGCTTGGCTGGCTGGACGACCGACGGCAAGTGGAACGATTGGAAGAATGATCCCTTGGCGGAGACCGGCGAGGCTCCGGCTGTTGGATACATCGCCGAATCCACGGCGATTCCGCTGCCCACGGCTTTGCCCGGTGGCGTTGCCTTGGCATTTGGCTGCCTGTTAGCGCGCCGCCGGTAGCGGATGCTGTTGATCGTGCGCTGAATCCGGGCAGCTATGGTCCGCACTCAGGGCGCGAACTCTGTCCAGTGTGCGGGGAAGCATTCGCGCCCTGGTGCAGACCATTTGCGGTTGCACGCGGAGTGGAGGTAGTCTGCGTACTGATAGGAGATTTGGTAGCCGTTCACGGCCTCTTGGCCGGTCAGGCTCCCGATGAGCCTGACGACGAACAGAGAGTATACCCCCCCCGTAAAACGCAAGCTAATTCTCGAAAAAACGTGCGGTAAAACTGCGGTGATTCGTGTGCCCAGTCCGATAATAGCCTCGTAACGGCAGAAAAGGGAGGGGTCGCCAGTCATTTCCCCGACGCCACGCCGGCAAGACATCTACTCCCATCCCCGCCCCGCGCCAGATGATGCTGGGGGGTCGGACAAGGCGTCGCGGGCTCGGAAAAGGCGTCGGCGGTCATTGTCACCGAGCGGCCCCCGCGGCGTCACGCGGCCTGCTCCCTAAGCCCTCATGGCCCCTCTCGCCCACCCCGCCACCCCCAATCCCGGCTTCTCCTCCCCTTCGTGCCTCAACGCCTTCGTGCCCCCCCAAAAAAAACACATTTTTCGGCCAAATCCACCCGCCGGCGACGAATACCTCATGGATAGCGGCTCGGCCGCCCCTCCTCCTTTGACTCGGAGGAGATGTTCTTTGACAATTGCATAACGCCTCATCCGCGATATCGCCACAACCTCGATATCCGTCATGCCCCTTCATCGCTTCCTCTTCCCGCTTCGACATGCCTTCGGCCTTCGGCAATCCGCATCCCCCTCATTTCGGGGTCCTTTCGGGGTCAAAACAGGGTCATTTCGGGGTCGTTTTGGGGTCGTTTTGGGGTCGGTTTAGGGTCGGTTTAGGGTCGTTTGGGGGTCGGTTTAGGGTCGGTTTTTCACACATATGTACAGCATCTCATCGGCCTAATCCAATCGCCGGCCATCACTTGTGCAAAACCGCCGCCGCCAGGATGCGAAAAAATCACTCCCCCCTCCGCCTCCCGCGCAGCGCTGCGCGATCATCTGGTTCGGAGCCAGTCACGGCGGACCGGTCACTGATGACACACGCGGGGCGAACGGGCTACCGCGTATGAGCAGGCCAGTCGTATACTCCCGGCTCGCAAAGGAGCCGAATGAGGATCGTCATCGCGACGGACAAGTTCAAGGGCTGCCTGAGCGCCGCGGAGGTCGCAAGCGCCATGGCCACGGGCCTGCGCCGGGGCGGCCGCCTGGTCGAGGTCGACCTATGCCCCATGGCGGACGGAGGGGAAGGGACGGTCGCGGCGCTTGTGGCGGCGACGAACGGCAAGTTGCTGAGCCATCGCGTCACAGGCCCGCTGCCCGACACCCTGGTTGACGCCGCGTTTGGCCTGCTGGGGTCTTCCGCCAATGGCCCCCCCACCGCCGTCGTGGAAATGGCGGCGGCCAGCGGGTTGCACCTGCTCAGGCCGGAACAGCGAAACCCGATGCTCACCACGACGTACGGGACGGGTCAACTGCTGGTGGCCGCCAGAGATGCCGGCGCCAGGCGGATCATTCTGGGCATCGGGGGGAGCGCTACGGTCGACGCGGGTCTGGGGTGCGCGCAGGCGTGCGGCGTGGAGATCACCCTGAAGGACGGCACGGCCCGGACGGCGGGGGATCGCCCGCTGTGCGGGGAGGATGTGGGGCGTGTGGGCCGGGTGGTGCGGGAGCGATCACTTCTGGGCGATATCAGCATCACGGTCGCGTGTGACGTGGCGAACGGGCTCTTCGGCGTGGACGGCGCCGCCGCGGTGTTCGGCCCACAGAAAGGCGCGACTCCCGGGCAGGTTCAGCAACTCGACGAGGCACTGGAAGCGCTGGCCGAACGTCTGGATATGCGCCAGTTGGCGGAGAGCCCCGGGGCCGGCGCCGCTGGGGGTCTGGGATTTGCGATGCTCGCATTCTTCGGCGCGGCGCTGCGGCCAGGGATTGGCATGGTCATGGAAGCGGCCAACCTGCGTGAACGGCTCAGGAAGGCCGACCTGTGCATCACCGGCGAAGGCAGGCTCGATGGGCAGACTCTCTGCGGCAAAGCCCCGCTCGGCGTGGCTCGCTTGTGTAGAGAGGTGAAGGTCCCCTGCATCGCCATAGCGGGCACGATTGACGAAACCGCGCGGCCCGCGCTTGCGGAGCACTTCGCCGAGATGCGCTCTCTGCAGCGGCCCGGGCTATTGGTGGAGGAGTGTATCGGCGACGCCGCGCGTCTGCTTGCCGCGGCGGGGGAGGCCGCGCTGCGCGATCATCTGGCCCGGAGTGAGTCACGGCGGAGCGGTCCTTGATGACTCACGCGGGGCGAACGGGGGGAATCATCCATGGCCCTTGGCAAAACTGAAGGTGTGTCGGCTCGCATCGACGTCCGCGCGGATGGTATCGCCCTCCGCGAACTCGCCTTCGAGTATCTTCGTCGCGAGAGGGTTCTCGATCTGTTGCTGGATCACGCGCTTGAGCGGGCGAGCGCCGAACTGCGGATCATACCCCTCCTCCGCGAGCAGTTTTTTCGCCGCGTCGCTCAGATGGAGCTGCAGATTCCTCGAGGCCAGGCGTTTGCCCAGGTGCGCGAGCTGCACGTCCACGATTTTCCTGATGTGCTCCTTGCCCAGCGCATGGAACAGGATGACCTCGTCGATCCGGTTCAGGAACTCCGGCCGGAAGAACTGCTTGAGCAGCTCCTTGATCCTGGCCTCCATTTCCCACTCCGGGGCTTCCTGGCCGGCGAGCTTCTGAATCTCGGCCGAACCGATGTTGCTGGTCATGACGATAACCGTGTTCTTGAAGTCGACCGTCCGCCCATGGCCATCGGTCAAGCGGCCGTCATCGAGCACCTGCAACAGCACATTGAACACGTCGCGGTGCGCCTTGTCGATCTCGTCAAAGAGGATCACCGAGTAGGGCTTGCGTCGGACCGCTTCGGTCAGCCGGCCACCTTCCTCGTATCCGACATACCCGGGCGGCGCGCCGATCAATCGAGCCACCGAGTGTTGCTCCATGAACTCGCTCATGTCGATCCGCACCATGGCGTTCTCATCGTCGAACAGGAACTCGGCCAGCACCTTGCACAGCTCGGTCTTGCCCACCCCGGTGGGTCCGAGGAACATGAACGACCCGATGGGCCGATTCGGATCGCCAAGGCCCGCGCGGTTGCGGCGAACGGCGTTGGAGACCGCGGCGACCGCATCTTGCTGTCCCACGACCCGCTTGGACAGGCGCTGCTCCATTTTCATCAGCTTCTCGCGTTCGCCTTCGAGCATCCGCGACACGGGTATGCCCGTCCATCGGGACACAACGTCGGCGATCTCGTCGGGGGCCACTTCCTCCTTGACCAGCGCATGGCCGTCATGCGTCAGCTCGCGCAGGCGGTTGTCGGCCTGTTCGATCTGGCGGTTGATGTCGCGGATCTCGCCGTTCTGGATGCGGGCGGCCGATTCCCAGTTGCCGGCGCGCTTGGCCTGATCGAGTTCGACCTGCTTGCGGTCGAGCTGTTCCTGAAGCTGCTTGATGCGGTTCAAGGCGCCCTTTTCGTTATCCCAGCGGGCGGTGAGTTGGGAGTTCTTTTCCTGAAGGTCGGCCAACTCGCGTTCGGCCTTGGCGAGCTGCTGCTTGGAGCCGGGGTCCTTCTCCAGTCGCAGCGCTTCGATTTCGATCTGAAGCTGCATCATCCGGCGGCGGATCTCATCCAGCTCGGCGGGCATGGAATCGTTCTCGATCCGCAGGCGTGAGGCCGCCTCGTCGATCAGGTCGATCGCCTTATCCGGCAGAAAGCGATCCTGGATGTAGCGGTCGCTGAGCATGGCCGCCGAGACGACGGCGCTGTCGGTGATGCGGACTCCGTGGTGCGTTTCATAGCGTTGTTTAAGCCCGCGGAGGATGGCGATGGTGTCGTCGACGCTGGGCTCGCCGATGACGATTGGCTGGAAGCGGCGTTCGAGGGCGGCATCCTTTTCAACATGCTTGCGATACTCGACGAGGGTGGTCGCGCCGATGGTGTGGAGTTCCCCGCGGGCCAGGGCAGGCTTGAGGAGGTTGCCCGCGT
>Ga0315288_10004458_pt1 | contig 17825 bp, 9 predicted proteins | sample YL17G11_20_MG_FD_203454 | JGI IMG/M metagenome (GOLD analysis project Ga0315288, IMG submission 203454) | Sediment microbial communities from Yellowstone Lake, YNP, Wyoming, USA - YL17G11_20 | ecosystem: Environmental > Aquatic > Freshwater > Lake > Sediment | place: USA: Wyoming | collected... | reverse complement strand
GCCGCCGACATACTTCTCCCCGTTGACCGCGCCGGTCGAATGGCAGTTGCTCACGGTGCCGTACTCGTTATATCCCACCAGGCCGCCGACATAATCATCCATGCCGGTGACCATGCCGGTCGAATAGCAGTTGATGATAGTGCCATACCAGTCGCTGTATCCCGCCAGGCCGCCGACATAATCAGTCGTGCCGGTGACCACGCCCGTCGAATAGCTGTTGATGATAGTGCCATACCAGTCGTTGTATCCCGTCAGGCCGCCGACAGAATAACCGCCGGTTACCGAGCCGGTCGAATAGCAGTTGCTGATAGCGCCGTAGTTAAGTCCCACCAGGCCGCCGACATAACCCCTGCCGCCGACCGACCCGCTCGAATAACAATTGGTGATATTGCCACCGTTCGATCCCACCAGCCCGCCGACATAATACTTGCCTAAAATCGAGGCATCCTCTGCGCCAAGATTCTTGATTTGGCTCCCTATTCCAAGATATCCGAACAGGCCGACACCATCACCGCCGGGCATATTCACGTCCACATTGCGGAGTGTATGGTCATTTCCGTCAAATACGCCGCCAAACAAGGGGACGACGGGCGCGCTCCAGCTTATACCGGCAAGGTCAATATCGTTAGCCATCACATAACACGCCACAGGTCGATACCATATAGTCCCTAATCCGTTCGCATCGGTGATAATGTAAGGGTCTGTTTCACTGCCGCTGCCGGGCGGCTCGGGAGGAATATATCCGTGAAGGGTCGAAAGAACAGGGTAACCTCCCGCTTCCGGCATCTCCCAAAAGCTGCAGGTCCCATTGGCTGGCTCTGCCACAAAGTCCCAACCGGCTTCTAAAAACGTACTTATGTCCTGCATTTGGCTCGTGGTCTTGCCCGTCCCGCCGTCGCTCGTTGGCCAGCCGGAGGTATTCACATCCCAGAAGCTGTTGCTGACAGTTCCGTCGTTATCTCCCACCAAGCCGCCGACAGACCCGCTGCCACTGACCGACCCGCTCGAATAGCTGTTGGTGATGAGTTCGCCCTCGGTATATCCCACCAGGCCGCCGACATACTTATCCCCGTTGACGGCGCCGGTCGAATAGCAGTTGCTGACAGTGCCGTCCGGGTTCTCGCCCACGAGTCCGCCGACAAAATAGTCGCCGCTAACAGAGCCGGTCGAATAGCAGTTGCTGATAGTAGCGCCATAGTCAAGTCCCGCCAGCCCGCCAACAGAATCAGCCGTGCCGGTGACCACGCCCGTCGAATAGCTGTTGATGATATCGCCGTAGTAGTCATATCCCACCAGCCCGCCGACAGACCCACTGCCACTGACCGACCCTGTCGAATAGCTGTTGGTGATAAATCCGCCCTCGGTATATCCCACCAGGCCGCCGACAAAATCCTCGCCGCTAACAGAGCCGCTCGAATAGCTGTTGATGATATCGCCGTAGTAGTCATATCCCACCAGCCCGCCGACATAAGACCTGGCGAAGATCGAGATATCCTCTACGCCGAGATTCTTGATTTGGCCACCCGTTCCGAGATAACCGAACAGGGCGACATAATCACTGTCGGGCATATTCACATCAGCGTTGCGGATTATGTGATCGTTCCCGTCGAAGATGCCGGTGAAGTTGTTTGCATCGTTGCCGACGGGCGTAATCGGGACGCCGTTGAGGTCTATGTCGGCGGTCAGGACAAAATGGCTGGCCCAGTCCGCTGGGGTCGTCATCAACTCCTGCCAGTCGGAAACAGTGCTAATCCGAAATGGTTCGGCCTCGGTGCCGGAGCCGCCGGAGTAGCCTGCATGACAAGCTGCCGTAAGAGTGAATAGAATAACCAGGACCGCACAGATGGTAAAACGAGCCGCACACATCTTTCAACCTCCAAAAAAAGAAGCCTTCTTGTCTTCTCAGAATTGCCGCGTGTGCAACCAGGTTGCACAGACTACCGAGCTTATCCTATCGCTCCCGCTCCCGGCTTGTTAGCAATTCCACCACCAAGCTACGTCCGCCTTGCCACACCGGGCCGGATAATAGAATACCAAATCCCGCCGCGAAAATCAAGATATTTCGGGCAGAAATCTCCGGGGGAGAGTCTCTCCTCTCCTCTGGCATCACAACAATCTCTGCGTTCCCCGCGTGCTCGGCGGTGAAAAAGATCACGCCGACGAGGCCAAACCCTGTTTTCAGCCTGGAAATGCGGTTCTTGAAAAAAAGCTTGACATCCTGACGAGCGGGGCAGTATTATGCGCCCACATAAAAATTAGAAGACCTGAAGGAGCGGCGGCTTTGCGTTATTGCCCAAGGGGGAGCCTTCGGGATTGTTCGGGGATTCGACATGGCCTCGGTTATCATAACGAGCGGGCAGCAGAAGGGCGACTATTATCCGCTCGGACAGCGGACGACCGTGGTAGGCAGGGCCGAGACGCTTCCGATCCAGATCCTGGACGATATGATATCGCGCAAGCATCTCCAGATCCGCTACGTCAAGGAGGAAGGCAAGTATTATGCAGTGGATATGAAAAGCAGGCATGGAGTGTTTATCAACGCCGGCAAGATCAGCGGCGAAACCGCCCTGGTGGATGGTGACGAGATTCTCATCGGCGAGACTACGCTGCTGTTCACGGATAAGGATTTCGATGACCGTGAAAGTGCGCTGTCGCACTTCAAGAAAGTTGGTGAGAGGTCGCGTCCAACGCATATCCAGTGAGTTTGGGCGACGAACGATACAGAAGATGATTTGATACGGCCTGGCTCAGCTCCGGAATGGAGCCGGCAGTTTGGAAAAATGGACTGGGAAGGAGCTATTACTGAATCTATAAAGGGAATTTGGACAGGAGGTTGTTCGTATGGAGATGAAAAGACTGAGCAGACTGATTCTATGGGTAATCTGTTGTCTAACTGCAATTGGGGCCGAAGCGTCGGCTGGGGGGATGAAGCCGCTGTGTGTCAGCCAGAACGGGCATTTTCTCATCGAGGAGGGGGGCAAGCCATTCTTTATATTGGCCGACACCGCCTGGGCGCTGTTCAGCGGGATCAGCCGCGAAGATGTAAGACTCTATCTCGATGATAGAAAGGCCAAAGGATTCAATACTATTCTCTGCAGCCTGCTGCATTTCTGGCCCGCCCCAGCGCCGATGAACTGGTCGAACGAACAGGACGAGCCGGTGCCTAAGCATCGCGTCTATGGTTTCTGGGCCTTCGACGGGAATCACTACGACCTGACCCGTCCCAACAGGCAGTACTGGGAGCACGTGGATTGGGTGATACGACAGGCCGAGGAGCGGTCCTTGCGGCTTGCCCTGGTGCCGTGTCGGTTTTGCAGCGGCGGCGACGCCTGGAAGGAGCCGCTGACCGATGCAACCGCTGCGGAGTTTGGGGAGTACCTGGGGATTCGCTGCTGCAATTACAATAACATTATCTGGCTGCTCGGCGGCGATTACCCACCAACCCAAGACGTCCGCCGGCTGCGTCTGATGGCCGAGGCGATTCGGTATTATGCACCGCAGCATCTTATCAGCTACGATGTCGGTAGTAATGGCGTTTCTTCGAGCGGGGAATTCGCCCACGCGGAGCGGTGGCCGGCCTTCAACTCCGTACAAACGCGCGGCAACGAGTATCCTGCCGACTATGTACTGGTGCAGAAGGACTGGCACCGCGTACCGGCCAAGCCGACGTGGCTGGCCGAGCCGCACTATGAGCGCCCGGGCAGCCGCCTCGCAGTGCGTCAAGCGGCGTGGCGGTCGGTGCTGGGCGGAGGAGCGGGATTTGGATACGGCGTGGACGATGTATTCGATCTCGACAGCAGCGGCGCCGATTTGAAGGAGGCCCTGGATATGCCGGGGTGCAGTGACGTGGTGCGTATGCTCGAGCTGCTGGAGTCGCAGCCCTGGCAGAAGCTCATCCCGGACCACGCCGCAAAGGACAAGCTGCTTGCAGGCGTCGAGACGCCGACAGATGCTTATTTCCCGTCGGCCTGTTCGTCCGACGGCGACTTCGGGGTGGTGTATCTGCCCGTCAGCGCGACTATCTCAGTGGATATGGGGAAGTTCGGGGGCCCGGTTATTGGGCGATGGTTCAATCCTGCGAGCGGAGCTTCTGCGGTCGTTGAAGGGTCGCCGTTTATTAACGGGGGCGTGCGCACCGTCAGGCCGCCGGAGCCGACCGATACAACCGACGCTGATTCTGTGCTTGTTCTGACGGCAGGCGAGGCCGCACAGGTAGAAAGCACGCAAAAGACTCAACTCGGCATTGAAGACGAGAGGTTCACCATAAACGGCAAGCCGGCCTTTCTGTTCGGCATCAGTTACTACGGGGCGATCGGGGCGTCGCAGGTGTTTATCAATCGCGACCTGAACGATATGCAGGACCTCGGCATCAACTGGATTCGGGTGTGGGCGACGTGGAGCGCCTATGATAATGACGTCAGCGCCGTTGACGAGCAGGGCCGGGCCAGAGAGCCGTATCTATCGAGGCTCAAATGGCTGCTGGGCGAATGCGACCGGCAAGGGATAGTCGTGGATGTGACGCTCAGCCGGGGCGACGGGACCGTCGGGCCGCCGCGCCTGCAGACGCTCGAAGCGCACAAGCAAGCTGTCGAGACGCTGGTGACAGAGCTAAAGACGCAACGAAACTGGTACATGGACTTGGGCAACGAGCGAAACATAACCGACAAGAGGTTTGTAAGTATGAACGAGGTAAAGGAGCTGCGCGACGCCGCCAAGCGGATCGACGCGGATAGGCTTGTGACGGCCTCGCGTGCGGGCGACATTCCGCAGTTGGAGCTGCGGGAGTACCTTGCGACGGCGAGGGTGGATTTCATCAGCCCGCATCGGCCCCGAAGCAGCGAATCGGCCGGACAGACCGCCGAGAAATCGCGCGAGTACCGAACCTGGATGAAGGAGACAGGCGCAGCCGTTCCACTGCACTACCAGGAGCCGTTCCGCAGGGGATTCACGACGGGCTGGGAGCCGACGGTCGAGGACTTCGTCACCGATGCCAAAGGAGCGCTTGAAGGCGGAGCGGCCGGCTGGTGCCTGCACAACGGCGACCAGCAGGACAAGCCGCAAAGCAAGCCGCGCCGCTCGTTCGATATGCGCGAGCAACGACTCTTCGACCAGCTTGACGAAGTGGAAAAAGAGGCACTCAAACAAATCTCGGAAGTCTTCAAAGGTAGATGAGAGACCCGGCGGACCCCAATCGGGGGGACGATGCGCAAGCGGCGCCAAATGTCCGTTGTGGGAATGAGCGAGCGATGAAGTTTGGGGGCGGGGGAATGGGGTTTGATTGCGTTAATCATGAAACGTAAGACAGCGAGGATAGGATGCAAACAGCTTCAATATTCTTAATTCTCGGATTACTTCTCAGTCCATTGGCATACGCCGAAGAAAGCGATGTCTCCAAGAATCAACAAGTGAATACGCCAGTAGCGTCTTCGGTGGTCCTGCTCGACGGGGATAAGTGGCTGCTGGCTATTGACCCAAACAATGTCGGGCGAGAGGAGCAGTGGTGCAAGAAACCACGCGATGAGGCAAAACAGACGAAGGTCCCGTGGGTCATACAAGATGCTTTCCCGGGATATCATGGCGTGGCCTGGTATTGGCGGGAGTTTGCGCCGCCGAATAATCTCCACGAACATGGCCGGTATTTGATCAGGTTCTGGGCCGTGGATTACAGAGCGGATGTATGGCTCAACGGTGTGCACATCGGCGAGCACGAAGGTGGTGAGTCGCCATTTGTGCTGGATGCCACCGGCGCCATCAAGCCGCAACAGCCAAACTTGCTGGCAGTCCGCGTGCTCAATCCCACACATGAGCCGATTGATGGCATTGTGCTCAACGAAACTCCGCATCGCAACAAAGCCCTGCCATATACGTCGGGCAGCGCCTGGGACCAGGGCGGCATTATGGATTCTGTCGAGGTGCTTGCGGTCCCGTCCGTGCGAATCGACGACCTTTTTGCTCGACCCGACTGGAAGACCGGTATCATACGCATCCAGACCGTGGTGCAGAACACGTTGCCTGATACGGTGGGTGCACAGCTCGACTTCAGCGTTGCCCCGGCCGCTGGCGGCGAAACGATTCAAACGGTTTCGCTGGAATGCAAACTGCAAGCCGGCGAGACTATTGTGGAAACCCAGGTGCAGGTGCAAGATCCGCGCCTGTGGGAGCTAAATGACCCCTTCATGTACCGTGTGACGGCACGTCTGCGCGCTGAGGGTTCTGACTGGCCCGATGAACGCTCAGTCCGATGCGGCTTCCGCGATTTCCGCTTCGAGAACGGCGCCTTTCGGCTCAATGGCCGGCGAATTTACCTCCGCTGCTCACACACGGGTAATTGCTGTCCCATCGGCCTCGAGTTGCCTCACGACCCGGATATATTGAGACGAGATTTAATCAATGCCAAAGCAATGCGATTCAACGCCATACGGTTCATCTCTGGAGTCGCCAAACGCTATCAACTGGACCTCTGCGATGAGATCGGACTGATGGTCTATGAGGAATCCTACGCGAGCTGGTGCTTGGCTGATTCGCCTAAAATGCCGCAACGATACGATGAATCACTGCTGGGTATGGTTCGCCGCGACCGCAATCATCCCAGCGTGGCAATCTGGGGCCTGTTGAATGAAACGCCGGACGGTCCTGTGTTCCGACATGCGGTCGCCTTTTTGCCGAAGCTGCGGGCATTGGACGATTCCCGAATGGTGCTGCTCAATAGCGGCGGCTGGCATACCCAGGCAGGCAACCTCGCCGGCATCGAGAGCTGGCACAACACCGCGCGGGTTGACCCCTGCGTTACGCGCAATGGCACAGACCACGTGATAAAGGGGCTGGGCATTACTTGGGAGCCGGGGCAATTGGCTTTCCACCCCGGACGCGACGGCGAGTATTCCGTGGTCCGCTGGACCGCCCCCAACGAGGAGAAGGTTGAAATTTCCGCCGCCTTCGAGAGTATTGCTGAGAGAGCAACTGCGGATGTCCACGTCCTTCATAACGGCCGAGCGTTGTTTGACGGTTTGATTAACGTCAAAGATGGGGGGCCGCAAACGCAATTCCAACGATCGCTGACGGTCAGGCCGGGTGACACGGTCGATTGTGCCGTAGGCTGCGGTAACGGCAATTACGGTGCCGACACGACCGCGTTAGATGTCATTATCAAGTCCCCCGGTGGAAGAGTTTATAATGCTGCTGCGGACTTCTCGGTGCGAAATAACCCGAACGGTCCCTGGAGCTACGGGCAACTCGCAAGTGGTGCAACGCCGGACGCAACGACATTTTCACGACATGCCACAGGCATTAGAGAAGAGAGCCTCGGCTGTCTGAGCAATCCCGGCTCAAACGTCTGGGAAGATGCGCTCACCGACAGCCATCCGTACCAGCGAGTACCACACACAGCCGATATCATACGCACGCTGCGCACCATCGGGGGCAGCGGCAAACCGTTGTTTCTATCTGAGTATGGCATCGGCAGTGCAACTGACCTGCTGCGCGTTGTCCGCCACTATGAGCAGCTTGGCAAGACTGAGGTTGAGGATGCTCAGTTGTATCGCTCCTGGCGTGACCTGTTTCTCACTGACTACCGGCGGTGGCGGATGGATGAGGTATTTGACAGGCCGGAGGACTTCTTTGCCCAGAGCATCGCGCGGATGGCCAGCCAGCGATTGTTGGGCCTTAACGCAATTCGGTCCAATCCCAATGTCATTGGCTATAGCATCACGGGCACCGTGGACCAGGGGATGACGGCTGAGGGGCTGTGGACGACATTCCGTGAGCTGAAGCCTGGAACTGCCGACGCTCTTTTTGACGGCTTCGCGCCGCTGCGATGGTGCCTGTTTGTCGAGCCGGTCAATGCCTACTCCAGAGCGCCTGTAAAACTTGAGGTCGTGCTGGCCAACGAAGATGCCTTGCTGCCGGGCAAGTACCCGGTCAGGCTGCAGGTCGTAGGTCCGGATGCATCGCGGGTCTTTGAGCGAACGGTCACCGTAACAATTCAGGACCCCAGGAGTAAGCCGGAGCCGCCGATGGTTCTGCCGGTTTTTGCCGAGGAAGTGACGATAGATGGTCCGCCGGGTAAGTACCGTTTCATGGCCACCTTTGAGCGCGGTGCAGCCGCTGCCGGCGAGGCAGTGGAGTTTTATATGGCTGACCCTGCTCAAATGCCGCCGGTGGAGACTGAGGTTGTACTGTGGGGGCAGGACGCCGAACTGGCCAGGTGGCTCATCGAGCACGGTATTCGCATGCGGCTATGGTCACCTAGTCCGCCGACCGGACGAGAGGTAATCCTGGCATCCCACACTGCCGCACCTCCGGGCGGCTCAATGGCCTTCGCTGAACTTGCTAAGCGGATTGCCTGCGGCTCGACGGTTGTCTTCCTTTCACCGGCGGTCTTTGCCGGAGATAACCAGCCCACTGCTTTGGTCCCATTGCCCAACAAAGGCGCTCTGGCTGTAATTCCCAACTGGCTTTACCACAAGGACGAATGGTGCAAACGGCACCCAATCTTTGAGGGCCTGCCGGCCGGCGGCCTGATGGACTACACCTTCTACCGTGAAATCATCCCCGATGTTGTCTGGTCCGGCTTGGACCCGCCGGCTGAAGCCATAGCTGCCGGCATCAATGCCTCGCAAGGCTATTCTTCCGGATTGATGGTTGCCGTTTACAACCTCGGCTCAGGCCGCTTTATCCTTAACACCCTTCGCATTCGCGAGAACCTCGGATCAAATCCTGTCGCCGAGCGGCTGTTGAGAAATATGCTCAACTACGCGGCACGCGATGCTAATAAACCTCCGGCCGACCTGCCCGCAGATTTTGACGAACAACTAAAGTCATACAGATACAAACAATAGACAAAACACTATTCATCCGTGACACAATGCGCCTATCATGTTGATTGAAACGAACGCGCAGCGGCGATCGCAGACCCGTCCTTAAAAACCGGGAGGATGGTACTGCTATATTTTCCAGCCGTTCTGGTATTCGGGTTTTATGTACTGCTCGGCGTCGGGGCAGTTGGTCGCCTTCATTTTTTCGCCGCTCCAGGCGAGCTTTTCGCCTGTGCGCAGGGCGACGTTGCCCAAGAGTATGACCTCTGTCATAAGGCCGGAGTAATCGAAACCGCCGTGGGGCTGTTGCCCGCCCTTGCAGGCGTCGATCCAGTCGCGGTGATGTCCCTTGGAGCGAGGCAAAGTTTTGGCCGGCTGTTTGTATTCCTTCATCTTGTTTTCGGGGATTATGCGAGGACTCCCGCCCCAGCCCTCGGCCATAATCTTTCCCTTGTCGCCGACGAAGAGGATACCGTTGCCGCCGCCGGCTAATTGTCGCCCAGGCTCAAGCTCCTCGGGCCGAGGCGGCATAAGTCCGCCGCTGTACCAGGTCATTTTGACCGGCGGCATATTGCCTCTGGCGTCGAACTGGTAGTGGACGATTGAGCCGAAGGGGGTAGATTCGGGATTGATGTTGGTTGCGGAGGCCTCGACGCTGTAGGGATGGCCGAGCTTGAGCGCCCAGAAAGCGGGGTCCATATTGTGGCAGGCCATATCGCCGATTGCGCCGGTTCCGAAGTCCCACCAGCCCCGCCAGCTGTATGGCGCGTATGCGATGTGATATGGCCGCTTCGGGGCGGGTCCGAGCCAGAGGTCCCAGTTCATCCCCGCGGGAATGGGCTGTGTTTCCGTCGGCCTTGCGAGACGGTAGCCGGCCCAGTCAAGGCCGGTATGGCTCCAGGCGTGGACCTCGCGGACGTCGCCTATGGCGCCATCCCAAATCCATTCACACGTCAGGCGAATGGTCTCGCTGCTGTGGCCGTGATTGCCCATCTGCGTTGCGACGCCGGCGGCGCGGGCGGCCTCGGTCACTTTGCGGGCCTCGTATATCGAGTGAGTCAGGGGCTTTTCGCAATAGACGTGCTTGCCTCTGCCGATGGCAGCCAAAGCTGCGATGGCGTGCGTGTGGTCGGGAGTGGCTATCAGGACGGCGTCGATGCCCTTTTCCTTGTCGAGCATCTCGCGGAAATCGACATAGACGGCGCACGGTTTGAAATTGGCCGTCGCCGTTTGCTTTGCGTAGTGTTCATCGATGAGCTTTTTGACGGGTCCCCGCCCCGCCGTTCCGCCGTAGTAGAATCGGCTGTAGTCGGCCTCTTCGGTAACGTCGCAGATAGCCATTACCTGGACGTCCGCGTGCTGGAGCAGCGCGTTTATATTGTGCTTGCCCTGGCCGCCGGTCCCGATTACGGCGACGTTGAGCTTATCGCTCGGCGCCGTCCGTCCGCCAGCGCCTAATACGTAGCGAGGGACAATAGTAAACGCCGCGGTCGCCGCGGCGGTGCGGCTGAGAAAATCACGCCTGGATACCCTGGCGTTTGTGGACTTGGCGGCTTTGCTGTTGATCTTCATTCTAACATTCCTTAAAAGCGTTACGGCCAAATTCTGTCAGAGACAAAACCCTGTTCTAAACTCTGGCCGGTATTATGGCGGCAGACAGTGAACAGAGCAAAGATTTTGTCCGGCTGGAACGGCGCGGGTGTGAAATCATTCTCTGGCAAACCCGTTTTCCTGTCATGCTGAGCATAACAGAACGTTGACGAAAGACTTGCGTCGTCCCAGAAAAGAATTCCACACCCAACGGCGCTACCAAACGGGACACGCACCCGCCGGAAGAACAAATCGACGCGCTCATAATAGTTCCAGGATTGTCTTTCCTTTCGGCAGGTCGAAACAGATGGTGACATTCCGCTCGTCGGCGCACCAGGCGCCGCTGTCTATTTCTAGAGGCTTATTGACGCGCTTCAGCTCGACGGGCAGGTTGTTCAAAGTCAGCTTTGGAACAGCGGGACCGGCGGTTTTAACCTGCACGGTGAAGCGCTTCGCGGCATACGGCGCGGTGAATGTCACGCGGGAGCCCTGCTTGTCAATCTGCGTGAGATCTCTGGCCGCCCAGTAACGAGCGATTTCGCTCTGCTTCATCCAGACTATGTTGTCGTAGCGGGCGTGGACCCTGCGAACGACCTCTTTGAAGATGTTGAATCCGACCTCTTCGCCGTTAAAGTATATTCCGGGCCAGTGGCAGACGATTATTGCCGGCTCGCCCTTTTCGATGACCTGGGGGAGCCTGCCGGACTTGAGGTCCTCGGTGATGCACTGGTCCGCCGACCCGCGTTCGAGGCCGTCCCAGCCGCCGAACCAGTCGCCCGTGCAGCCGATTATGGAGACGACACATCTTGGGTCGGGGCCGGCAAGGCCGGAAGCGTACTGAACCAGAGGCGCAACGCTCTGGTCGTCGGTGAACAGGTCGCGGAAGTAGTGCGGAATCTCGGCCCCGAATACGTCGCGGCAAGATTGCAGCGTCGCTTTGGCGAGGTTATCGCGATTTTGACTGCCGAAGCCGCCGGGCGTAGTGATGCCCTCGCAATCGAGGCCGACGTTTTTCAGAATTCGCAGGGCGTAGCTCATATAGTCGGTCAGCACCTCGGCGGACTTGTCCTGGCTCCAGCCCCAGTTCTCCATAAACTTCTCCGACCATTCGGGGTACGGGTGGCCCGTCTTGGTATCGATGACCCGCGTGTGCGTGACCATCTCCGGGTGAATGTCCCAGTCGGGCATCATAAGCTCGCGGACGAGCTTGAGACTGTCATCCAGCTCCTTCTTGGACCAGCCCGGCAGACCTCGGTCGAGCCTGCCGACACACCCAGGGTACGGAACGATGCTGTATTTGCCCTTGACGCCGTGCTCGCGGCACCACTCGCCGAACTTGCGCACGAAGGAATCCGGGATCTCCCGCGGCAGCTTGCGCCAGTCCTGTTTGTAGTTGTTCGGCCAGGCCTCGGCGAACTGCGGGATGCCAAAGTAGGCCAGGTTCACTAAGCAGGTCGAGTCGTCGATGATAAGGCTCATCGGCACGCGGTTCCGCGGGTTAAGCACCTTGACATCGGCTGCTTGTTGGGGCCGCTCGCCTTTATCTTGACCCTTGGCCCGGCCCAGATTCAGCACCGCCGCCCCCCCTGCCGCGATAGCCGCTGCCTTGACAAAATCACGTCGTGTCATTTCTTCTTGTGCAGACATAATGTTACCTCCCATATTTGCTGCTTTCCATTTTCTTGGCATGGCTCACGTAACTCGGATTCGGGATTACATTATTCGTGGTTCGATAGTGTGTGGCAGCCTCAAATCCGAAGGATTTGGGGATGGTTGCACCGTTTATACAGCTTTGCCATCCCCAAGCCCCGCGGGCTTGAGGCTGCCACCCAAACGCCTGGGTTCTATGATTTTGGTTTTGGCAAAGGGAAGACCTCTGATTCCGTTCTGGCGGTTGTGAACAGCTCGGACATCTTCGCCAAAATGTCCGGGTTTTTATCGGCGACGTTGTTTTTCTCACCGAGGTCTTCGGCGAGATTATATAACTCGATTTCTCGCCCGGGCCTTGTTCGGACTGCTTTCCAATCGCCCGTGCGGATGCCCTGCTGTCCGGCCAGCTCCCAGTAGAGGAGGTCGTGCTTTTTTTGCCCTGAGGGCTTGCCCAGCAAGGTCGGGAGGTACGAGATGCCGTCTATATCTGCAGGCGGCTCGGCGCCAATGAGGTCGCAGCAGGTCGGCAGAAAATCCCAGAATGCCGAGACGTGGTCGGAAATTGAGCCGGGCTTGATTCTGCCGGGCCAGCGTGCGATGAAGGGCACGCGAATTCCGCCTTCATAGACGGAGCCTTTGAGGCCGTGGAGCGGGCCGGCGCTCTCGAAGAATTCCGAGTCTGCGCCGCCGGTGTAGGTCGGGCCGTTGTCGCTGGTGAATATGACGAGCGTTTTTTCCTCGAGGCGAAGCTCTTTGAGCAGGGACACTATTCGCCCGACGTCTCTATCCATTCGCGTCACCATAGCGGCGTAGCAGGCCCGCGGATGCTTGTGCGCAACGTAGCCCTTCTTGCCGTCGTATGGCGGGTCGGGCCACTTGCCTTTATATTCGGCGAGCGAGTCTTCGGGGACCTGCAGCGCCATGTGGGGTATTGTGAAGGGGACATAGAGGAAGAAAGGCCTGTCCTTGTTGGCCCTTGCGAACTTCAGCGCCTCCCCGGCGATGAGGTCGTGGGAATAGACGGCTTCTTTGCCGCCCTTGTTGGCCTCGATCCACTGAATCTGGCCGTCGGACCAGAGGTGGTTGGGATAGAAGGTGTGGGCCTGGCGCTGGCAGATATAGCCGTAGAAGCGGTCAAAGCCCTGCTTGTTGGGGTCGCCTGTGGTGCCGACGCGGCCGAGGCCCCACTTGCCGAATGTCCCGGTAGTGTAGCCGGCGTCTTTTAGGATTCTGGCCACGGTGACAGTGCCTTCTTCAAGGGGCCACTGCCCCCCTGCCGTTGATCCTAATACCCATCCTTCCTCGCCGCCGACCTGCTTATTGTTGCGGACTTGGGCGTGCCCGGTGTGGAGCCCGGTCATAAGCGCACAGCGCGATGGTGCGCATACGGGATTGCCGGAGTAATGCTGGGTGAACTTCATCCCTTCGGCGGCCAGCTTGTCGATATTGGGGGTCCTTATTTTTTTCTGTCCGTAGCAGCCGACGTCGGCATAGCCGAGGTCATCAGCGAGAATATAGACGATATTCGGCCTGCTGATGGCTGCGGACGAACGGCCCGCACCGCTCGTACATCCCGGTAGTGCAAGAGCTGCAATGCCAAGGCCGGCCGCTTTGATGAATTCACGTCGTTTCATTTTTAAGCCTCCGTTTCTGCCTTTGGGCCGGGTGTGCTCGGCCCCCACAAATAGGCCAGGCCAAAAGTGATTGCGGTGCCTATGACGATGAGCCAGGTCCAGCCGAGGTCTATACTCTTGTTCTTTATCAACAGCAGCAGCACAAGGCACACGCCCGTGCTGACAAGCATAGCAGGGATATTGGCGAAGTTGGCTCTTCGCCGTGTGAGCAGCCCCAGCAGAAAAACGCCCAGCATAGGACCGCCCGTGAGCGAAAGAATCTGAAAGGCAAACCACAGGATGTTCTCGACCGGCGCGCAGGCGAAGGCAATTCCCGCCAATACCAGGCCAAAGCCCGCAACCGCTATCCGCGAGACGAGCAGGTAATGCCTTTCGCAATCCCCTCTGCGAATCAGCGGGCGATAGATGTCACTGACAAAGGAAGATGCCAGCGAGCTCAAAGGCGAGTCGATGCTGGCCATCACTATTGCGCCGAGCACCAGGCCCTTTAACCCTCTGGGCAGCACCGTACGGGCGAAGTGCGGGAATATCTCCTTGAGGTCCTTCGGCAGCGACAACGAAGAATTCTGGGAATAAAAGACAAAGAGCAGCGTCCCGACGATTAGATAGAGCCAATAGACGGGCAGAACGGCGACAATAGTGGAGATGATGGTCTTCTGGCTGCTCTTTCGCGTTTCAACGGTCAGGAGTCTCTGGACCATCTCCTGGTCGGTCCCGAAGGAGACCATGCCCATAAAGAAGCCGCTGGCCAACCATGCCCAGAAAGTGCTTGCGTCTTTCAGGTCGAATTTGAAGTGGAACGTGCTCAGACGCCCCGCCTCGCCGGCAGTGTGCACAGCGGCTGCCAGACCGCCGTTGATGTGCTGAATCAGATAGGCGACAACTACTACGCCGGCGACAACGAAAAAAAACGCCTCGTACGCCCCGGCCCAGACGACCGCCTTGATGCCGCCGAAGGCAATGAAGGCGATACTGACTCCGGTGAAGAGCGTTATCGTGGCGGATAACCGCCAGCCCATTATGACGCCGACGGCCATACAGGTTGCGTAAAGGCGGACGCCGGAAGCAAGCAGGCGCGTGACAAAAAAGTAGATTGAGCCGGCGTACTGCGTGGCCGGGCCGAACCGGTGACGCAGGAACTCATAGATGCTCGTGCAGTTGTATTTGTAGAAGGCAGGAATAAATAGAAAAGCCACGACGAGCCGCGCCAGGGCCAATCCGACCAGGAACTGCAGGAAGCGCCAGTTCTCGCCGTATGCAGTGTGCGGGATGCTGACGATTGTAAGGGCGCTGATCTCGGTGGCGACAAACGACAGGCACGCAACAACCGCTGGAACGCGGCGACCGCCGAGAAAGAAATCATTCGTATCCTTCTGTTCGCGTCCAAAGCTGTAGGAAATGACAAACAGCAGCGCTACGGCAGCGCCCACAATGCCCCAGTCTAATCCGCCTAGCGTGCCGGCCTGAGCTGCAATCGAATTCACGATGTCTCCTCAAGGGCTTTGCGCAGGGATTGGCGGCTTTCATCGAGTATTCTCAGTGCAGCCGGCAGATTGACTTTGCGGAAGTGCATCACTATGGCGGCTTTGACTTTGCCGTCTGCGCGTGCGAGCAGGTTTTTGGCGCTTGCGCGAGAAAGACCCGTCATTTCGATTACGATCCGCAGCGACCTGTCACGCAGCTTTTCGTTCGTCGCCCGCAGGTCAACCATCAGGTTGCCATAGACCTTGCCCAGCTTAATCATCGCAGTGGTCGTGAGGGTGTTGAGCACGAGTTTTGTAGCGGTGCCCGCCTTCATCCTGGTCGAGCCGGTGATGACTTCGGGGCCGACCACCGGGTTGATTATGATCTCCGCGGGGATGTGCTTCACTGCCTCGGGAGCACACGTGACAAAAACGGTTCCCGCCCCGATTTGGCGGGCGCGATTGAGCGCCCCGTGCACGTAAGGCGTCATGCCGCAGGCGGCCAGGCCCACGACAACGTCACCCGGCCTGACGTGTTTCTTGTCTATAGCTCCGGCGCCGTCTGCGGCGCAGTCTTCGGCGCCCTCGGCTGAACGCACAAGGGCGCGACGCCCGCCGGCAATGATGCCCTGCACCAGCAAGGGCGAGACGCCAAACGTGGGCGGGCACTCGGAGGCGTCCAAAACGCCGAGCCTGCCGCTCGTGCCAGCGCCGACGTAGAACAGCCGACCGCCTTTGGCAAGCCGCTCTACAACCATATCGACGGCGGCGGCAATGTGCTTGCGCTGCTTGGCCACAGCCGCCGGGACGAGAGCATCCTCGGTGTTGATCAGCTCAACAATCTGCCGCGTTGAAAGCTCGTCGATATTTTCGCTTCGGCGATTGCGTTTTTCGGTTGTTGGAAGGGGTCTGCGTCTTGTCATTATGCAGGCACTATCTTTCCCAGGACGACCGGCTGTTCGGCGCCGGTGGCGGTCGGCACGTTATTCGGCAGGTCTTTTATGGTTGCGTAGGCCAGGATGGCGAAAGAAACGGCCTCCTTGGCGTCGCCGCTGATTCCAAAGTCGTACATCCTGCGGATTCTAACGCCGCTTAGCTCCCGCTGCAACATCCCTATGAGCGTCGCGTTGTGCGCCCCCCCGCCGCACAGGATTACTTCATCCGGCATCGCAGGCAGAAAACGCCGATATGCCTGCGCGATACTGACGGCGGTGAACGCGGTCGCGGTTGCTGCGATATCGGGGCCGGTCAGCTTATTCTTCCTGGCCTTTTCGTATGTCCGGTCGGCGTAAAAAAAGCCGAACTCTTCCCTGCCGGTCGATTTGGGCGGGCGCCGCCGCAGAAACGGATGGCGGAGCATTTCGCCCAGCAGTTTTACGTTGACCGCTCCTTTTGCCGCCATTTTGCCGTCTGCATCGTATTGCCGCCTGCCGCGGGTGGCGAGCGAGACGATGCGGTCGATTATCATATTTCCCGGCCCGGTGTCGAAGGCGACCACGTCGCGCAGCCGGCAGCATGACGGCAGGTAAGTGACATTGGCGATGCCGCCGATGTTCTGGACGGCGCGGCTCAGAATCTTGTCGTTGAAAAGGATATAGTCGGCGTAGGGGACCAGAGGGGCGCCCTGCCCCTGGACCGCCATATCACGCGGACGGAAATCAGCAACGGTCGTAATGCCGGTGCGCTGGGCGATAACGGAAGGCTCGGCAATCTGCAGGGTCGATGGTATTGTCTTTCTCGCATAACGCCTGCCCGCCGGGTTGTGGTGGATAGTCTGGCCGTGCGAGCCAATCAGATCGATTGACCGCAGCGCGACCCCGCTTCTGTCGCACAGCTTGACGGCGGCGTCGGCGAAGACCTCGCCCAGCACAAAATTGTAATGGCAAATATCGTCCAGCCGGGACGTCTCGGGTTGACAGAGCTCCAGGATTTTGCGGCGCAGGGCCGGCGGGTACGCAAAGACCTCGAACGCCAGCAGACGGACGGCGGTGCGCGGGGACTCGTCAATATCGACAATTGCCGCGTCAACGCCGTCGGCCGATGTCCCGGACATCAGCCCGATGACACGCATTTTGCTCTTTGCAGCGAGCTTGGCGATGCGGTTCTTGGTTGTCATAGTGTCCTTTTCATTTGATTAGCATTGAAGGACATAAACTGTTTCTCTGCCGGCCGATTATATACCCATCCCCAACCCATCGCAATCACCACACGCCCAACGTTTAGCCGCGGCCGGAACGGCCGCGAATGCCTAACACCCCCGCAGTCTCACTGCCGGGGTCATTCCGACCGAAGTCGCGACATAGTCGCGCCGAAGCGGAGGAATCTACTCCAACAATCCACCCCGACTTTATCGCGGCCTCCTCAATTCCACATTCTACATTCACAATTCTCAATTCTCCCCCACCCCCCATCCAAAGCCAGATTCCGCCCACTCCGTTGATTAGCCCCGCCACGCGTGGGCAGGGGTTGTTTAGCCGTCGCCGGAACGGCGACGCATGATTTACAACCCACCCCCCGCCCCGCGCCGTCCCATTAGTCCAACCCGTCCGATTTGTCCGACCCTTTTCTATAACACCCTAACCCAACTTTCGCAGTTGGGTGGGCAAATGGCGATTTCAAAATTATTTTTCCCGCATAACGCTTCAATAATGCCCCAAATGGTCTCAAACCCCGCA
>Ga0315288_10004456_pt1 | contig 17826 bp, 22 predicted proteins | sample YL17G11_20_MG_FD_203454 | JGI IMG/M metagenome (GOLD analysis project Ga0315288, IMG submission 203454) | Sediment microbial communities from Yellowstone Lake, YNP, Wyoming, USA - YL17G11_20 | ecosystem: Environmental > Aquatic > Freshwater > Lake > Sediment | place: USA: Wyoming | collected... | reverse complement strand
TGACAACGATAGTAAATAATAGGGCGGCCAAAGTCACAGGGCTAATCCTGGGTATAAATTGAGTATCATACCACTGACGCCCTTTGGCTTTGATGAGAGCAAATCGAGTAATCATGCCGCCGAAAAACGGTATCCCGAGGTAAATGAAGACGCTTTGAGCTATCTGCCCAATGGTCACATTTACTGCTACGCCTTTTAGTCCAAACCACACTGGCAACACCGTTATGAAAATGTAGGCGTAAACCGAGAAAAACAGTATCTGGAAAATCGAGTTAAAGGCTACCAGTCCGGCAGCATACTCGGTATCGCCTTTAGCTAATTCATTCCAGACTATGACCATGGCGATGCATCTGGCCAGGCCTATTAGAATTAGGCCTGCCATGTAATCAGGATAGGCACGCAGGAAAAGGATGGCCAGCAGGAACATCAGCACCGGGCCGATTAGCCAGTTCTGTATCAAGGACAGGCCAAGTACTTTCCAGTTGCGGAAGACCAGTGGCAAGTCCTCGTATTTTACTTTGGCCAGCGGCGGGTACATCATCAGGATAAGTCCGACGGCTATGGGTATGGAGGTGGTATCAACTTGAAATAATGAAATGAAACCGGAAACAGAGGGCACGAAATAACCCAGGCCGACACCGAAGCCCATTGCCAGGAATATCCAGAGCGTCAGGAAACGGTCTAATAGCGAGAGTTTACGGGTCATAGATTCCGGCTGGTTTGCCATAGTTTTCACTCCTCACTCTAAAAGTTTGGCCAAAGCCCGGCGGTTTTCGGCAAATTCAGGCTGCTCCAAATAAGGACAATCCTCAATATGAAGCTTCCCCTTTGCCAGGTCTATGGCGAAGGCAAGGCAGGTCTTTTTGCCACATTTCTGGCAATCTGTCAGGGGCAGTAGCTTATGCAGCACCAGTCCCAGGCCCATCTTCGATTTACCCGGTTCGATGGCTTGCTGCGGCTGGCTTAATTTAGCTGCAATTTTATGGACTATAGCTGGCTCGGGATAGGCTCCCACGTCATAAAGTGTGTAGCCCATAAATGCCACGGGATTTTCTTGGTAGCAGCTCCGAACCGCCTCCTCTACCACTTTTGGATTTAACCCGGGGAATTTGGTGTCTCTTTCTCCCGCTTTACATAGCAAGTTAATTATGGTGACTAGTTGCTGGTTAAATCTGTCTATTAGCTCAGTGGGGATATTGGAGAGGTGTGGGGTAAGGGCTTTTGAGCCGATAATGCGTTTAGCTTCGTCGATGCCGTTTTGTTTAAGTGCCAGTAGCGCTTCGCCGGGCAGATGGCCGGATGATTCTCTACCGCAGAGTACGATGTAACGGATATTCGGGTTAGCCACAATATTGCAAATCATCTTCTCTAAGCCTATATTCTCTGTTTGCAGCATCCCGGCAAGTGCAGCTCCTGAATCCGTGCCGACCATAACCAGCTCGTTCAATTCGGGTGGTATGGCGAAGTCGAAGGTGTCTAGAATTACGCAGACGGCTACAGGAGAGTAGTCGTTACCCCGCACGTAGCGACCTGCTTCGGGAGGATAACCATCCGGCGGTTTTACTTTAAGCATTAGCTTTCAACCTACCTTATTCATTTCCCTCCAGGCTTTGTCGGATTTTGCTCTTGACCAGTTCCTCTAGGGCATCGCATTCATATCGAATGGGCCAAATCTCAGGTACAGTTATAATGTGTTCAGTATCGCCTCTCACTGTATTGATGAACAGGGAGAACGGAGTTGCGTTATATTTTCCAGCAATGGTGGCATTATCCTCATCGTCTAGTTTTAGCCTTTGGAAGGTCAGCTTGCCGCTACCCAGTTCTTCATTAAAGGTGAGAAATACGGTCGAGTGGATACAATCACCCATCGGATCCATGCAGTGGCAGGCCTCGCCTACATGAAAATAAACAACGTCTACTCTATCCGGAGGGCCTAGTGATTCCTTCGGTGGATTCGCTGTGGGGGCTGGGCTAGAACAGGCGCACAGTAAGCCAAGCGCCAGCAGAGATAGCAATAGAAGGTAAGTCCTATTAGCTTTACCAAATGTACTCATATTTTTAGCATATGCTTATAATTTTCTAGGATTATATCCACAGCACCACGTAGTATATTCCAGCTCCTATGAAGATGAAGGAGACTATTATGCGAGTTACTGAGCATATCCATTATAGTTCTCCACTGAGGCTTTTCTCGATTTTATTCTTCAAGAATTCTTCAAGGTTGTCTGTGCCACCACCGGTGGGTAACCAGATTTCTGGCACGGCGACGATGTGTTCAGAATCCTCTCTTATTTCGTTGATAAACAGAGAGAACGGGGCAGCATTGTATTTTTTAGCGATAGCAGCATTTTCTTTCTTATCCAAATCGATCATTTGGAGAGTTAATTTACCGCTAGCCAGTTGTTCCGAAAAATAAACGACCGTGATAGCTTGAATAGTCTCTCCCACCACTGCAATGCAATGACAGGGCTTGCCTTGCTGGAAATAGACGATGTCTATCCTGTCGGGAGGGCCCAACGGTTCTTCTGGCGGATTTGGCGCTGTAGTCGGGCTGTCACAAGCACACAGCAATACAACCACCGATAGAACAAGCAACGGAAGAAATATGTTATTAGCTTTAATAGGGATGTTCATATTTTTAACGAAAGTTTATACATTTCTAGGATTGAATCCACAGCACTACGTAATATATGCCTACTCCTATGAAGATAACGGAGACTATTATACTATACGGATGATTCGTTCGGCGCGGGAAAGGGCATTAAGCCAGTTAGCAACTCCAGCTACACCCAGGGAAAGAAGCGTGCCAAATACTAAGACCGGCAACCCGGTGCCGACGGCGAACATTGCTGGCAGGACAACGCCGCCTGTAGATTTTAGAGCTAAGGGTATTAGCACCATAAAAAATAAAGTGGCGCTGACCGGGCAAAAAGCTAGGGCAGAAAGAGCCCCAAGAGGAAAGCCACCTATCATCCCCCAGTCGGCAACTCTTTTACCCATCAGAGCTTCAGTGACATCCCCCCTCAACCTCCTCTGTATGTGTTTGGTATGAGCCCTCCTCCCATACTAGTTCATTCGTATTATCATGGAAATACCAGGCACGGTTATATTCTGAGTTGATGGGGCAGACCTTGCTTATACTCCATATTCTGTTACCCAAGTACTCAGCGGTAAAAATTGGGTCAGCCTCCTCGTACCGAGGAGTAGCGGGACCTCAGCCGATCTGTTGCTGGGCTACCTGCACTCTACATTGGGGGCTGAAGCTCTTGGCAATTGTTGCTACCTCTTCGGCTGTATGACGAGGCGTGTCATTTATCAGAGTACAACCCCCAGACAGAAGTACAAAAAATATGATGGTTAACTGGCAGATATGTTTCATCGTGATCTCCTTATTTGTTAAAATAACTAGATACCCCTTGACCCTCCACCTGATTATACAACTTCTGATGGTGAAATAAATAAGTAAAATGGTCTCTTGTATCCGTTGCTTAAGGCATTAGGTTATACACTCGGTCTACCATTCGACGAGGTAGCAATCCAAACTTGTGTTCTCAGGTGGCCAATCTCATGAATGGTCATCAGCTTATGTTAGTTCTGAGACTCGATGCATCCGCGTCACCAGGAAACCAGTTGCTACCACAAACACCACCAGGGAAATGATTTGTCCTTCGTTGAATATGCCAGCAAAGTTACTGACATCTCCCCGCAGAAACCTGATTAGAAAGCTGCCCAGAGAATAGAGGGCAAGATATGCTGCAAATAGTAAGCCAGGCTGCTTTAAGTGTCCGCGAAGCAGCCACCAGAGTATGGCAAAGACCAGCAGGTCCCAGAGAAGCTCGTAGATTTGCGTTGGGTGTACTGGTAAGCTTAATGGTGCGTAAGTATTGAGATGAGTCCAGGCGACTGCCCAAGGCAGAGAACTGGGCTTTCCGTAGCAGCAACCGTTGATGGTGCAGCCAATCCTTCCTATGGCCTGAGCCAGGATGATGCCGGGCGTAATTGCATCTGCCAAAGGAGCAAAGGGAGCACGTTTTACACGGCAGCAGATATATAACCCGAGAGTACCTCCGAGAATAGCACCAAATATTGCTAGTCCACCTGGATTCAATATCTCGCTGGGACGAGCAACGTAGTAGCCCAGACTGTCTACAACATGAACTACCTTAGCACCAATGATACCGAAAGGTATTGCCCATAGTGCAGCACCAAACACGAAATCACTGCTATACCCTGCCTTTTTAGCGAAATGAACACTCCAGATGGTCAGAAAAGCAATGGCAGCAACTACCATCACTCCGTACCATCTGATGGAGAAGGAACCTGTGGTAAGGGCTACGGGGTCAATGTCTATATGTAGCATGTGTCACTACTCATGGTGAATTCTTCGAAATATCTGGTAGAAGCTGACTGCGGTAAGCATCTGGAAAGCGAAAGCTACTGCTATTGGAAGCATCTCCAAGCCCTTGAAGCTCATGGCCGCTATGCCAATAGCAATGGGCAGATTTTTCATACCCGATGAATAGGTGATAGCTATGTTCTTGCCACTTGGAAACAATCTGATGCTCACCAGATACGCCATCATGAATAAAATGGGGAAGATTAATACTGTTGATATGATCAAGGGTGCTATGAGACCTATGTTTTTCATGATTGGCGAGATGTTTGTATTAATAGCCATGAACATTAACAGCACAGCCATAGTAGCCGAAATGGCAGGCATCGATGGCAGGTATTTTTGAACATTAATCCGCCTTTCAAGAAGTTCTCGTAAAGCGACACCACCCAATACCGGTAAAAGCACGGTGTAAATAAGCTGCTGGAACATCCCCCAGGTGCTGACAGTGACGAACGTACTAGCAAATAGTGCCATAAGGAGTGGAATGAGGAACGGAGCCAGAATCATGGTGGCAGCATTTATTACCGTGGCTAAAGGAACATCCCCTTTGAGTAGACCGGCCCATACCAGCGCCATGCCGGCACATGGGACAACACCAATCAAAATGAGACCGGTGGCCAGGTCAGTGTGAGAAGACAGGAACAACCGGGCTAGAAGCCAGCACAGAAAGGGAGCGAAAAGGAAGTTCAATATCAACCCAAAAGAAAATCCCTTCCAGTCCTTCCCTGCTATCGCCAAAGACTTGAAAGTTATGGTGAAGCCCATGGCTGCTATCATTATTACAACGAGTGGAGTGTTAAACTGCCGGATGAACATCCCGGGGCTGGAGGTGAAAAGCCCCACTATTATGGCAATGACTAAGATGGTCAAGATTATGTAGGTATACTTTTCTCTGACAAACTTGGCATATGTCAATATCGCTTTCATGCTCTACCTCTTTATGACCAGGACCGGTCTCCTGCAGTGCCGGATGAAGTTTTCTGAAACGGAGCCAAGGAGCATTTCCTTGATATTGCTCTTGCCGTGAGAACCGATGACAGTAGCCGAGACATTTTCCTCTTCTTCTATCCTTAATGTCTCCAGGAAAGGGCTCCCTGATTCCAGCCGCATCCTGACATTGAAGCCCAGTTTCCTCAATTCAGACTCTATAGTGTCCAACTCCTTCTGTGCTTTTCTTTCCATTTCCTTCCGAAGTTCTGCCTCAGCCTTTTCCACATTCTTGGCTAACCAAGAGACACCTGCCCCAAAGCTCACAATCTCCCTTTCGTCGATTACGTGGGCGACCACAACCTCTTTTGCTCCCGCTTCCCCCAGCTTCTTAACGTACTCCAGGGCTTTCCTGGATACATCGGAAAAATCCGTCGGGTACAGTATTTTGGTGAACATTTTATCCCTCCTGCTATTTATCTTTACGTTTTGAACAAATAACCTAGCACTTACGCATGTCTTTTAAAATCACCCTTCGGATAATACGGGCACTCTTCACCTGAGCACTCACTATTTCCTGAGAAAAATCTACATTCAATCATATCTAAAGGTAATGCATAATTATGCAAAGAGAGATATTTCACCGCCTGTTCAATTCCGGCAAGATTACTTCTTTTACAGCAGCGCTTTTTGAATTTAGAGATTTCGATAAGAGTGTCAGCGGCAATCGCCAGTATGCCGCCGCGCTCATCATGCATTGGCGTAATTCTATTGACTATGCTGGCAACGATACCCACACTATGGGCTGCTCCGGAAATTCCCGTAAATCCACAAGAATGAGCTGCTAGCATGGACCCTCTTTTCATCCCTTCCTCTATGTCTCCATCGGTCATCTTGTAGCCATTGTTTCGCAGGCAAGACAAAATGACCCCGGGGAGAATATAGTGATGGAAACCGCCGCCTATGGGGAAGGGGGTACTTAAACTCCAGATTCTGTCAATCTCATCAAATACCGAGTTGAACATTATTACCGGGTCTTTTTCCTTCGATACAAGAATATACTGTTTGATTGCAGGAGCAATATTATTCAAGTCTTTATCCGATATACCCTTAATCCTATTTGTAATCGCATGAAAGTCATCCCAATAATAGGTCTTCTTTGCTTCTTCCTTCAGTTGCTGCTTGTTGTTCATTTCACTGCATCCAATTTTCATCATACTTCTTAGCTGCTTCCCTGATATCATCTTCGGTAACGCCAAAATCGGCTGGGTTAGTGGCTATTGCTACCAGGATATCTGCTTCGGGAAGGCTACCGATGATTGCCAAAGTGTCCCCACAATAGACTAAAGGATATATCCTATCTCCAAAATAGTTTTCTGCCATAGAGGCCAAATTATCCGGGCGCCAGTTCTCCTGCTGCTTGTCTATCACCTCAACTTCGACCTCAACTTCCCCCGCTTCCCTGAGCCAGCCGGCGACAATATCACGCACATATTCCGGCGGATAGCTGGAGCAGCATGATTTCAAACCGCCGTCTAACACAATTGTCATCTTCATTTTGTCTCCTCCTCACAGAGTCGTATTATTTCATTCACAGTTCTCTCCAGGTCTTCCTCTTTATAATCAAAAGGCTTGAACGGCCCTATTTTGGGTATCTTCAGATCTTTCAGTAGGTTAAGGGTCTTATCTATCTTGATGCCATCCTTTTCCAGAATTTTCGTGGCGCATTTGTTATAACAGCCATCAACAACAATTATATTTTTAGCTTGCTCAGTCGTCTTTCGGTGCTTGGGCACTCCAGCTGCTATAGCTGATGTGCAGAATAGACCATTTTTCTCTTTATCCAGCTTTCTGTAAGCCTCAAGCACTGCCACACCGGTCAGCGTACCGACGCTGGACATGCAACCAAAACAGCAGAATATTGCGTTCTCTGGAACGCGTTCTTCTTTCATGTCATCTCTCCTTTTTTGTCCTTACTATCTTTGCGTTTATTGATAGGTTGTCACCCTATGTCTACCTTTTTCTTTGGTTCCACGTAGGCAACGCCTTTATCGCCAACAGGATGCCCGTTTCGCTATATCATCGCAATAGATCCCAGATCATTTTAATTGCGATTAAATATAGTATTACACCTATAGCCAGTTTAACCTGCCTTGCACTTAATTTTTTCGTCATTAAATAGGCTCCTAGTAGTGCACCTGAAATTGAACCTAATGCGCATAAAGATAGAAGCCAGAGATTTATATTTCCCAGGCTTACATGACCCAAAAACCCGGAAAGGGAAGAGAATATTACGATGAAGGCTGTAGTAGCCGCCGCTTTCTTAGGATTAAATCCCAGCCAGACCAGGACCGGCACAATGAAATTTCCGCCGCCTACACCCAAGAGTCCACCTAGATATCCCGCCAGGGAGCCAACACCCACTCCATAACCGACTGACTTCTTGGTGCTGGATTCAACCTGCCTCTCTTTTGCCTTGTAGAACAGCATCATTGAACCGGCAAAGATTAGAAAGCCTACAAATAACCACTTGAGTAAATTTTCTGGCAAATGTTCCGCGGTTCTCGCTCCAAGTGGCGAAAGTATTGTAGCGACGATTAGAATGGGAATTGCAGTTTTAAAAACAATTAACTTTTCTCTAGCATAGCTTATGGAGGCAAAAATCATGGCAACTGAATTTAAAAGAAGGGCAGTCGACATGGCTGTAAGGAGCGGAATTCCCATGGCTAAAAATACTGGAATCAGGATGAAGGCGGCGCCCACTCCTGCTATAGTCAAAACTGTGGTAAAACCGAAGGTGACTATTCCACCAATTATATAGGTTAGCATCGTACTTCGCCTCGTGGGAATGACTCTTTCCCAGCCTCAAGTCCATTGCTGGACAAGAAGCAACCGTTGCTTTTGGATTCTAGCCGGAATAAGAGTTTCGATTTCTTATCTTCCATACCCAGAGCAGGGAATGCATACAAGTTGCCCGTCCTTTTGACGTAAATACCTCTCAAACACATACTCGCCGCAAATGCTGCATTTTGCTTTGTTAAAGGACCCTTTCACAGGATTAAACTTGAAATCCGGACGCTTCTCTACTTTAAAAACTTTTTCATGTGGCTGTTCATAAAACCAGTCAATAACCTCATTTGTTACTGAATCAGGAATCTGCGATGGCTCAATGCCGCGCTTGCGATAGGCAAAGAATTCAAATTTACCCATCTCGTCTATGAAATCAGGTTTTAGTGAATAGCGCACAGCTCCTTTCTGTGGGTGATAGAAAGTAGCAGCAAGTTTGCCGTAAAAGGTCTTTTCGATGAGTACCTTACCATAAGTGGCACCGGTGGCTATCTGTATTCCATCCACCATGCAGGTCTGCGGATGTCCCTCACCGATTTCAGGGAATACAAAGAAGCCATGATCCTTTTCACGTTCTACGCCGAGATATTCCATTGCCAGTTTGCCCATCCGGTAACCAATGGGCATAAACGGACAGCGATGCCCATGAAACTCGAATGCCCATGCTTCAGGGATATCATGTTTGGTCATGTCTTTAGTCCTCCTTTTATTTTTTCTAAGTTACGCGGGCGTTTTATGCCCCGTATACAATGTGACTAAACCTGATACGATTCCTTTGAATAGCGCTACAACACCCATTTATCTCCTTTCTCAACCTAATTTGGTAACGATGATCAGGTCATATTCTTTCCATTGTCCGGTCACTCCTTTCTTACGAACTATCATATGTAGCCGTGCCTATTAAGCAGGTCCAAAAGTCTCCCCCTTTTTTCATCATATTTGCTTGAATAAAGAGGAACGCATTTGTTTATGTCTATTCCTTTTTTGATGAGCTTGGCAGCAAAGGCAAAGCAAGTTGGTAACCCACACTGCTTGCAGTTTGTTCCTGGCAGAAGGTTGTAAATATCTCGCACCTTTAGTTCAGTGGCACCTTCATAGTTGGGCCTGATTTCGCCTCTTCTCTTATATGTGTCATTGATAAGCTCCTTCAGGGATTCAATAACTTGCTTCGCCTCTTGTTTGTCTTTCAGCTTGGCAACAGCAATTCTATCGGGGTAGAGATTAATGACCTTACCTTCTTTCGTGAAGCGTAAGATGCCGGCATCTGGAAAATACGTGCAGCCTTCAATGATGGTATTAAGATATGGCAGTACCTCCCTGATATCATCTGAAAATTCAGCAATAGCATTCACTGTTTGCGCTGAGAAATCACATGGCGGAAACTCAACTTTTAACGTATATCCTTTAAGTAACATTATCTTATCCTCCAGCTAAGTCTATGGTTTTATTGCTGATTTCTTGTTAAGGCTATCTCCAACAGGCGGCGACATATCCCGTATCTTTCTTTGACATTCCCATATTGACTATCTCGTCTACCCATTATGCTGTTTTCTGCATTCGATTAATCGGCATTCGGTCGCATGTGCTTCTCCAGAACCAAATTCAGGCTGGGATGTACCCTTTGGGTCATCTCGTTACCAGCACAGGCACCTTTGCATGTCTAACAACCCCTTCCGTAATCCTTCCAAGCAGAAGCCCTCTAACGTTTCGGCTGCTTGGCCTCATGACAATCATAGAAACCCCCTCTTCCACTGCAGCTTTCAATATTGTGTGAGCAGAGTTGCCAACCTCTATCCTCACCTTCCCTTTTACGCCACCTTTTTCAATCTCTTTAAGAACCACCTCCAGTTCTGCCCTTTCTCTGTCAAACAGGTCTAGGCGGCACTCCTCCAGGTTCCGTCCTGTCCATCCACAGCCATCCAGTGAAATGACACCCAGCACAACCACCTCCTGTGTTCCAGCCTTCTTGAACTCTTCCAAGTGTGCCAGAGGCACCCGTGCTCCTTCAAAAGAATCAATTACACACAATATTCTCTCGAACATCTCATTCCTCCTCACGCATTTTTAGCCTTGATTTCCAACTCCTTTAATTCTCACTCTCTACAAACTGAGGACTCAGATGGCTTGCTTGGCCTCAAAGTGTGCCACGAAGTCTGACCCTCGCAGTATTTCTCAGGCCATTTCTTTATGCAGGGCCTTCTTAGCATTTGAATGTCTATCATGTCCCACAATCAGCTTCACTTGCAACAACTGACATCAAAAGCTACCTTAGCCGTAGATGAACCCCCGCGCGCGTCGTTGACTTCTACTGTAACAAAGTGGCGAATAGAATTGGTAGGGGCAATCCATACAATCTTTCTTCCCTCTTCGTCTGTTATCTTGCCATCGGTGGCTGTCCATGTATAGGTTAACTCATCACCATCGGGGTCTTCCGCAACACATACAATGACCGCCGGCGTAAGAGTCCGGACCGATATTGAGGGCCGGTCTAGCTGCTCTACTGATGGGTCGATTTTTATCGGTCCTACCGGTCTGGCAGTAGTGATGATAAGACTGGTGATGATTGGTGGCTGGTTAGGTTCGTTCGTTACTGTTATGGTGACAGACTGCATAGCTGTACCACCCTGATTGTCATTCACTACTACAGCGATAGTATATTCTCCGGGAGTTTCAGGAGCTATCCAGTTGACTACCGCCCCTTGCCCCTCAATCGTTCCGCCATTAGCCGACCACAAGTAAGTAAGCTCATCGCCATCAAGGTCTTTGGCTTCACATACAGTCTGATTTTTTGATAATACGCTAATCTTCTTCTCTGCTACCAGAGCTTTAATACTGGGTGGGTGGTTTTGCGGTTCTATTACTGGCGGCTCCACAGGTGCCTGTGATGGAGGGGCAAAAATGGTACAACCACTGCCTAGGAATGCCACAACCGCGATTAATGCGATGATCCATCGAAACATTGTGCCCTTCTCCTTCAAAACTTTATAAACCATCACAAAAAATCTCAATTATCAAAACCTTCTGGATGAGCACCTTTTTGTCTACCCTTTTCAATCCCAATATTCCTTTCGGTGTTGTAGCCAAGCCCGAATAAGCAGAACAATGATACGAAGAATAACAAAGCCACCAATAATAAAACCCAATATGTAGAAGAATTTGACCCTATTCAACAGATCAGTGAACTCGTGAACCAGGTTGGAGAGTTCTGCTACCACAAACTTATAGGGGACATATGACCAGTCACTCTCATTGCCGGCACCGTCAATTGCCTTTACCCGCCAGTAGTAGGTGCCGGGCGCTATATCGATAGAGTAGCTAGTCTCAGTTAGTCCTGTTTTTCTTATGATGTGGCTGGCGGAAAGGAAGTCGTAATTGTCAGCTACCTCTAATGTGTAGGTAATGCCACTGGGGTCAGATGTTCCACGCCAGTTGAAGGAAACGGTTTGGTTGCCAAGCAAACCAAATCTGTGCCCCATCGGTGTAAGGGGACCTGGTCTTGGTGGAGGCGTAGTGTCTGCGGGCGGTTTGGGGCTATTATCGGTGATAGAATGTGATTGCATACCATTGTCGTTGGCATTAGCATCTGGGGTTTTATTGCCTGAGGTTGTAGTTGGCAATACCTCTAACTTAGCATTGGCAGTTGCTAAGGGATATTCAGTTGTGACAATGAGTTCATGCTCGCCGCTAGCAGCAGCAGGAATAGTGAATTCTTTAGTGAAACTTCCAGCGTCATTAGTGATTATGGTCAAATTGGTTGATTTGCCGTCAAAGGTGAGCCTGCCGCCGGCTTCAGCAGGAAAGCCCTGGCCGATAATAGTTACGGTGCTGGTAGAACGGACTGAAGGAGGACTGACTTTGAGGCCTGGATTTACAAAGAACTGAAAGGGGACGACTCCTCCGAGTTGCCTGAACTGTATGTAGTGAATACCGTATTCAGCCTCAGGTATGGTAAAGCTAGTCGCGACTGACGTGCTACCCTCGGATACACGACCTCGCGCTAATATAGTGGTTCTGCCTTGTTCGAAGGCTGCCGTTGGACTCCAGCAGACCTCATACTCTCCTTCTGAGAACGTTTTCCCTGTAATGGACATGACGACCATGGTTCCGACTTTACCCGTGTCAGGTGTCAAACTGACACCACTGCAGTTACCACCCGCTCAGCCATCACCTGCCGCTGAAGTCGGCATCAATGATGAAACCAGCAGCGTAAATAAAGCCGCATAATATATCAGCTTTATTTCTCGTTTATGGAATATTCTCTTTATATTTTTTATATACATGAGCGAACAAAATACTTATTTTAAAAAAATTCTTTCAGGCGGCGGAAGAAGGCACGGACGATGAAGATAAATACGATAATGAAGACGAAGGCACCGGCGGCGAGATAAATGCCGGAGAAAAACGCTACCTGGAAGGGGTAAGGGGAGAGCGACCAGTCACTTTCATTGCCGGCACCGTCAATGGATTTGACGTGCCAGTAATAGGTGCCCGGCTCGAGAGTCATGATGCAGTTGGGTTGTGTCAGGCCGGTCCTTCTCATGCCCGGTTCCAGCGGGAAGAAGCGGAGGCTTTTATCTACCTCCAGGACATAAGTGATGCCGCTGGGGTCGGATACCGGGGTCCAGGTGAAGATAACGGTCTGTGAGCCGAACCAGCCGAATCTCTGTTGAGACGGCGAGACTGGAGTCGGTACTGACGGTGGGGTACCTTCCAGGGGCAGGCCGAAGGTGGCTACATTGCCTGCCTTGTCGGTAGCAGTGATGACATGGTTGACCGTGGAGCTTTCAGGCACCTTGAACTTCTCCGTGAAATTGCCAGTATCGTTAGTTGTCGGCGAGTTTGAAACGGCGGCGTCGTCGTACTTAACGGATACCGTGCTCCGGGCGGCAAATCCCCAGCCGGAGAGAGTAACCTCGGTGCCTATCTCGGGATGCTCCGGTTCAAGGCTGATAGTTGGGCCGACCTGCAGGTTGGCCGTAACTTCGCCGATGGCCAGGTTTTCATTGTAAGCTTTGAACTGGTGGTTGCCGGCCATGGTATCGGGTATGGTGAACTGAGCGGTAAAGCTGCCCCCATCGTTAGTGCTGATACTCAGCTTAGTATCTTTGTCATCGAAGACTAGGTTTATGTCATTCTTGTTTGCCGGAAAGCCGGTGCCGCGGATAGTGACCTCCGAACCTACAAAGGCTGATGTCGAAGTCACCTTGATGTCCGGCAGGATATTAAAAGTGAAGTTGTACGGGTTATCCGTGGGTCGCCAGCCACGCCTGAACTGGACGTAATTGGTTCCGTATATCGCTTCTGGGACCGTAAAAATGGCTGTTGCCTGCATGCTGCCCTTAGGTACTTCGCCCGTGGCTACTAGCGTGTAGTTACCCTCATCGGAAATCGGAGATTTACTCCATAGAACCTGATAAGGCCCATCCAGTGAAAAACCAGTACTTGTAATAGCCAGCACTACCGTGGTGCCCACCTTACCTGTGTCGGGTGTCAAACTGACACCGCTGCAACTGCCGCCTACTCAGCCAGCCTCTACGTTTGCAGGCGACACGAAGGCTGAGACCAGCAGAATAATTAGAATGAAAATATATATGCCTCTCATATCACCCTTTTCTTTTTGCTAATGACAACAGCTTATGTTTATAGCCAGATACCCTTCTGCCTTATTGCCTTCTTCATCGGTCACTATGACTGTGATTAGTGCATTTCCGTATTGCCCCATGGTCTGCCAGGTGACAATGGGGCCATTGCCGCTGATCTTGCCGATGTTAGCAAACCATTTGTAATGCAGTTCATCGCCATTTGGATCTGAGGCATCACATCTTACCGCATAAGTTTTCCAACGTGATGCCTCTGTGCCGTCTCTGCAGCCAATGCATGTCACGCTGCTAATCAATGGATCACGGGGAGGCTCATTGGTCACTAGAAGAATTATCGAACTGGCAGCTTTACCGTCTTTACCATCATTAACCTCCACCGTAATGGTATAATTTCCAGCGGTATCAGGGGCTATCCAGAGTATATCCTCTGCCTCTCCTTTTGACTGTATCTCACCTCCTGTGGCAGACCACTTATAACTCAGCCTATCCTCGTTGTCATCTGTAGCCACGCATCTGACTGTAATGCCGCTTGATGGTGCCACTTGTTTCTGAGCTGTTAGATTATGAGCGGTTAGGTAATGGATGACTGGCGGGCTATTTTGCTGCTCAGTAGGCTGCGATGGCTCTGCAGGCACAGCGCAAGCACCACCGATAATTGTTAGAGTTGCCAAGAAAAGCAATATAGTTGGCAGCTTCAGTTTGCATCGTATCTTAATAAAATTCAACTTTCATTACTCCTGTTATCCAACCACAGATTTAAATGAAGGTCTTCTTCAGATGGGTAGATATTTGCTAGCTCGGCTTTAATCATAGTGTGCTAACCCTTTATTTCCCTTCAACCGGCGTAGTGATGATACCTTCCAGTTCCTCGGCGCTGCTAAACTCCGGGTCTATTAGTCGAATAACTCCATCATTATCTATGAAGAAAAATGTAGGGAGAGCATACACATTATAGAGGTCGCCCACTATTGCTTCAGGGTCGAGAAGAACGGGAATGGTCAAATTTTCACCCTTGACATAGGTTCGAATTATTGATTCCCTACCCCTGTTGTGGATAGCAAATATTGCCAGTTCCTCTTTCGGTATTCTGGTATAAACCTCCTGAATTATAGGTAACTTTGCCCTGCAGGCTGAGCAGGTCCATATCCAGAAGTCCAGCATCACCCATTTTCCGCGGTAATCGCTCAATGTTATGGCCCCACCATCAAGGGAGTTGAGCGTAAAATCGGGTGCCTGTTTTCCTATAAGAGGGCTCATGGCAAGACGGGACGATATTGCCTGGTCTCCCGCGGCATCTTTTGACTTTATCTGGCAATGATAAATAGCATTAGCTTCGAGCGAGGTTAGGTTGAAGGTATGTGTGGTAGTAAGCTCGTCGCTTGATACGGTGTCGCGGTCTATATAGAGCGGATTCCAATATTGGACTTCGCTGGTGGCTGGTCTGTTGGTCACCCAGGTTATGATAGCATCGGTGTCGGTTGTGTATGATACTTTGATATCAGAAATCATGAGTGGGCTGATAACTTCAGCTAGCGTTGAGAAGGAGTGCTCCTGGGATAGTGCCTGTTTATCCTCAGATAAAATCCTAAAGTAGTAGGTGGTACCACTGGTAAGCCCGGCAACGAGCAATCTATGCGTAGTGACTGGTTTTTTAGCGGTCACGGTGATGATGAAAGTGCGGTCCTCCGAATAAGCTTCAATACTGCTAACAGTTGGTTTGTCTGTCAGCCAGGAGATAGCAGCACTCGTCTCAGATAGCTCTGAAACTGATATATCAGAGACTACTGCTACCTCCAGGGGAACCTCCGTTGTGTCACTATTCTTTGGGACGGCAGGGCTGATAAATGCTGCGGTGATGCCAGCGGCAATCAGGATAAGAAGGCAAATTCCTGTAGAAATCGCAATGAGAGGGTGCTCCTTAGCCTTTCTCCCAGCCATCTTGAGGTATGCCACGGTTTTTATCCCCAGATTCCGTAACTGCCTGCCGAAGACACGTATTTTAGACTTTAGCATCGCCGCATCAAGCTTCTTTCCTTTCGCCAGCCACTTTCTACTGGAAAGGAAACCACCCGGTTGGAAGATTATTATCACGATGGCGAAAGCAAGAAGGACAAGGTCATAGACTAGGGATTGAACGGGTGTGAGTGAACCGAAATACTTTTCCCAGATGCCGAAGCAACTGGCACAGGTAGTATATCCACCCTGTATAATCGACCACATGTTTGTCCCCATAAATGCCAATAGGAGTGGAAGGCAGAGAACAGCCATAAGACGCGGTAAAAACCCGATGAGCAGACAAGCTCCTAATATGACTTCTGCCCAGGGCATGATATGAGGTACGAAAATATAGAAAAGAAAATAGATGGTCGCTGGAGTTATAAAGATACTGGGAAGGAAGTTGCTGATGAAGTCAACAACCTGGGCTGGCGTCTCTTCTACACCAATTATTTTGCCTGTGCCGGATATAAGAAAGGTGATGCCAATAAGGATGCTCGCCGCCAGGCTTATTATATTTCTGGTTTTCTCCTTAGATTTGAGAATATTACCTGACGCAGTGTTTGCTTTCTTGGCAGTACGTTTCGCCATTTTATCTCCTTAATGACGCTCTCGACCCGTTCACCAGGGGTGCCATTCATTCCCAGCCAGACTTTGCTCGATTTTGCGCTTCACAAGCTCTCCAATGGCATCTCTGGGTGTTGACCAGATTTCCCGCACAGCAATAATCCGTTCATGTTCTCCTCTCACTTCATTAATAAATAAGGAAAACGTAGACGCATTATACTTTTTGGCTATAACGGCATTCTTCGGGTCATCCAAATCGACCATCTGGAAAGTTAATCTACCGCTGGACTGTTCATCCTGAAAATAGAGGAACACGGTAGCTTGAATAGTGTCACCTACCACGGCGATGCAGTGACAGGGCTTACTTCGTGTGAAATAGATGACGTCGACCCTGTCCGGTGGGCCTAGCTGGTTATCTGAAGAAAATGCGATTCCGGCTGTCATTGAAGGCTCTGTTGGTGTACTCGTTGCTGAAGTCTGTCCGCCACAGGCGCATAGCACTCCGATTATCGATATGGCGAGCAAGAGGCTATACATCTTGACCTTTGTCGCCTTTTTCATATTGCTTTACGTCCCTCCTGTATTAACAGTTTACCTTCTAACTTGACGTACATTACTACTTACCCAACTTGGTAACAGGTTTTAAATGGATGTGCTTCAGGCTTAATCAACTCCAAGAGATTGGAGAATGTTTTGGACCTCATCTCGGCTCTCGAATGTTTTGTCCCTTATTTCTCGAATGATGCCGTTGGCATCGATAAAGAAAGTCGTTGGTGCACCGCGCCGGTACTTTATACATACTTCTGCATCTAAGTCGAGCAACACCGGGAAGGTGTATTTGTTGGTGTCAACAAATTCTTGTACTTCAGACACGGCGTTATCGACATTGACCGTAAGGACTATAAAGCTGTCACTTATCTTTTCATCGAAAATAGCCTGTATGTAAGGCAATTCATAGATACACTCTTTGCACTCTATCACCCAGAAGACGAGCATCACCATCTTGCCGCGGAAATCGCTCAAGGTTACGCTTTGGCCATCGATAGTCTGGAGCGTGAAATCAGGGGCAAGGTTGCCGATTTCGGGCCCCACTTCGGGAACTACTTCGGTTAATTTAGGGATATCGGGAGTCTGTTCTTCTACCCCAGTGCCAGATGGGGTAGCGCAGCCGGATATTACCAAGATGGTGGATAGGGCCACTCCCATTGCTATCGATAAATTGATTCTCATGACATGAATACACCTTAATCATGTTGTTTTAAAATCAAGCGAATTGGCTGAGCCAAGACAATTGTCCTGTTAGCATAAGTATTCCTACGATTATGAGCAGCGCTCCGCTGATTAAGGATATCGTGCCCAGGTGGCGTGATATACCTTTCCAAAGAGGCGTAATTGCACCCCAAACTAAGCCGATTATTATGAATGGAATGCCCAAGCCAAGAGAGTATATGGCCAAAAGAAATGCACCTTGGCCTACGGTCTGTGAGCTACAGG
>Ga0315288_10004455_pt1 | contig 17827 bp, 19 predicted proteins | sample YL17G11_20_MG_FD_203454 | JGI IMG/M metagenome (GOLD analysis project Ga0315288, IMG submission 203454) | Sediment microbial communities from Yellowstone Lake, YNP, Wyoming, USA - YL17G11_20 | ecosystem: Environmental > Aquatic > Freshwater > Lake > Sediment | place: USA: Wyoming | collected... | reverse complement strand
ATTCTTGATCAATTCGATCGCCGTCTTCTCTCCTATTCCAGGAACACCCGGAATATTATCGATGGCATCTCCGGCCAAACCCATTACCTCCACCACCTTCTCAGGCCTCACCCCGAAGCGGTGGATCACCTCCTCCACCCCAACCCTTTTTCCCTTCATCGTATCGTAAACCTGGATCTGATCACTGACCAGTTGGAGGATGTCTTTATCACCTGTGATAATGACCACATCGACTTCTGATGCCAATCCCTTAGCGACCGTTCCAATGAGGTCATCGGCTTCGAATCCCTCCATCTCTAAGGTGGCAATACGATACGCTTCGATGATCCTCCTGATATAAGGAATTTGAGGAACGAGAGCCTCTGGCATCGCAGGTCGGTTGGCCTTATATTCTTTATAGACTTCGCTGCGAAAGGTGGGGGCTTTCGAATCGAGGACTACTGCGAGGTAGTCCGGCTGATGTTCTTTTAGAACTTTGAGAAGCATTTGGGTAAAGCCAAAGATGGCATTGGTCGGGAGGCCCTTGGAATTGGAAAGGTGTCCGATTGCATAGAATGCACGAAAGATATAAGAAGAACCATCCACCAAAAAGAGTCGAGGACGATCAGACATAAGGTTAACCGATGTCAAATGTCAAAGCTCAAAAGAATACGGAATAGTGGAAGAATGGAATATTGGAATGATGGGTATTTTTAAGAACGAATTCCTCTCCTTTTTACCATTATTCCAGCATTCCATTATTCCAGATCTTTTAAATTTTGGCTTTCCTTCGATATTTGAAATTTATGTGAGGTCAAGGGATATTTGTATAAACTCGGTTACCACCGGAATTCTTGGCGACATACATCGCATCGTCAGCGGATTTAACAAACCTCTCCAGACTGAAGCGATCCTGGTACTCTACTAAGCCGATGCTAACCGTAATCATGTCTTGAAATCCAGCCTGTTCGACGGAAGAACGGATCCGTTCTGCAATAGTCAGGGTTTGATCGAGGGAGGCACCGATGAGAAGGGCGACGAATTCATCCCCTCCATAGCGATAACCCGAATCGACACTGTTTCGGATTGAATTTTTTACGATCTCGCCAACCTTTCTCAAGACTTTATCCCCTTCCACATGTCCATATTGATCGTTGTATCGTTTGAAACCGTCGAGATCAAACATCAATAGGGAAAGGGTGGTCTTCTGACGCTTCATGCGAACCAATTCCGATTCTAATGTCTTAAAGAGATGGCGGTGGTTGTAAAGACCAGTCAGATCATCGGTGATGGAAAGCCGCCTGACCTCTTCCTCCAATCTCGCTTTTTCTATCAGGGTACGGGACTTTTCTGAGGCTTGATTGACAATGTGAATCAAATGCTCATTCTCAAAGGGTTTCTTAACGAAGTCCGTTGCTCCCTCCTTGAGAGCCTGAATGGCATTTTCCACCGTCGCAAAGGCGGTGAGCATGATCACGCATTGGAGAGGGTTGTCCTGCCGAATCCTTCTCAAGGCTTCATTCCCATCGATTCCAGGGAGGTTAATGTCCATCAGGATGACTTCCGGCTTTTCCTTTTGGGCCTCCTTCACTCCCTCTTCACCCGTCGAGGCAATGATGACATGGTATCCTTCAATGCTGAGTAAGGCTTGGAGGATTTCCAAAGTATCCGGTTCATCATCGACGATGAGGACCTTTCCCTTCGTACTTTTATGAATGGAGGACGCTTCCATTTTTCTTCTCCATAGAGTGGGGGATGGTGAAATAGAAGGTGGTTCCCTTCCCCAACTGGGACTCCACCCAGATCTTGCCGCCGTGTTCTTCAACCAGCCGTTTGGTGATGGCAAGCCCCAAACCTGTCCCACCGTGTTTGCCTATTTCGACCTGGTAGAATTCGTCAAAGACCCTTTCAATCTTTTCCTTCGGAATACCAATCCCACTGTCTTGAATCTCATGGAGGATAACATCATCCTTTCGGCGGGCGATGATCTTGATCTGACCTCCATCCGAAGTAAATTTGATAGCGTTGGAGAGGAGGTTGAAGAAGATATCATGAAGCCCATTCCTGTCGGCGAAGACGTAGAGGTCATTGGGTATGTCGAGTGGGATGGAGATATTCTTATCCTTTGGCTTGACTTCATTGATATAACCTCTGACGACTTCAGAGAGATTAAGAGGCTCTAGAGAGAAGTGGAGACGGCCCGATCTGAGTCGGGTCAGATCCAGCATCCGATCCATTCTCGCTTGGATTCGATTGGTATTCCTCTGGATGGAGAGGAGGTAGGATTTTAAGTACTCGGGTAACTTTCCTCCCTTCTCAGAAAGGATGAAGTCGATGTTGGCTTTGATGATCGTGAGAGGGGTCTTCAGCTCATGAGAGGCGATGCCGATGAATATCAATTTGGTTATATCCACATCCTTTAAACGACGGTTCACCCTATCCAGTTCTTTCTTGGTGGATTCGAGATCCTTCAGGATCTTTTGACCCGATGTCTTTGTCTGGTTCAATTCCTCAAGAGTCTCCTCGAAAATACGAGTTCGTTCATCCACTTTTTTTTCGAGATCCTCTCTCGATTTTTTAAAATGGAGGGTCATCTCGTTGAAGGTTTTAGCCAGATCTCCGATCTCATCTCTTGATTGAATATCGACTATCTGAGACAACTCTCCTTTTGTCACTCTCTCTGCAGCCGTCGCTAACTTTTCAATCGGGTGGAACAGAATCCGTGTGAGGATGAGAGTGAATAAGATTCCAACACCGATCAGCCCAAGGCTGATAAGGATGACATCCCTTCTCATTTTAACTATCTTGTTCGTTAATGGAGAGAGAGAAAGTCCGATTTGGAGGGTCCCCATGGATTGGCCATCTTCGGATTGGATAGGCTGAGTGAGTTGATACATAAGACTGGGATCAGGAGTAACCTCTTTCTTTACTGCATAGGCTAAACTCTCCCCAGAAGGGTTTGAAAAGGAACATAGAACGACATCTTCATCTTCAACGAGACTCTCTGCAAGGCGCTGTAGAAGAGAAGGATCTGATAGATCGATCCTATATTGGGTAAGATAACGAAAGGTATTGGCGATTGACTTCCCATGAGATTCCAATTGGCTTCGATAGGAGGCCGTTTCCCTTGCTATAAAGAAGTATCCAAATGCGAATGAGCCCAGCACGGTGATACAGATCACTGCCATTAAGAATTTGATGGTCAGGCTGATTCGAAATCGGAAAAAGGATTTAATCTGGCTCATAGATACAGTAAGGTTCCTCTGCCATATAGTCTCCGAGGCTTTCATAGGCCCTGGCCCGACAGCCTCCACAGATCTTTCTAAACTCACATATTCCGCATTTTCCCTGGTAGCTATCGGTATTTCGAAGATTTTGGAAGACTTCGGAGGAAGCCCAAATCTCTTGGAAACGTTTTTCTTTTATATTTCCACAATTCACTTCGAGATAGCCACAGGGTTGAACCTGACCAATATGGGAGATGAAGCAGAAGGAGAGTCCCCCCAGACACCCCCGTGTTGTGGCATCCAGTCCTTCCCTCTGGTGATGAATCTTTTTTCCCTCTTTTTTAGCCCGTTGTCGGAGGATGCGGTAGTAATGGGGGGCACAGGTTGCCTTGAGTTGAAGAGGGACTTGATCCCTCTGCTCATAAAACCAATGAAGCGTTTTCTCATAATCCTGTGCAGATATCCCCTGATCTTTAAGCTCCTTTCCCCTTCCTGTAGGGACAAGAAGAAAGATGTGATGGGCCGCCGCACCGAGAGCGACAGCAAGATGGAGGATTTCAGCTATCAAGTGGAGGTTGGCCTGTGTAATGGTCGTATTGATCTGGAATTCGAGCCCTCCCTTTTTTGCTATCTCGATCCCATGAAGCGAACCCTCAAAGGCCCCGCTCACCTTTCGAAAGGCATCGTGGGTCATTGCATTGGGGCCATCGAGGCTGACGCTGATCCTTTGAATCCCTGAAGCCTTCATCTCCCGAATCGTTTCTTCTGTGATCAATGTACCATTTGTGGCCATCACCATTCGAAACCCTTTACTCGATCCGTATCGGGCCAGATCGAAGACATCGGATCGCAGGAGAGGTTCCCCTCCGGTCAGGATGATGACGGGTTTGCTGATGGAGGCGATCTCATCCATCACCCTGAGACATTCCTCTGTTGAAAGTTCTCCCGAGTAAGGACCACGCCCTGCAGAGGCACGGCAGTGGACACAGGCCAGATTACAGCTACGGGTCAACTCCCATGCCACCATCCTCAACGGATGGTTGTCAGTTCGGAGTCCGCCTGCCTGCCGGACAGGCAGGGAGTTCGGAGTTTTCAGTTTTTGATTCTTCACTTTTAACTCATAACTCATAAGTCTTAACTCTTAGCTAATTTCTGGGCTGCCTCTTTGGCAAAGTAGGTCAGGATGATATCGGCGCCTGCCCTTTTAATGGCGATCAATGATTCCATCATCACCTGTTCACCATCAACCCAACCCAGTTGCGATGCGGCCTTCACCAAAGCAAATTCACCGCTGACATTATAAGCTGCCACTGGTATATTGAAAGTCTGTTTTACCCGATAGATAAGATCCAAATAAGGAAGGGCGGGTTTGACCATGACCATATCCGCGCCCTCTTCGATGTCAAGCCGAACCTCTCTCAAGGCCTCATCACCATTGGCCGGGTCCATCTGATAAGATTTTCGATCACCAAATTGAGGTTTCGATTCCGCAGCCACCCGAAAGGGACCGTAAAAACTTGAGGCAAATTTTGCGGCGTAAGAGAGGATGGGAATGTCCTCGTATCGATTTTCATCAAGACACTTTCGGATTGCACCTACTCTTCCATCCATCATATCCGAAGGTGCAACCATATCTACTCCTGCCTTGACATGAGAGAGAGCCTGCCGGGCAAGGAGATCAAGAGTTTCGTCGTTGACGATTCTCCCATCCTTTACCACTCCACAATGCCCATGGCTCGTATATTCGCAGAGGCAGACATCGGTGATGATGAGGATTCCCTCCACCTTCTCTTTGATCGCCCTCATCGCCCTTTGGATGATCCCATCCTCTGCATAGGCTTCCGATCCCATTTCATCCTTCTTTTCAGGGATGCCAAAAAGGATGACACCAAGAATCCCTAAAGACTTTGCTTCCTCTACCTCCTTGACCAGAAAATCGATGGATAGCTGGAAATGACCGGGCATGGAGGAGATGGGTAGTTTCACTCCCTTTCCCGGTCGAACGAAGAGGGGCAGAACCAGGTCATCCGGACTGAGATGAGTTTCACGGATCATTCTTCGAAATATCTCATTCTTTCGCAGTCTTCTAAGTCTATATTGAGGAAACCTCATTTTGATCTCCTTTTACCCCGTTAGAAATAATGCTCCGCTGCTCTGCAGCGGGGTTACATTTTAGAACAATTCCGGCGGGGTTTAATGCCCCGCTGGAATTTCTAACGGGGTTAACTAACGATAAGCCATGAATTTCAAAAAATCATTACAACTCATTGGTTTTGGTAATACTGATTCTGAAAACTATATCTTTCTTTACAATATTTTACGCCAATTATCTATAAAAGTCCACTTTTGGCTTTATAAGACCAATAAGAAAAGCATTTTCTATACCAAACCCTATAAGAATTGTTTAACTCATGAAAATTGAAAATGAATTTTTATTAAAATTTTAAGTAGTTATAAGACAGGATGACATTTTTTGCCATTCATAACAGAAAATTTTTCTTATCTCCATAACCTCATCTATCTATCCTTCTTTAAGCCATAAACATTACAGAATTGAGAATTTTCCATTTTGTCATTATAAGTGTCATGCATTTTTGAAAAAATTCGACTTCAATAGCAAAAAATCAATAAAGCTTTTTTTCCCCCATTTTGTGCAAAATATGGTAAGATGAATAAAATATTCCAATCAGGAGGTTCATTCATGAAACCTTATCGGTGGATCATCATTCTTTTTTTAAGTCTCTTCCTACTCAGTTGTGCAAAGGCAAGAACCTATTCGCTCTATCTTCGATATCAACCCAGTAAAGAATTTCCCTCTCTTCAACAGAAGATCGGTGCTACCCTTGGCATCGTCCCTTTTAAAGATGAACGGCCGGATCCATTATATATTGGGATTCATACACCCTTTCAGGGGGTCTCCAGCTATTTTAAAAGTGAGCCCTTTCCTCTGGAAAAGGCGCTCATGGATTCTCTCGCTGAGGTTCTTTCCCGTCAGGGTGTGAAAACGGTTCCTATCCCAAATTGGGATGGTAACCCAGAATCTTTGAAGACCATCGGAACGGATTCCGTTTTAATGATCGAGATCAAAAAATTTTGGGCGGAGGGAAGGGCTGTTCTCTTCAAAACCAATGTCAAGACCTCCATTCACTTTGTTATTCATTTAGGAGTGAAGAAAGAGGGAAGGGTTTTTACGAGAAATGTGACTGTTGAGAAAGAGATGGCAGTTTTTAGCTTGTCACCGGAGAAGGTAGAACAGACCATCAACGAGATCTTGGTCGACATTTTCGATGCCTTCTTTTCTAATCCTTATTAAAGAGATTTCTGAAAAAGTCCAGAAATCTCCAATCAAGAGAGCGAAAAGTCGTTTTTCAGAGCTCTCTTAAAAATGCGGGGGAGGGGGAAACCATGCAAATATTTTACTGGATCGTCCTTTTAATCGTCATTGGTATAGCGGTCTTTGCTATACAAAATTCAAATGCTCCTCTCGTAATGATCAAATTGCTTCTATGGAAATTTGAAACCTCACTCGTATATACCATCTTAGGATCGATCGGTTTGGGAATCCTCATCACCCTCCTCTTTTGGATCCCCAGAGCTATCAGGGCTTCCTTGCGGAAGAAAAACGTGGATTAGGAAAGAACCTCGACCTAACCACTATCTTTGGACAGGCAGAAGAGAATCAATGGATTTGAAAAAGTGGATTCTGAGTAAATTTGATTTTTTCTGGAGCGTCTTAAAAAAGTTCGATAGTGACCACGGTCTTTTCCTATCCTCTGGAATCACCTTCAACCTTCTCCTCTGTTTAATCCCAATGAGCCTCTTGCTGTTAGCAATTGTTGGGACATATCTTTATAGTGATCGAGAGGTTTTAAATCATATCCGTCGTTACCTTGAGAATGCTGTTCCTTCCCTAGATCCCAGAATCATGAGGAACATCTTGAGGATCATTCGGGATCGCAAGATCGTCGGGATCTTGGGCATCGGAGGACTTATCTGGACCTCCACATGGGTTTTCAGTTCCTTAAGGACAGCTTTCAACATGATCTTTCGGGTCGAAAAGGATCGAGGCATTCTCCAAGGGAAGGCAATCGATCTTTTCATGATCCTTCTGGCAGGGATCTTCTTACTCATGAGTATGATCTTCACATCTGGAATTACCTTCATTCAAAGTAACCGTTTTAGTCATTTGCTGGCTATGGGACAGACCCTCCGATTCATCCTGAAATACATCATCCCCTTTCTCTTCACTTTCTGGATGTGCTTTTTGATTTACAAAATCATTCCCAATAGGAAAATCTCTTTCAAGACAGCTTTTCAAGCAGCCCTCTGCACCAGTCTATTGTGGGAGGTGTCAAAGCAATTGTTTGGATGGTATGTCCAGCATCTGGGAAGATTTTCGGTGGTCTATGGCTCTCTCAGTACGCTGGCCATTTTTTTCTTATGGGTTTACTACTCCTCGGCTATTCTCCTTTTAGGAGGGGAGGTCGCTTTTCTTTTGGAGAAAAGAGGAGAGGGAAACAATGGCTGAGTTAAAGCAACGGAAGACCAAGATTGTTTGCACTATCGGGCCGGCTAGCGAGTCACCCCAGATCATAGAGGCTTTGATCTTGGCTGGGATGAATGTGGCAAGACTCAACTTTTCTCATGGGACTCATGAAGATCATTTAAAAAAGATTGTCGCCATTCGTCACATCGCTGAGAGATTGAAACAGCCCGTCGCCATCCTTCAGGATTTGGCAGGTCCCAAAATCCGGATCGGGAAAATGAAAGAAGGAGGAGTGGAGTTGAGGCGAGGAGAGAAATTTCTCCTAACTAATCGTGAGATCGTGGGCAACGAGAAGGAGGTCTCTGTCTCCTATTCATCTCTTCCGAGTGAGGTGAAGACGGGAGATCAGATTCTTCTTGCGGACGGAACGATTGAGCTTCAGGTCTTAAGGAGTAATGGTCAAGATATCCAATGTGAGGTTGTCGTGGGCGGGATATTGACTTCACACAAAGGGATTAACCTCCCAACCGGAACCATTCTGGCGAAGACCTTCACAGAGAAAGATCAAGAGGATCTTCTTTTTGGCCTTCGGAACGGCATCGATCTTATTGGTCTCTCCTATGTCAAAGAGGCAAGTGACATTGAAGATGTCAAAAGGTTTTTGAAAAAAGAGTCAACCGCTATTCCTGTGATTGCCAAGATTGAAAGAAAAGAGGCGCTGGAGAAGATTGATGAGATCCTGATGATCTCTGATGGAATCATGGTTGCCCGTGGAGATTTGGGAGTGGAGACCCCGATTGAGAAGATCCCCACTGTTCAAAAGATGCTGATCCGGAAGGCCAATACTTTGGGTAAACCTGTGATCACTGCTACCCAGATGCTGAGATCGATGGTTGACCACACACAGCCCACAAGGGCAGAAGTGACCGATGTGGTCAATGCAATCTACGACGGAACGGATGCGGTGATGCTCTCTGAGGAGACTGCCAGCGGCCGGTTTCCTGTTGAAGCTTTGCGAATGATGGATAAGATTGCTCGAGCTGCTGAAGAGGAGTTTCCCTTCGATCAATTTTTAAAACGAGGATTCGATGAAACAACCGATTTACCACAGGCAATCAGTAACGCAGCCTCGTTCTTGGCTGAGCAAGTAAGGACGGTAGCAATCATCACTCCCACAGAGTCCGGTAGCACAGCACGTTGGGTATCCAGGCTTCGTCCTCGGCAGCCAATCCTTGCTTTAAGCCGCCATTTATTGACAGTAAGAAATCTCAATCTCTGTTGGGGTGTTCATCCTTTTCTTGTTCCAGAATGGAAGGATACGGATGATATGTTGGAGAGATCGAAAAGGATTCCGAAAGAGTTGGGGATCGCCTCAGCGGGAGATAGGATTGTCATCATCGCGGGGGTGCCCATCAGCATTCCTGGAACTACCAATCTTATCAAGGTCGAGATCGTGGAGTAATTTTGTCCCTTACCTGCTGAAAGATTTGCCCACTTCGAAGATTCAAGAAAGAGAGGATAAGGTTGTTGATAAAGCACTGAAGGAAAGGTGTACGCCTGATCAATGAGAGAAATAGAGAAAGAATACATTAAGAAGGTGTTGCTCGAGTTGGGAGGAAACAAATCTAAGACCGCCGCAATATTAGGCCTCGACCGAAAAACCCTCTACCGAAAACTCCAAGAAAGCTAATCTTCCTCACTGTACAATTTTTTCCCTTTTTACCGCAGAATGTTCCATTTTTCCCCGATTCTTATGAAATCCAGAATTTTAAGAAGCCCAACTTATTGAAAATATTTTGGAAAATTATGTTTGTTTTTGGTATTTTTTTTGCATATTTTTAAAGTAAATGTATTGAATTGATCCTAAAACATCAAAGGAGGTTCGTCATGGTGAGAAAAAGTATTGGTATTTTAATTCTCATTCTTTGCTTTGGTCTTATTCTGTCAGGATGTCCAAAGAAAACCGTAGTGAAAGAAGAGCCATCCTTAAAGAAGGCAGAAGAATTGGCAGCGGAAAGAGAACGAGTGGCAAAGCTTGAAGCTGAACGGGTAGCAAAGGAAGCACGAGAGAGAGAATTAGTGAAAATGAAAGAAGAGGAAGCGAGGAAAGCACGGGAATTCGAAAAGAGCCTCGTTGCAAAGAAAGACCCCGGGATTGAAGGAGAGATCTACGAAAGCAAATTGCTCAAAGACATTCGTTTCGATTATGATAAATATGACATTCGTTCAGGGGATGCGGAGGTTTTGAAGGAAAATGCAGCCGTGTTGAAAAAATACCCTACCGTGAAGATACAGGTCGAAGGCCATTGTGATGAAAGGGGAACCAACGAATATAATCTCGCCCTTGGAGAGAGAAGGGCCAATAGCACAAAAAAGTATCTCACCTCTCTCGGGATCTCTCTAGACCGTATGTCCACGATCAGTTACGGGGAAGAGAGGCCGTTGGATTCCAGCTCTCAGGAGGAAGCTTGGGCGAAAAATCGTAGGGTTCACACTATTATCTTATCCAAATAATGTGGATAAGCTATCTTCAGGAATGATTCATAAGCTCAGAAATTTTCTCAGTGCTCCTTTGAATTCGTGGGCAGAAGTAAAAGGGATGCCTTGCATGCCCAAGGAGACTGCTACATCCACATGACCTTTAATATCATCAATGAACAAGATCTCCTCCGGTTTCACAGAAGCCCAATCCATGGCCTTCTGAAAAATCTCAATGGCGGGTTTCTTAAATCCCACCTCATGGGATAAAATCCATTTTTCAAAGATCCTGACGACAGGAAATTTTGATGCGATGTAATCCATATGAAGGGGATTGGTGTTTGAAATTAAACCGAGCCTCTTCTTCCCTTTTAAAGAAAGGATGATGTCGGAGACTTCTTGATCTTCGGTAAAGATATCATTCCAGATGGGGATAAATTCTTCGAAAGAGAGGGAAAGGTGAAGATATTCCTTGAGGGATTTAAAAAATTGGATAGAAGATACTTTTCCCACTTCATAACCATTAACAGCTCCTTTTTCAAAATCGAAGAAATAGGAAAATATCTTTTTAGGATCTTGAAATTCTTTTCTTTGAGAAAATCGAGAAAGTTTCTCTGCAATCTGATAATGGTTGAAAGGGAGAATAACATTGCCAAGATCGAAGAGGATGACCTTAATGGGAGATTGATCCATTGATGCCCCCTCACCCCGCCCTCTCCCCTCTGGGGAGAGGGGAAGGGTGAGGGGAAAGATTTCTTTTCGCAAAATACTCTGCGATCGACCGAGTCAAAGCAGGAATCGTATATTGCTTGGGTAGAATCTGAACTCTCATTTCCCATTTCTTTGCGGTGCGTGCAGTGATTGGTCCAATACAAGCAATGGCGATACCGTCCAAAAGTTTTTTCAGGTCCTCTTTTTTAAGCAGCTCAGCGAAGTGGTTGACCGTAGAAGAGGAAGTGAAGGTGATGACGTCGATTACTCCATCTCTGAGGAGTTTCTTCAATCTCCTTGATCCCCCTTTTGGCTTCACCGTTTGGTAAGCTACGACAACATCGACCTTAGCACCCATCTTTCTCAAACCCCGAGGCAGGACATCCCGTGCCTCCCTGGCACGAGCCAATAGGATTCGTCTTCCCTTGACAGCCATCTGTTTGAATCCCTCGAGGATCGCTTCGGCAATAAATTCTTTCGGCGTGTAGTCCACCTGAATTTCCCTATCCCTTAGTTGATAGGCTGTGGCTGGCCCAATAGCACAGACTTTTAAAGAGGAGGGCAGATAACAATCCTTCCCTCTCTCCCTCAACCTTTCAAAGAAAAAATTTACCCCATTTGTGCTGGTGAAGATGGCCCAGTCATAAGATTTCAGCTGATCGATGGCACGGTCGACCTCTTTCCAACTTGTCGGGGGCAGGATCTCAATTGTTGGAAATTCGATGACCTTTGCCCCAAGACGCTTTAGTCGGGTTGCAAATTCGGAAGATTGATCGCGGGCCCGGGTAGTCAAGATTCTCTTCCCCCTCACCCCACCCTCTCCCCACAGGGGAGAGGGGAAGGGTGAGGGGGAGTTGTTCTTATTATTTGTTCTCATATCTTAAATTGCAGGGCTTGATCTTTGGTAGATTTCCTTAAGGATCTCTCCAGCTCCTTTGTTTTGTAGAACCTTTGCCAGCTCAATTCCCAGCGATTCTGCTTCCTCAATCGATCCTTCTATATGATGGCGGATGAGCTTTTTCCCGTCGATTGTTCCCACCATCCCATCGATTTGAAGGGTGGAGCCCACTATTTGACCAAAGGCTGCAATCGGAACCTGGCATCCTCCTTCTAATTTCTTTAGAAATGCCCTCTCGGCTGAAATCACAACTGCCGAGGAGGGATCATTAAGGATCCGAATTTTTTTTTCAACTTCCTCATCGCCTATCCTGGACTCAATTCCTAATGCCCCTTGCCCAATAGCAGGAAGGGAGATTTCAGTGGGTATGATTTCCGTAATCCTCTCCTCAAGGCCCAACCTTTTTACTCCTGCATAGGCCAGAATAATTCCGTCCAAGTTCATCGTCTTTAACTTTTTTAATCGAGTATCTAAATTTCCCCTCAAAGGAACCATCTCAAAATCGTCTCTGAAATGGAGCAGTTGGGCTTGCCGCCTCAGGCTGCTTGTTCCGATCTTTGCCCCTTGAGGAAGATTTTTTAACAGAGTTCCATCCTTAGAGATAAAGACATCCCGTGGATCCTCTCTCTTTGTAATGGCAGAAAGATGGAGCCCCTTGGGCAATTCCGTAGGAACATCTTTGATGCTATGGACGGCAAGGTCGATTCTTTTTTGTAACAACGCCTCTTCAATCTCTTTGACGAATAGGCCTTTCCCGCCAATCTTTGCCAGGGGAGCGTCTTGTATCTTATCCCCTGTCGTCTTAATTTTGATCAAGGTCACCTTAAGGTGGGGATAGGTCTGAACCAAATTTTCTTTCACCCAATTCGCCTGATAAAGGGCGAGTTGGCTCCCTCGAGTTCCGATTCGGAGTTCTTGTGAAGTCATTCGATTTTGAATCCCTTGAGGAGTTGAGCCTGTTGATTCAATTTCAATCCTCCTTTTCTTCCTTCTCATCGGATATTTCAGGTGATTTTAAAGGAAGTCCGAAAAGTGTACGGAGGGCATCCAGGTAGAGGTCAGCCATTTCCTCCTCATTTTTCTGTTTGAGCAGGGTGAGGGGATCATGGAGGATCTTGTTGATAATAGCAGAGGTGAGGGCTTCTAAAGATTGCTTCTCTTTGTCCGAGAGGGTAGGATGGATGGAAAGGGTTTTCGCCAACTCCTTGTTTCGGATTTCCTCAAATTTTTTCCTTAAGGCAACGATCGTAGGGGTTACCTCCAGAGAATGATACCAGTTGACAAATTTAACGACCTCATCTTGAACAATAGCTTCTGCTTTTTGGGCTTCTTTTTCTCGGTCCTGGATGTTGTCATTCGCCACTTTTTGAAGGTCGTCGATATTGTAGAGGTAGACATTCTCTATATCGCCCACTTTTGGTTCGATATCTCGCGGATCAGCGATATCAATAAAAAAGATGGGTTTCTGTTTTCGCTCCTTGATGACCTTAGCGACTTCTTCGTGATGTAAGAGATATTGGGGAGAATTGGTAGCGCTGATGACAATATCCACCATTCTTAACCCTTGGTGAACCTCTTCGAATGGGATCGGTTCTCCTCTAAATTCCTGAGCCAATGTCACTGCCCGCTCATAGGTTCGGTTGGTCACCAGAACTTTCTCGATTCCACCTGAGACGAGATATTGCGCGGCCAGTTCACACATCTCGCCCGCACCGATCAATAAGACACTTCTTTTTTCAAGGGTCCCAAAGATCTTCTTGGCCAATTCGACGGCAACGAAACTGACCGAGACAGCACTGTTGCCAATCTTGGTCTCCGTCCTCACTCTTTTTGCCACATGGAAGGCTCGGTGGAGAAGTCGATGGAGGATGAGACCGGATGTTTGGGCTTCCGCAGCGATGTTGTAGGCCGACTTGATCTGACCTAAGATTTGAGGTTCACCCACAACCATCGAATCGAGACTCGAGGCGACTCGAAAGATATGCTTCACTGCCTCTTCTCCGATGAAAAGATAGAGATTTTTCTCAAATTCTTTTAAGGAGAGGTCATGGTATCGGGAGAGAAAATCCTTCAGATCGAGAATGGCTTTTTCTGTCTCTCGAGCGGCTGCATACATTTCTACTCTGTTGCAGGTCGAGAGGATCATATTTTCTTTCAAAGAAAGAAGGGATTTGACTTGGGAGAGGGCCTTCTCCATCCCATCCTCTGGAAAGGCCAACCGTTCCCGAATCTCAATGGGTGCAGTCTTATGATTCAATCCGATGACGATGAGTTCCATATAAAAACAAAGGTTGAGGTTAAGGTTCAGGTTAAGATTTTCTTGATAAAGAATTGATAAGAGAATTTAACTCTCTCCATATATCCTTAATAAGGTTTGAAATTTCCTTAAATTCTTCTTCAGAGAAATATTCAACTTTATGGCCGTATATCAGGTGGCTCTTCGTTTCTGCTAATGAGCCTCTTGCATTGTAATAAAAATTTAATTTGTCCTTGGTGTGTTTCCTTCCAAATCCCTCTGCAATATTTCCAGAGACAGATAATCCTGAGCTTCTGATTTGTGACGTTAGGCCGAAATCTTCTTTTCTTGGCAACCTTTCTGTGAGCCGGAAAATTTTGACAGCCAATTCCATAGCCTTCTGCCACACTGGCATATCTTCAAAAGATTTATATTCCATCTTTGTTTTATCGATATTTCTTTCTAAACCTAAACCTAAACCTCAACCTTAACCTAAACCTGATGGTTTATTTTTCCCTACCAGTTGGAATAAGTATGAAGTCCGGAGAGAAGGAGATTGACCCCCAAAAAAGTGAATAGGACAGCTAAAAACCCTACAATGGCCATGATGGCTGCCTTCCGGCCTCTCCATCCTACGGTCAGACGCTGGTGAAGCAGTGCCGCATAGAAAAGCCAAGTGATCAGTGACCATGTCTCTTTGGGATCCCAATTCCAATATCGTCCCCAGGCATAATTTGCCCAAACTGCACCCGTGATGATTCCTAAGGTCAAGAGTGGAAACCCGAACTTTAGGGACTGGTAATTCAGATCGTCCAGAACCTTCAGGGGAGGGAGTCTTTTTGTGATAGCTCCCATCCTTTTCGATTTGAGTTGATGCTCCTGCATCAGATACATCACTCCACAGCAGAAGGTCAGGGCGAAGACAGCATTGCCTAAAAAGGCGAAGATCACATGGAAGGGATGCCAGAAGCTCTTTAAAACTGGAGCCAGGGGCAGAACCTCTTTAGGAAGAGCGAGAGCAAAGAGCATGAGGATCAGGGCGATCGGTGTGAGAAAAGAACCCAAGACCTTGACCTTATATTTCAGATTGGCGATCAGGAGAACTCCAATAATCATCCATGCAAAGAAGGAAAGAGATTCGTAAAGATTGGTGACAGGGGTGTAGCCTGCTTCCGTATACCTCGTCAAGAGAGCAAGGGTGTGAGAGGCAAAACCGATAGAGACAACGGTCATAGCTAATTTGGAAAGGGATTCCTTGAGGAGGATGATATAGACTGAATAGGCCAACGTGCCCAATAAGTAGAAAAGAGAGGCAAATTTAAAGAAATAGATATTCATCTTTAGGTTTAATTTATTAAAATCCCTGTTGAATACCGCTCAGCTCTGCTGGGCGGATGAAAACAGGGTCGCCGAAGGCGAAATGTTTTAGAGTTTTAAATTGATAATTCCATATAGCTTGCTATAAGTTTACCTCATCTGTCATTCCCACGAAAGTGAGAATCCAGACTTTTCCTTATGAAAAAAGAGAACCAATATAAACTGGATTCCTGCTTTCGCAGGAATGACAACATGGAAATAGGTTTTGAATTTTAATGCCCCGCAGCTCTGCTGCGGGGTTCTTTACTTAAGAAAATTAGATTTATTTTAACAAGGTTGGGGCATACCGTCAACTGGCTGATTCATCTAATATGGGCTCTTCACAAGACCATTCCTCTACAGTTTCCTCTCTTTATTTCTTCAATCAATTCATCCATCGTGTGCACAGGATTTTTGAAATCTGTAAGGGCCCTTCCCACCTGCTTCTTATGATGACAATCGCTTCCTCCTATGGATGGTAGATTTTTTATCTTTGAGGCACGGATAGCTTTCTGATTCATTTCTTCTCCATTGAGACCATTATGGGTCTCAATAGCATCGACAGACTCAATCTGGAAAACAGCTTCACCAAAGGAATCCCAACCTCTGAACGGATGGGCTGGAACGCAGATGGCATCGAGACGATGGACATGCTCTATGACTTGGAATACATCGAGATAAGTGTTGCTTGCCCATGTGCTCCAGGAATCGTCTTCCATTCCATATACCAGAAGATGTCCCCGATCGGTGGATATCTCAAGACCCCTAAAGACATAAAATCCCTCAGGCATCTTAATTTTTTCCAAAGGCCATGAGGGGATCACCGAATGGTGCTCTGTAAGACAAACACCATCAAGTCCCAATTGGATAGCCTGTTCTATTAATTCATCAGGTTCGAGAAAACTGTCATTAGAGTATTTCGTGTGACAATGCAGATCAATTCTCATAAGAAGGAGTTAAATCATCTCTATCAAAATGTCAATCCTTTCAGCAGGTGGCGATAAAATGAAGAGCGAGGACAGAGGGACTTGAAGGGATAAACCCCTGCCTTCCCATTGATTTTTTTAATTCTTGTGAGATAGTATAAGAAAACAACCGATTAATCATTTGACATATTTATGAACTCGTTAATAAACCCTAATGAAATTTTTAACCCTGGTTCTAAATTGTCGTCAGAAGGGCAGGGACAAAAGGGAAAAAAGACCTTCAGTTCCCTCAGGAACCGAAATTTTCGCCTTCTCTGGATAGGGGGTGTAATCTCCCATATCGGGGATGATATGCAACTTGTGGCTGTAAGTTGGTTGGTATTAATCTTAACCAAATCTCCCTTTCTAATGGGCGTTACAAACCTTTTACAGGGTTTACCCCGCCTTTTCTTCAGCCTCTTAGGAGGAGTCGTTGCTGATCGGGTAAATCGGCATAAGCTTTTAACGCTCTTCCAGGGAATTGAGATGTTCTTAGCTTTTTTCTTTGCCTATTTGGTGATCGGTGAGGAGATTCAGTTCTGGCATATTCTGATGTTGGTTCCCATTTTTGGTTTTTTAAAGTCGATTTATCAACTTTGCCGCCAGGCTTACGTTTTTGACTTAGTAGGAAGGGATGAATTAATGAATGCCTTAGCCCTCCATTCGAGTGGAATGAATCTCTCTAAAATCATTGGTCCTTCCCTTGCTGGGGTTTTAATTGGAATCTGGGGAGTTGGTTGGTGTCTTTTTATCAATGGGCTGAGTTTTATCGCTATCCTCATCTCCTTTTTTATGATGCACCCCCCCGCTTCTTTTAAAAGGGGAAACTATTCTTCAGGTATCCTTCAAGACCTGGGGGAGGCCTTTGTCTACTTAAAGAAGAATAAGACTATTCTCCTTATGATCGCTGCCTCTTTTTCAACGATAGTCTTTGGTTTACATGCTCAAGTCATTCTTCCCCTTTTTGCCCAATCTATACTAAACGTGGGGGCCTCTGGCTTTGGGTTTCTTGTAGGCGCTACTGGGGCTGGGGCCGTACTGGGAGGGATTATTCTGGCAGGACTGGGGGATTTAAAGGGGAAAGGTTATTTGTTTCTTCTATCTTCCTTAGTCTATGGTTTTCTTTTAATTCTTTTTTCCTATTCTTCTTGGTTTTTCCTCTCCCTCTTTATCCTCTTTTTGGTAGGAATGGTGGAGATGTTTATGAGGACGATTAATCAGACCCTGGTGCAACTTTTATCCCCCGATGAACTCAGGGGTAGAATTTTAGGAGTATATATGCTAGACCGGGGGATGAAGCCTCTGGGAGGGTTTCTGATGGGAGCAGTTGCCAGTCTCTTTGGCGCCCCTTTAACTTTGTCTTTGGGAGCAGGGATCTGCATGTTCGTTGCCTTGGGTTTGCTATTTAGATCCTCCCGGATAAGGGCACTCTGAGAGAGGAAATAACCCCGCAGGAACTTCCTATTCACCCTACCTGCGTACCTCTATTGA
>Ga0315288_10004454_pt1 | contig 17827 bp, 14 predicted proteins | sample YL17G11_20_MG_FD_203454 | JGI IMG/M metagenome (GOLD analysis project Ga0315288, IMG submission 203454) | Sediment microbial communities from Yellowstone Lake, YNP, Wyoming, USA - YL17G11_20 | ecosystem: Environmental > Aquatic > Freshwater > Lake > Sediment | place: USA: Wyoming | collected... | reverse complement strand
CCGCCTTCGCCCTCAGCGGCTTCATGGAATTCTTCCTCCACGAGCGTATCCAGCTGTTCGGCGAAACGGAAACGGTATACCTGCGCTCTCTCGACCCGGAGCGGCAGTACGAGGCGCTCAGGAGACTCTTTTCGAAGCCCCTCTGCTGCATCATCGTGACGAAGGCGCTCGAACCGACGAAGGACCTCGTGCCGCTTGCGACGGAGCACGGGGTGCCGGTGATCCGCACGGCACTGCCGACGACGCCGTTTCTCCACATGCTCGCCGATCATCTCGAGGACGTCTTCGCGCCCCACATGTCGGTCCACGCCTCTCTCGTCGACGTATACGGCGTCGGGCTTCTCTTCTCGGGACAGAGCGGGATCGGCAAGAGCGAGATCGCGCTCGACCTCGTCGAGCGGGGGCACCGGCTCGTCGCGGACGACGTCGTCGAGATCATCAGGCGCGGGAACGTGCTCATCGGCAAGGGCAGCGAGCATCTGCGGCATTTCATGGAGATCCGCGGCATCGGGATCATCAACGTCATGGACATCTTCGGCATCCGCGCGGTGCGCGTCCAGAAACGCATCGAGGTCGAGGTGCGTCTCGAGGTCTGGGATCCGACGAAGGACTGGGATCGCCTCGGCCTCGACGAGAAGTACGTCGACATGCTCGGGACCAAGATCCGACAGGTCGTGATCCCGATCTATCCGGGCAAGAACATCACCGTCATCGCGGAGAGCATTTCGCTCAACCACATGCTCAAGGTTTACGGCATCGACGCGGCGAAGCGGTTCAACAAGCAGCTCGTCGACATGATGGAGAGCGACCGCAAAACGCGGCGATACCTCAAGTACGACACGGAATGAGCGACGAGAAACACAGTGGACGCACGGCGGGGATCGTCGTCACGCACGGAAAGCTTGCCGAGGAGCTCGTGCGCACGGCGGAGCTCATCGTCGGCACGCAGGAGGACCTGTACGCCGTCGCGGCGTCCGACCTCTGCGACGAGGATATCATCGGCCGGGTCCGCGAGATCGTCCGGGCTCGCGCGGATACGAACGTGATCGTCTTCGTCGATTATTTCGGCGGCTCGTGCTGCATCAACAGCGTCCGCGCCGTCGAGCACGAAGAGGGAATCAAGATCATCAGCGGCGTCAATCTGCCCGTGCTCCTCGCCTTCGCAACGAAGCGCGGCACGATGCCGTTCGAAGAGATGGTCGATCACATCATTCGCCGCGGGCGCGAAAGCGTGAAGGTGGTCGACCTGTAGGGGCGCCTGCACGAGCCCGGCCGCGAGCCGGGCGTTTTCGTCAGGGAGGCGATTATCGCATGATCGTGCTGTTCCGGGTCGACGACCGCCTCATCCACGGGCAGGTTATTCTCGGATGGGGAAGCGTTCTGAGGCCCGACCGGATCATCCTCGCGGACGACGAGGTCGCATCGAACGAATGGGAAAAGAACCTCTACGCGGCATCGGTGGTTCCCGAGATCAAGGTCTCGATCCTCCCGCTTCTCGAGGCGGCGGCCCAGCTCAAGCGCGGTATCTTCGACACGGAACGTGTGATTCTCCTCGTGAGGCATCCGAAGGACGTCGTCGCCCTCATGGATCTCGGTCTTCCGGTGGGCGAGGTCAACATCGGCGGGCTCCATTTCCGCGAGGGGCGCCAGAAGCTCTTGGACAACGTTTATATCGATGGGGAAGAACGGAACATCATGCGGGAGCTCGTGAAGCGGGGAGTGATCCTCGACGGGAGAGCCGTTCCCGGAAGCCGGGCGGTGAAGCTCAATTCCCGCGTCGTTTGAAAGGAGTGGCTGAGCGATCGTGATTCCCGCTCTTTTCATCCCGCTCCTCGGCGGTGGGGTCGCGGTGGACAACCGGTCCTCCGTGCGGCTCCTGATTTCACAGCCCGTCTGCGGCGGGCTTCTGGCGGGGCTCGTGCTCGGCAATCCCCTCGAGGGCTTTCTCGCGGGCGCCCTTCTCCAGATGATTTTTCTCGGAATGATCCCGGTGCGGGGAATCGCGGCGCCCGATCTCCCGCTCGGCGGCGTCGTGGCGGGCGCGCTGTCCATTCTCGCGCAGCGGTCGATGAACGTCGACCCCACGGCGAAGGGGCTCATCCTTTTCCTCTCGCTCGCGGCGGCGATCATCGTCGCGAGCGCGGGGCGCGCCGCGCACCGGCTCTGGGAGAGCCGGTCGTATTTCCTGACCGAAGGAGCGCTGCGGCTCGCCGGCGCGGGACGCTTCCGCCTCGCCTCGGCGCTCCATTTTTCGACCGTGCCGGTCCATTTCGCCATCGGCTTCGCCCTGACGGCGGGGGCCGTGCTCGGCGGCGTGCCGGCGATCGTGCGGATCGTCGAAGCGATTTCGGGGAAATGGTGCGACCCGCTCCGCTCGCTTCCCGTGCTGCTCCCGTTCATCGGAGCCGGCGCGCTCCTCGCCCTCAACCTCACGCGGGTGCGAATCGTCCTGTACCTCGCCGGATTCTGCGCCGTGTTCCTGGTCATGTTCTTCCGGGGCTGATATGGAAAACGTTCGAAGGGAAGAGGCTGTATGGACCGAGGCGGGGAATGCGCCGTCCGGGGCGCGGCATTCGCGATCGGCGGTCCTCAAGGAGCACGGGAACGCGATCTGGAGGCTGTTTTTCATACAGAGCTCCCGCAACGAGCGAACCCTGGACGGGCTCGGCCTTTTTGCCGTTCTCGAGCCGTTCCTGCGGCGATGGGCGCATTCCAGGGAGAACGCGAAGGCGGTCGCGCGAGCGCACCTCGGGTATTTCAACGCCGGCCTCTATCTTTCTTCCATGGTCGCCGGCGTCGTCGTGAACATGGAAGGAAGGCGCGCGCGCGGCGAACCGGTCACCACCGAGGGCATCGACAGGGTCGCGACGGCCCTCTCATCCGTTCTCGCCGCCCGGGCCAACTACTTTTTCGACGCCCTCCTCATCCCCCTCGGGTTGACAATCGCGAGCATATCTGCTATCTATGGCTCGTACATCGGTCTCGTGTTTTTCCTCGTGCTGTATAATTTCTATCACTTCCGATCCCGGATTGGTGGATACTGCAAGGGCGTCGAGCTGGGCGAGGGTGTGGGTGGGGCGTTCGTGGGCCGGCTTTTCAGGGAGGAACGGCTCGTCGCCGGTTGTTCGGCCTTTGCATCGGGGGTTTTCGCGGCGCTCCTCTTCGTGCAGGCCCGGAGCGCGGGAGGGACCGCTTTTGTCGTCTGGGGCGCCGTCGCGATCGCCTCGGCGCTCGCCCTCGAAAAGAAGCTGTCTCGCGTGTGGAGCGTCACCGCCATTCTTTGCGCGACAGCGCTCTACCTTGTTGTTTATCCGTTCGTTTACACGAAGTTTCGGTGAGTTTTGGACCATCGATTTCAGGAGAGTCCTCCAATGGTCAGCGGCAGCGCCAGGGTCAGGAATAAGAACGGCATCCACCTGAGGCTCGCCGGAGAGCTCGTCAAGGCCGCGACGAAGTTCCAGTCCAATATCACGGTCTCGAAGGACGGTCAGGGGGTCGATGCAAAGAGCATCCTGGGGGTAGCCGGGCTCGGGGCGGAGTGCGGGGCCGAGCTCGTGTTCAGCGTGGACGGCGCGGACGAGGAGCGCGCGCTCGCGCACCTCATCGATCTCGTCGACAACGAGTTCGCGAAGGAGACGAACTAGTGGACGACGCGAAGACCGAGAAGAAAGAGATAACGTTCAACGGCACTCCCGCTTCGCCGGGCATCGCCTTCGGCGAGGCGTTCGTCGTCAACGTCGAGGACCTTCCGGTCGCCGAGGAGCACATCAGCGCCGGTGAGGTCGACGCCGAGATCGGGAAGTTCGAGGACGCCCTCGCGCAGACCGAGAAGGAGCTTCAGAAGCTCGTTCGCTCGCTCGAGGAGGAGATCGGGGAGGAACACGCGAAGATCCTCGATTCGCACCGGATGATACTCAAAGACGAGCTCGTCCGCAGCGAGACGATCACGATGATCAGAGAGCAGAAGGTGAAGGCGGCGTACGCCCTGAGCCTCGTGCTCGACAAGGTGCTGACGACCTTCGCCAACATCAAGGACGAATATCTTAAGGAGCGCTCCGAGGATATCCGCGACGTGCGCCGGCGCGTCATCAGGAACCTCATGGGACAGAAGATCGAGGGACTCACCAATCTCCGGAAGAAAGCGATCGTCGTCGCGAAGAACCTCACGCCGTCCGATACGGCGGGTTTCAACAAGAAATACGTCATCGCGTTCGTTACCGACGCGGGCGGGAGCACGAGCCACGCCGCGATCCTCGCGCGCTCCCAGGGAATCCCCGCGGTCGTCGGTCTCAATGACATCAGCAAGAGCGTGAAGCCGTATGACCAGCTCATCGTCGACGGGATCACGGGCCAGGTCATTCTCCATCCGATGAGCAAAACGGTGAGTATGTACCGCGAAGTGCAGGGGCGGTACCGCGAGCTCGAGAAGGAGCTCCTCACGCTGCGCGACTATCCCGCCGTCACGCTCGACGGGCACCAGATCGAGCTTTCGGCGAACGTGGAGATCGCCGATGAGGTCGAAGAGGTCATCAATCACGGGGCGCGCGGCATCGGGCTCTTCCGCACGGAGTACTTTTTCATAACGCGGAACACGCTGCCGAGCGAAGAGGAGCAGTACCGCTACTACGCGAGCGTCGTGAAGCGCATCCCCTCGGACCCCGTCATCATCCGCACGCTCGACGTCGGCGGCGATAAGATCGCGAGCTGGGCGGGCGACCTCCGGGAGGCGAATCCCTTCATGGGATGGCGTGGCATCAGGTTCACGCTCTCGCGGAAGGACATCTTCAAGACCCAGCTCAGGGCCATCTTCCGGGCCGCCGCGCACGGCAACGTGAAGATCATGTTCCCCATGGTTTCCGTGCTCGACGAGGTGCGGCTCGCGAAGGAGATTTGCGAGGAGGTCAAGGACGACCTCAAGCGGCAGCGCTACCAGATCGGCGAGCGCGCGGAGATCGGCATCATGATCGAAACCCCCGCGGCCGTGGCGATCGCGGACATCCTCGCCCGCGAGGTTGATTTCTTCAGCATCGGGACGAACGATCTCATCCAGTACTCGCTCGCCGTCGACCGGGGAAACGCGAAGATAGCCTACCTCTACGACGCGCTCCATCCGGGCATCCTCCGGCTCGTCCGCGATACGGTGGCGGCCGCGCACAAGAACAAGATCTGGGTCGGCGTCTGCGGCGAGATGCCCGGAGATATCTACGGCGCGCTCCTCCTCCTCGGCCTCGGCATCGACGAGTTCAGCGCGGGGTCGTATCTCATTCCGACCATCAAGAAGATCGTCCGCTCGGTAACCTACGACGAGACGCGCTCCCTCGTGCGGAAGGCGCTCACCATGGGAACCGCGCACGAGATTCGCGAGCTCGTCGACCGCTTCATTCGCGAAAAGCGGCCCGAGCTTAGGGAATTTCACCCGGAGGCGGCGTCATGAGCAACGAGGATTCCGCGAGACATTACCGCGTCGACGCGAGCAAGATGCTCGATCTCGCAATGCATCTTCCCGACCAGGTCGAGGAAGCCTGGCGCACGGTCAAGAAGTCCAGGACACCGTCGCTGCGCGGCAAGGCGCCGGTCATCCTCTGCGGGATGGGAGGCTCGGCGATCGGCGCCCAGCTCCTGCGCGACATAATCCAGCACGACGCCGCGGTGCCGGTCTATCTCGAATCGACGTATGCGCTGCCGGCGTTCGCCGACAAATCGACCCCCGTCGTCTGCATCAGTTACAGCGGCAACACGGAGGAGGTCCTGAGCTGCTTTCAGAACGCGACTATGCGCGGGTGCCCGACGATCGCCATTACATCCGGCGGGGCGCTCGCCGATGAGGCCGCCGCGGCGGGCGTCCGCGTGATCCGCGTTCCCGCCGGGATGCCCCCGCGCGCCGCGCTCGGCCATCTCTTCATCCCCCTTATCGGTCTCGTGTCGAAGTGGGGGATCTATCCGGTCACCGACGAAGAGGTCGATTCGGCGGTTCGCAAGAGCCGCAAGCTCGTCGAGAGGTATTCGCTCGAGGCGGACCCCGTCGACAGCCGCGCTCTCCAGCTCGCCAAGAGGCTCTACGGCAAGACGCCGATCATTTACAGCGGCGACGGGCTGCTGCGCGCCGCGGCGTACCGCTGGAAATGCCAGCTCAACGAAAATTCGAAAAGCATGGCGTTCGCCAATAATTTCCCCGAGCTCGGCCACAACGAGATCATGGGCTGGGAATGCCCTGAACGCCTGCGGAGCGATTTTTTCCTCATCATGCTCCGGGACAGCGAGGACCATCCGCGCGTTCAGCGCGGCATGGAGGCCGCCTACTCGATGCTCGAGCCGCTCTCGAGCGGCGCCGTTCTCATCGAGAGCGAAGGGGACAAGGGGCGACCCGGGCGCCTCGCGCGGCTCCTCTCGGTCATTTTGCTCGGCGATTTCACGAGCGTGTATCTCGCGGTCGAATACGGCAGGGATCCGACCCCGATCGAAAAGATAGATCGTATCAAAGAAGAGCTGAGAACGGAGGATGCATGAAGGCGATCATACCGGTGGCAGGCATCGGAAAGCGCCTGAGACCCCACACGCTCAACATCCCCAAGGCGCTTCTCAACGTCGCGGGAAAACCGATTCTCGGGCACATCGTCGACAGCCTCCTCGGGATGGGCGTCAAGGAGCTTATCCCGATCGTCGGCTACAAGGGCGATCTCATCCGCGAGTACCTCACGGCCGCCTACAAGGTCCCCATCACCTTCGTCGAGCAGACGGAGCAGAAAGGGATCGCGCACGCCGTCTCCCTCGCCCGTGAGCATGCCGATAACGCCGAGCTCATCATCATTCTCGGCGATACGATCATCAAGACGGATTTCGGGCGCATCCCCACCGCGGGCCCGTACGTCCTCGGCGTCCGCGAGGTCGCCGATCCGCAGCGCTTCGGCATCTGCGAGGTCGACCGCGGGATCGTGCGGAAAATCGTCGAGAAGCCCGAGCATCCGAAGGGGAACCTCGCCCTCATCGGACTCTACTACTTCAAGGATTCCGCACCCCTCTTCAAGGCGTGCCGGGACGTCATCGACAAGAACATCATGACGAAGGGGGAGTACCAGATCACCGACGCCCTCCAGCTCATGATCGACCGCGGCACGCAGTTCCGCCCGTTCCACATCGACGGCTGGTACGATTGCGGGAAGGTCGAGACGCTTCTCGAGACGAACCGCATTCTCCTCGAGGAGGGAAAAATGGGCGGGAAGGCGGACGGGTGCATCGTCATCCCCCCCTGCTATATCGACAGGGGGAGCTCAATCGTCAATTCGATCATCGGGCCGTACGTGTCCGTCGCGAAGGGGTGCAGGATACGCAACTCGATCATCGAGAACTCGATCCTGAACGAGGAATCGAGCATCGAGAACGTCATCCTCGAGGGGTCGGTCGTCGGCGCTTTCGCCGAAGTCACCGGCCGCAAGGGGAGCGTCAACGTGAGCGATTATTCCCAGATAGACTACCGCTGAGCGAGCGCCGGCCGAGGTTTTCGCTTGATTTTTTGCGGCCGACAGACAATCCTTCTCAGTGCTCAATGCGCCTACTTCCGTGTTTCCAAGGAGTTGATGTATGGCAGAGAAACATCTGTTCACTTCCGAATCGGTCACGGAGGGACATCCGGATAAGGTCGCGGATCAGATATCGGACTCGGTCGTCGACGCGATCCTCTCCCAGGATCCGAATGGCCGCGTCGCGTGCGAATGCATCGTCACCACGGGGCTCGCGTTTGTCGCGGGGGAGATCCACACGGACACCTACGTCGACGTGCCCTCGACCGTGCGGGGCGTCATCAGGGACATCGGCTACACTGACCCGCATCTCGGGTTCGATTTCGAGACGGCGGCCGTGCTCACCTCGATCGACGAACAGTCGGGGGACATCGCGATGGGCGTCGACAAGGGGGGCGCGGGGGACCAGGGGATGATGTTCGGATTCGCCTGCACCCAGACCGACGTGCTCATGCCGATGCCGATCGTCATCGCGCACCGGCTCGTGCGGAGGCTCGCGGAGGTGCGCAAGATGGGCATTATCGACTACCTCAAGCCCGATGGCAAATCGCAGGTCACGATCGAGTACGAGGACCACGTTCCGAAGCGGATCGACACGGTCCTCGTCTCCGCGCAGCACAGTGCGGAGGCCACGATCGACCGGATCCGCACGGATCTCACGAGAGAGGTCATCAGACCGGTCGTCTCCGAAATGAACGTGGACGCGAGCGACTTTCGCATCCTCGTGAACCCGACGGGGCGCTTCGTGAAGGGAGGCCCCGCGGCGGACACGGGGCTCACGGGCCGCAAGATCATCGTCGACACGTACGGCGGATTCGCGAGCCACGGGGGCGGCGCGTTCTCCGGCAAGGACCCGACGAAGGTGGACCGTTCAGCCTCGTACGCGGCGCGCCACGTCGCAAAGAACATCGTGGGCGCGGGTCTCGCCGACGAGTGCACCGTTCAGATCGCGTACGCGATCGGTATGGCCGAGCCGATCTCGGTCATGATCGACACGTCGGGGCGGGGGAAGCTGGGGGACGCGAAACTGACGAAGATCGTTCGCGACGTTTTCGATCTCACCCCGCGGGGCATCATGGAACGGCTCAAGCTCCGGCGGGGCATCTATCGGCAGACGGCCGCCTACGGGCACTTCGGCCGGACGGAGCCCGACTTCACCTGGGAGCTCCTCGACATGGTCGAAATATTGAAATCGAAGGCGGGCATCAGCGGAAAGACCTGCTGAAGGATCCCTCGAGAAAGGAATCACGGGATGCAGTACGACTGCAAGGACTTGAATCTGGCCGAGGCGGGGAAAAAACGGATCGAATGGGCGTGGGGAAACATGCCCGTCTGCGGAATGATCAAGGCGCGCTTCGAGAAGGAAAAACCGCTCAAGAACGCGCGGATCGCGGCCTGTCTCCACGTGACGACCGAGACCGCGAACCTCGTATCGGCGCTTCGTGCGGGAGGCGCCCGGGTCGCGCTCTGCGCCTCGAATCCGCTGAGCACGCAGGATGACGTCGTGGCCTCCCTCGTTACCCACGAGGAGATCCCGACCTTTGCGGTGAAAGGGGAGGACAGCGACCGCTACTACGGCCACATCAAGGCCGTTCTCGATACGAAGCCCACGATCACGATGGACGACGGCGCCGACCTCGTGAGCATGCTCCACAAGGATCGCCGCGAGCTCCTCGCCGGCATCACGGGAGGCACCGAGGAGACGACGACCGGGGTCATCAGGCTCCGCAGCATGGAGAAGAACGGCGTTCTCATGTATCCCGTCATCGCGATCAACGACGCCGAGACGAAGCACCTCTTCGACAATCGCTACGGCACGGGGCAGAGCACGATCGACGGCATCCTCCGCGCGACGAATACGCTGTTCGCGGGGTCGAGATTCGTCGTCTTCGGCTACGGCTGGTGCGGCCGCGGCACGGCGACACGGGCGAAAGGCATGGGTGCGAACGTGATCGTCGTCGAGGTCGATCCCCTCAAGGCGCTCGAGGCGGTGATGGACGGCTACACCGTCATGTCGTCGCTCGAGGCCGCGGCGATAGGAGATATCTTCGTGACGGTGACGGGGGACACCTCGATCATCCGCAAAGAGCATTTCGAGAAGATGAAGGACGGCGCCATCGTCGCGAATTCGGGGCACTTCAACGTCGAGATCGATATTCCCGCCCTCGAGGGCCTCGCCGTCGAAAAGCGAGCGATGCGCGAGAGCGTCATGCAGTACGTTCTCAAGGACGGCCGGAAGATCAACCTCCTCGGCGAGGGGCGCCTCATCAACCTCGCCGCCGCCGAGGGTCACCCGGCGATGGTCATGGACATGAGCTTCGCGGACCAGCTCCTCTCGGTGGAATACCTCGTGAAGGGCACGGAGCGGCTCGAGAAGAAGGTCTACCCGGTGCCGCGCGAGATCGACCAGATGGTCGCCGCGCTCAAGCTCGCGAGCATGGGTGTCAGAATCGACGAGCTCACCGAAAAGCAGAAGCGCTACCTGGCGAGCTGGGAAGAGGGGACCTGAGAGAGCGGTGTCGTCTGTGCGCTCGCGGAGAATGATCCGGGCCCCGGTCGTGGCGACCGGGGCTTTTCATTTGAGAATCGAAAACTGCGCCGAGCGTGTCGCGGTCCGGAACGTCCTGCGGTCGGTCACCGTCACGTCCAGTCTGAACGGCCCACCCCAGAGCTCGTTCGTCGCTATCGAGAGCCGCTGCGGCTGCATTCTCCCGTAGCCGCCCGTCTCGAACGCCGAGCTGATCGTCATCGGCACTTCCCTGAGCACCGGTCCCCATCTCCGTTTCTCCAGCGGGACGATCTTGTATTCGACCTTATACAAGGCGATGCCCTCTTCATCCGTGCTGAGCCCGTAGATCTCGAAGTAGAACATGACCGGATAGGGAATCCGATAGGCGCGAAGAGGATGGGGCACGACCTGCAGGTTGCCCTTGACGAAGCGCCGGTTCTCTTCGGTCTCCTCGATGCTCGTGGCGAACTGAATGTCGCTGATCGAGGGCGATTCCGTATAGGCGGGAAGATCGATCTTTGTTCTGAATGCAGCCCTCCGGTTCGAGTTCTTGTCGCGCGCCTCGATGCCGACGTTGTAACGGCCCGGTTCAAGGGCCAGCACAATTTGTGCGGGAAGAAGGGGAGCGTTCGCGAGCGCATCTCCGGAAGCGGTGAGATTGATGCAATCTTCCCCCGAGGCCACCTCTCGCAGGTTCTCGTCTCTCACGAGGACGCGGAGCTCCACTTCGGCGCTGAGGCTCTCGCCCCTCGTGCCGGTTTTCAGATCCTTCGCCGGTATCTCGAAGCTGACATCGAGGCGATCCGACCAATCGCCGCCCCTGAAGGAGGCGATGTCGAAATAGAGAGGCAGCCTCAATTCCATATCGCAGGGATAGATCGCGGCGTATTCCTCGGCGTATATGCCGAAATTCTCGTCGGCGTGTGAGGCTTTCATGCCTTCCAGTTCCCATATTCGATCCGGCTGGTGGCGTGAGAACAGCTCTCGACTATACGCTCGCGCGATGTAGTCCGGCTCCGGTGGAGTGAACGGGAACGGTCCCCTTCCCCGCAGGGGCGGCCCCGGCGTTCTCATTGTCTTCTGCGGGACGGCATACGTGAATCTTCCATTCAAATAGCTATCGGTGAAGGTCACGCTCATGTTCAGGGCGTCGTAGTACCAGAACTCCTTGGGCGGTGTGAGCCCCGCGCTTGTCACGTCTCCCATGACGCTCGTGCGGAAGCTCGGCGGCCCGAACCGGATGAAGATCTCGCTGCGGTCGTCCCCGCCCGGAGCCTGCCCTATACCGAAAAAGCTTCGGGCCGTCTCGACCCTCTGCTCGTGCTCGGAGCGGGCCTCGTTCTCATCCGTCGTCGGCGTCGGGTCGACCTCGAGCCAGAACCTCTCGAGCCATTGAGCCCTTGCGCCCGGCGTGCGGAGCGAGAGGTACTCCATTTTTTTCGTGTCGCCGAGGATGTACTGGAGGCCGTAATACTCCCTGATCTCGCTGGGCGTGAGCCGCGCGACGAGCTTCTTCTCTCCCGGGAAGCCCTCCGCGCGGGTGGAGGCGAGGAAGACGGTCCCCGAGAGGATCACGAGTACGAGGAGATACTTCATATTTATATGAGACGGTTGCCGGGCCCGGTTTCCGCCGGACTCCGGAACCGGAGCCGCTTCATTTGAGTATCGAGAAATCCTCCGACTTGGTCGCCGTGCGGAAGGTGCGGCGGTCGGTCACCGTCACGATGAAACGGAACGATCCCTCCCAGAGATTCGCCGGGGCGACCGAGATTCGCTGGGGCTGCGTCGAGCCGTAACCGCTCGTCTCGAACGACGAGCTGATGACGGACGGCACCTCCACGAGAACGGGGCCTTTCCGCCGCTTTCCGAGCGGGATGATCTTGTACTCGACGCGGTAGTAGGCGAGCCCCTCCTCGTCGGCGTCGAGCCCGTATATCTCGAAATAGAGCGAAAGCGGGAACGGCAGCCGGTACGCGTGCACCGGATGGGGCACGACCTGCAGCGTGCCCTTGACGAATCGCCGGTTTTCCTCGGTCTCCGTGATGCTGCTCGCGAACTGGATGTCGCTCACCGCGGGTGAAGCCGTGTACGGCGCCAGCTCGATGTTGGTCCGGTATGCGGCGCGCCGCTTCGAGATCCGATCCTCCGCCTCGAGGCCGATGCGATAGTAGCCCGGCTCGAGCGCGAGGATGACCTGACCGGGGAGCAGGCTCGGGCCCGTGAATGTGTCCCCGGTCATCGTCGGTCGTACCGTGTCCACGGCGGAGGCGACCACGTTCATCCCGACGTCCCGTACGAGAACCCTGAAGGCGACGTCCGCGGCGAGAGCGCCGCCCTTCTGAACGAACTTGAGCTCGCTCGCGGGAACCTCGAAGTTGAATTCGGTGCGAAGCGTCCGCTCTCCTCCCTTGAAGGACGTGATATCGAAGTACAGCGGGAGAAGCCTCTGGTTGATCTCGAACGAATAGATGTTCGGCCGCTCGTTCATGTATGTGTGGAAGTTGTTGATCGATTTCTCGATCTTCTCCTGCTCGATCTGCGCGATCCGGTCCTTGAGCGTGATCATTCGCGTCGCGGGATCCGCCATGTAATCGATCTCGTCCGGGTTGAAATCGACCAGGTCCTTCACGTCGTCGGGGCTCATGTACTCGATTGGGTACATCTCCTGGAGTATGCCGTACTTTATGACCTCGCTGACGTTCTTTGCGCGGTCGAGCTCGCGCCGCGAGGAGCGGCCGACCGGGTCGCTCGCGAAGAAATACTCCCCCTTGAGGTTGAAGTTCTGGAACTGTACGATCATGTCGAGGGTCGTGTAGTACCAGATTTCGCCCGGCGGCTTCGCGTCGTAGAATCCGACGGTGCCCCATGTCCGCGTGCGGTTGGACGGGAGCCCGAACCGGATGAGCGTCTCGCCGCGCTTGTCCCAGCCGGGCGCCTTCTTCATCCCGAAGAGCTTCCGGGCGAGGGCGACGCGTTTCTCGTGTTCGTCCTTCCGCTCGTTCCGCGGGGTCGCAGGTGTAGGATCGAGATCGATCCAGAAACGCTCGAACCATCCGGCGCGCTCCTCGGCCGTTGGAAGCGAGAGGAACTGCCTCCGCTGATGATCGTTCATGAGGTACTGGGCGCCGAAGTAGGCGAGACGCTCCTCGGGGGCGAGCCTCTTTATGAAACCGATCTCCCCGGGGAACGAGTCCTTCATCCCCTGCGACGGGGACGCCGAGGCGAGCACGATCAGGGCCGCCGCGACGCCGGCAAGAAGAAGAGACGTGAGCTTGCGCGTCATTGGTTCGCCCGGTAGAGGAGGGATCCTCCGATCACGACAAAAATGATATTGCCCATCCATGCGCCGAAGAGTGAATCGATGGCCCCGCTGTGCCCGAGGCCGAGCCCGATCCGCATCACTCCGTAGTACGTGAAGCTGATGAAGAGCGTCAGCCCGAACCCGGTCGCCATTGACGGCTTTCTCTTCGCGGATGAGAGCGCCGCTCCGATCATCGCGAATATAAAGCTCGTAAACGGGAAGCTGAATTTAAAATAGAGGTCGACGCGGTATTTGTCAACGGGGCCGCCGCTCCGCGCGAGCTTGTCGATGTACGCCGTGAGCTGGCGGGAGTTCATTTCCTCGGGGGCGATCTCCTCCCTGGCGAAGTCCTCGGGGCGCTCGGGAAGATCCCTCATCGCGAGCTTCGCGAAGGGGGCCACCTTTTCCCCCTGCTCCAAGAATTCCCTGACGGCGCCGTTGACGAACATCCACTCGGCGCCGTCCCAGAATGCCTTCTTGGCGTCTGTCCGCCGGCGCAGGGTCCCGCCCTGATACTCGTACACGATTGGATTCGTGAACGCCTTGAGCATGACGTCGTAGCTCTCGGCGTAATACGTCCTCCCGTGTTCCCCCTGGTAATGGACGTTCGAGCGGTAGCGGGAGTCGCCCTCTTCCTTTTCTCCCTTGATTCTGACGTGTTTGATCCCGAGGCTTTTCCGGTTCGCGTCGGGAATGATGAACTCGCCGAACGCCATCACGATGAGGCTCACGAGGAGCGCCGAGACGATGATCGGGGAGGCCACCCTCGCGAGCGACGTTCCCGAAGAGATAAACGCGGTGAGCTCGTTCTGCTTCGACAGCCTTCCGAGCGAGAAAACGGTCGCCAGAAGCACCGAGACGGGCATGATGAGCACGAGAATCCAGGGGATCTTGTACGTGTAGTAGAGAATGACGTCGGCGGGCTGGGCGTGGTTGTCGATGTAGATGTTGATCTGATCGGTCACGTCGACCGTGACATAGATTATCGTGAAGGCGAGGAGCCCGATCGCGAGGTTGCGCCAGAAATCGCCGAGGACATATTTGTCATGAATCCGCACGACGCCACCGTTTCAGCGGATTGAGCCGCGCCCAGTTGATCACCGTGAATTCGCGGTTCGTCTGTCTGAGGAGCACCAGGGCGACGATGAAAAAGACGATGTTGCCGAGCCACATCGAAAGCCACGGATCCATGAGACGCCGGTCGGCGAGCTTCTCTCCGCCGTTGAGGAAGACATAATAGATGAGAAAGAGGAGGATGCTGAAGCCGATCGATATCGTCATGCCCTTCTTACCCGACCGGATCGCGAGCGGCGCTCCGAGGAGGGTGAAGATGATGCAGCTGAACGGGATCGCGTACTTCTTGTGGATTTCGACTCCATACCTGCTGATCTGGCGGAGGTTCGAATCGAGCGCGTAGTTCTGGGTCTCGAGAATCTGGAGGATCTGCTCCGTTTCGTTTCCGACGCGGGGGATCGCCTTCACCTGGTCGGGTTCGGGAACGGGAGGGGGCGGGGATGCGCCCGGAGCGATCGCCGTTATGTTCGGAATCACGCGCGAGAACACGGCGACGATATGATCGAGCGCCACCTGGTTCATGCGCGAGCGCGTCGAGACGCTGTTTCCCTCATACTCGAGGATCTTCGCGCGCATCATCCCCACCGTCATTTCCCGTTCGCCCCGGTGCGTGCGCTCCGATCTCTTGAGGGTGCGTTCCGTGTCCTGGATATTGAGCGTGAAATGCTTGAACTGGGTCCGGCGGTACGTCTTGACGTCGGCCGGGTCGGGCATTTCATGAATCTCCCCGTTATCGAGCTCGAAGCGGAGCACGCTCTCCGACTCCCGGTAGCTCATGCGGCCGCTCGAAGCAATGATCGATCTCGGCACGCTGCCCTTGAGCTCGAAGATCTGGACCCCTTTGATCTCGCCGGTCTTGTCGTTCTTCTCGCGCACGAGGATCGTGTATCCGGCGAGAGCGTCCGAGAACATGTTTTCCTTGATCTGGAGCGTCGGCTTCATGCGTCCGATATCGAGCATGAGGTTCATGAGGCGGTGGTTGCTCTCAGGCAGAAGCATGTTGAAATAGAATATGAGCGCCACGGTCAAGAGCCCCGTCGCGGCGAGGACGGGAAGGATCATTCGGTAGAGCGATACGCCGCTCGACTTCATCGCCGTAACTTCATTGTCGGTGGCGAGTTGTCCAAATGCCATGAGGGTCGCGGGCATAACCGCCATTGGTATAATTAATGCGAACATATGACCGAGGCTGAGGGTGAAAAACTCAAGAACGGTGATAACGCCGACCCCTTTGCCGATGTATTTGTCGAGGTAATTGATGATGAAATCCATCACGAACACGAAGGTGATGATCGAAAGGCTGAAGAAGTAAGGGCCGATATGGTTCGAAAGAATGTAGCGGTCGAGTATTCGAATTTTCATAGGCTTAAGCGTCTTTCACCGGACACGTGGTAGCAAGAATGATGCCCCGCGCGGGAAGAGCGGCCCCCCATACGGGCGGCTCTTGCGGCGCTTGAAATAGCTAAATCCCTGCTTCCTATCCCTCGTTTTTCCGCCCCTTGCGGGAAGGTTGGGGTGAAGGGGAGAGGTGTATTTTTTTGTAGACACAACACGGTATCATTGTCTCTTTTCCGGGACACCCCTGTGCGCCTCTTGCGGTGCCGCTTGAGCCCGGATGCCGATTGTGGAACATGCCTAATGTAACATATATTTATTTTGTGATAACAGCCTTTTCTCCCTCGCGGCGCTCATCGCGGCGAATCGGTGTCAGATCTGCAGGTGGATGAAATTGTCGGCTTCGAGACGCGTTTCGAAACCTCGAACTTCAGGCAGCCCCCCGTTTGGATCTCTTATGGCCATTTTTCTCCTGAGTGTCCTCGCGCCGGCCGCGGCTTCCGCGCAGACGCTCACGATAGACCTCCTCCGCATGTCCGAGATGATGGAGGTGAGGTATTACATCGCGCGGAAGGGGGAAGTTCCGCCGCGCTACATCCTGCTTGGCGGCGTGACCAACACGACGGACTCGGTCCAGACCTTCCTGTACCCCAACCCGCTCGAGAGCGAGTTCGATCTCAGAGCGGACTACGTCGAGTATGACGAGGGCACGGGGCTCATCTATCGCTTCCGCGTGCCGGGGGACTACGTGTTCTCGAGGAAGGAAGAGCGGCGTGACCTCTTCTACTACTACGCGCCGCGCGATCTCTCCGTGAGCGGGCTCGACGTCTCGATCGAGCGTCTCGACGAACGGATCGCCGCCGTTGAGGCGGCCTCGACGAGATCCACGTGGATCGATGACGTCCGGTACAACCTGAGCAAGGAGCGGGTCGAAAAAGCGGGCAAGGGTCTCCTCTCCCTCGACCTGCCGATCGCTCTCCCGAAGCCGATCGAGCGGATCATCGGCAAGGGGGAAGAAACGAATCTCACCGTGCAGGGAAGCGAGCGTATCGCGGTATCGGGCAGGTCGGACTGGTGCTCGAACTGTCCCAAGACCGAGGGAATGGTACGGCAGGACAAATTCCCCGACCTCAACATGGAGCAGGAGCTCAACGTGAGCCTCCACGGGAACATCGGGGAGAAGATCAATGTCGAGATACAGCACTCGGGCTCCGGACAGGGGGCCGAGTCCACGAACCGGGTACGGATCAATTACCGCGGCTTCGACGACGACATCATCAAGCTCATCGAAATGGGAGATACGGACCTCAACCTCTCCGGCGCCCAGCTCATGAGTTACTCGGGAGCGGCGAAGGGGCTCTTCGGCGTCAAGGCGCTCGCCACGGCGGGCCCCCTCGATCTCACCGTCATCGCGAGCAAGGAGGAGGGGGAAACCGCTTCGGGGTCGTTCTCGACCTCGGGAGGTCAGTTCAGCAGCGTTCCGATCAACGATTACGATTTTCTTGAGCGGCAGTTCTTCTTCTTCGAGAATCCCGGGAACAATCTGCTGAGCCCCCGGGCGGGATTCGGGAGCGTCTATCCCGTCGTCGGCGGCGCCGGCGCGACCGGGGGGGACGAGATCGAGGTGTTCGTATCCCTCAAGCCCGAAGAGTACGGCGATCCCAACATCACCAAGTACGGCGCGAAGGCGTACGTCGATACGACCAACCTCGATGGGCTCGGCAACGATATTGCAAGGGGGGTGAAACCGTTCCGCGCGCTGGTCAAGCAGCTCTTTATGCAGGACGGGGATTTCACCCTTATCCAGGGGTACGGCAGCGAGGGGAATGAACGGCGCTACATCGGGATCGAGCTCGCGAGCCCCCTCGACGAGTCCCGGGCGCTCATGGTCCGCTACAAGGGGCGGAATATCGCCACGGGGGACGAATTCTCCGTCGGGAACTACCAGGTGCAGCCGGCGAGTGAAACGGATTCGCTCATCACCGAGGCGATCTGCCTTCCGAAGAGCGCCACGTCGGGAGAACGGGCCACCGATCCGACCTGGAGCCTGATGATGCGCAACGTTTATTCGCTCGGCCTGACCCAGATCGA
>Ga0315288_10004452_pt1 | contig 17828 bp, 12 predicted proteins | sample YL17G11_20_MG_FD_203454 | JGI IMG/M metagenome (GOLD analysis project Ga0315288, IMG submission 203454) | Sediment microbial communities from Yellowstone Lake, YNP, Wyoming, USA - YL17G11_20 | ecosystem: Environmental > Aquatic > Freshwater > Lake > Sediment | place: USA: Wyoming | collected... | reverse complement strand
AAGAGACATCAAGAACCTACGAATAGAACCTAAGTTCAGCGAATCCAGCGCTTGTTTAATACTCAAAGCTTCTTCCTAACATAAGATAGCCCAAGTAGCAAATTAATTTCTAAACACCCTAGCGCGCACCTTGAATTGGTTCCCTGTACGTTTCGCAGCGTTCATTTCAGGTTTGGATCGTTGAAACAGTATCAGTCTCTAGCGGACAAGGGAAGATTGAGTTCTTTCTCCTCAAAACCTATCGGCTCGGATCTAGACATAACTTCATACAGCCTCCGGAGAGCCCCTGTCTTGATATCCTTCGTGAAAGCACCCTCTGATCCCAAGATCTGAGCAAGCATGCTGACGAGAGCGTCTCTGTCTTCATTGCGCTTATAACCTGCTTGTAGGATCACAGAGACCCACGAAGCTAAGAGCTCTCTAGTCTTTGTCTCTCTGATTGCTTGCAACCATTCCTCATGTTTCTTAACCCAAGCCAACCTACAGTATGCCAAACCCTCGATAAGCACTGGTTGCCACACATGCCCCTTACTGTCTTTTGCTAGCTCCCAGAATCTATCACCAGTCTTGAGATCCCCGGTAGCCTGAAGCACCGCACGGGGTGTGTGATATATGTGGGCTCTCTTCAATGTCGCTATCATCGCCACTGCAGCAAGGAGAGCGTTCTCCTTTCTCTTGTCTTGCAGCATTGTCCTTAGGAAAGGCAAATGCGCATCTCTCGAAAGCCAGAGCCTCTTCGGAAATTCTTGGCTATTACGGAATATCTCATAGAAGTTCACCATGTGTTTTTTCTCTAGAACCCCAGCAGCCAACATTGCTCTGAAAAGTATATTAAAAGAGTCTTCGCCCAAGCCGAGGGTCGCGCGATTCTCAATGATGCTCTCAGAGATCCGTCTGAATTGATTCGCAGCAGTCATTTCTTGTTTCGTCTTAGCGCGATGCCATTTGTACTCTGAAACGTAGACTCCAGATACGCGCACCGCGCTGCCCAAATGGTCTTTTCCTTTCAAAGCACTTTCCATCATCTTCAAGCAGAACTTTATGGTGTCGATGTCCAACGGTGAACGTGGAACGCCGAACCGATGACATAGAGCAAGACCCCTCATAGACAACCCTCTCTTCTCCAGCCAAGCCTTCGTAGAATTCAGTATATTCTGATCAAGAGAAGCTTCGAAGTCTGCAGGGAGACCGGCAAATATGTAAGATTGGTATAGCGCGGAATGCTTCTTGACGCGATCACTCCGCATTTCAATCAATCTGACTAGTTCAATTTCCTCTCTTTCTATGTCTCGATTTTTGTCATAAAGGTGGAATAGAGCACACAGCTCTCTATGGAATTCATGCAGCTCACTCTCGACATTGGGAATGGGACCAAGAATCGAGACGAAAAGCCATTGAAAGAGACGCTCTTTTGCCAAGCTCGAGTTTTCGCAGACTTTCTCGTAATTTGCGAAATCTTCGGGGTTAAGAAGGAATCTGAACATAGACACGAAGAACTTGCTGGCAACATCACTTTCCTCCTGAAAAACTCTGCAAAAAGCTTTAAGAAGACTCGCGTTTTCCATTATTTCTCTCTTGACATCGGGATAGGCAATAAGTGGGAAAATCCGAGATTGTCCGTGTCTTCGGAAATATTGGTCTTTATTGATAATATGGAAATATCTTAGGACACTTCCACCAAAAATGAAATTCTTTTCGGGCTTGAGCCCCGGATCAATATCAAAGGCAATGCTAGCTTCCTCCTCTTTCAGATTCAATCGATGCCGATATCTCTCAAGACTCTCAAGAGCCTTGACGTTAGCTAATGTCAATGCCACTAGCGCGTTGTGAGAAAGAGGACATTGCAGATATCGACCGAAAGCGAGCGCTAGTGCATTGGCACCAGTCTCAGAAGATACAATGTCCTTCAAGCGATTGTCTTGCGAATTTCTCGTAAGGTACTCAAGAAGTTCTAACGCCCAATTTTCAGTGATAGCATCTTCAATCGCTTTTGACAGCGACCATAACTTCACATGTTCAAGATCAGACTTTGAGGCCTTTTCGATTGCGCTTCTGTAAAGCTTGGTACAACCAAAAAGAGTTCGATATACCCTAGCGTACAAATCAAGGTTCTCAACATCTATATCTCTTAGCTTGGCTTCAATAAAAGGGCGGACCACTTGAGATTGGTACTGCTTTGGGAGATTGCCTAGCATGCTAATGAAATCCTCAGGTCTGTAGAAAAAGCCTCTGTCGATTACCTGCAATCCGTATTGAATTGCGCCAATTTCGTTGTGAGGTTGGCGAAGAACACGATCATCAATCATCTCCATCACGAGCTCAGCTCCTCTCTTGAGAAAGCGATCAACTCCTTCTGTGTCGATCTGACGGCACATATCTATCATGCTGGCGGCCTCACCTGGGCGTGTCCTACCAACTCTTCCTGCAAAAAACAAGGCTACATTGCGCCAATACGGAGCTTTTGAGATTGCCTTGAACCTTAGATCTCTTTCCGAAGTATCCTTTGCAGTGTCAACAAGATGAGCAGCGGCAAAGAACTCCCTAGTCGTTGTCAGACCAAATCCGACTTTGCCTTCTTGAGGGCTTTCGATCAGAACAAGCCGAGTCCCTGCCTCAGTTATGATTTGATCTACTTTTTCCTCCTTTTGTCTACCTCTCAGCAAGGGGTTACAGAAGTCAACATACTCCACTACCCTCTTTCTGAATTCGGACATGTCCATCGTTGCTGCTGTCTCATCTTTTTCCGCTCTCTTGTGCAGCAGATATGCTAGATACTTGTGAAGACCATAGATCATTTCCTGTTCTGTTCGCAGTAGTTCGGGTCTTCTCTTTTGCTCTCGTTGATAAATGGTATCCATATAACGCTCAAACAATTCCTCACGCTGTTTCGGTGGTGTTCCCCTGGCCCGAATTACAACAAGGAGAATCGTAACCTGAAGTGGCGTCTGTGAAAGAACACTAACAACTCTATCCTTCAGACAAATGCCAAACGTGTCAGAAATTCTCTTTGCTTCCGTTGGACTGGGTTCCCTTGCTTTTATCCACATTTTTGCATAATCTATTGCTTTTTCCTGAGATAGCTTCATCAGTACCAGATGGAGATTGTGTTTTGGATCGAACTCTTGTGAGTATCCACGAGGTCTAGTCGTCGCTATTATTCTGAGATTACCTTTGAGAACATGAACTTGCTCGACAAAAGCTTTTATATTGTCAAGAACCCTTTGCCTCAGTTTTTCTTGTGGGACTTCATCCAGCCCATCGATTATCAACAAGATGGCGTTGTCTTTCACTATCCCAGATATTTCAGTAGACTCCACCTTGATACCAGATTCGCGGTACACATGAACTGCCAGATAGCTGAACAAGCTATCTGAATCGCCGTTGGAGGCAATCCATTGTGCGTATTCTCTCAGGAATATTCTAAAAGGTACGCGAATAGTGCATTGCTCAAGCTGTGAATCCCCTTCAATTTCGGCTATTCTTCCTAATATACGAGCGCGATGGATCTGCGATATGTATTGGCACAACGTGGATTTACCTTCGCCTGGTCCACCGACTAGCACCAAATTCGGAATCGAGTCGTCAAGAACATAAGATAAAGCAGATTTCCTGTCATCATCTTGAACTGCCTGTTGGAGCCAAATCGGGACTTTCTCCAGAGCACTGGGATCACTTGGAATTGGTTGAGGCTTTGCTTCTAGATCTATGAAAACGCGTTCGAGTTCGATCTTTTTATCTTCAACGTCCCCAGCATCGTCAAGCACAGCTGATTGCTCATGGACAAAACATCCTTGGCAATACATCTTGACGATTTCATCTAGCTTTGTTGCCTTTTCCTCAATCAAACCCAAGAGTCGAGAGATTACATCGCCAGCTACAAGTAGATGGGCGTACGAGCTCCGAATATCCGGGTAAGCATCAAGAAATCTGCAAATCTCTTCCGCACCCCAGATATGGATATGCATTATCTCATGGCTGTACTTCGGTACGATTTCATTGTCAATCCTATCCTTGACGCCTCTCTGAAAGGCTGGAGTGAGGGGAACATTCGACAGGAGAATGTAGTTATCGCATCGATGCCGATATTTCTTCGTAACCTTGAGAAGCTCTTCGTCTAGATCCTCGACGAGCTGCCTTTGGGCCTGTTTCGGCCCGAGCAACGATGTGTCGTGGAATTTCACCTGAAATATCCAACTGCCATCCCATTGTTCTTCCTCGGATGGATATGGCGCTTTGCCTCGAAATGTTGCTTCTCTAGCTCCGTCTTTCCCCATTCCATAGACTTTGACGCCATGACCTATTACCTGCTGTACCAGACTCTGGCACAGACGTTCAAACTCTTCGTGGCCAAGGGCATTGAGATCGTATTTTGGCATCTCTGCCACCAAGCATCACTATTACTTTCTGTGCATTCTTAAGCGTATGCAGACTTCAGAACACGTATAGGAGATGATGCGCACAATTCACCGCGCGCGGCCAAAGATAACGTGCTGTCATCAAGCGCGCATGCTTGTTCCTAAATTGGTCTGAAATGGTTTTTATTGGCCTTTTGTGATTTGGGGACAGTTTTGGACTTCGCATTGTTCCTGAATTCCTTGCGGCAACCAGCCTTCTCGAACCCGCAGAAGTTTGCAGAACGGAATTAAAACCATTTTTAACCATTTTCGGAACACGCATGCGCGCTATTACCTCCCAATTTATTCTACATGATCGATTAAGTAGTTGTTCAGCAGAATCAGCATGAAATCTTCGCAGGACACTGATTTATTGAAACCCGTCTGACCCCTTCTCAAAGTGGAAACAATGGTGCACCAAGGTCAAAAGATAATGAAAATTGAAAGAAGGTGACAGAATATAAACCCGAAATGAGCATAGTCTTAGCTGGTTGCTATGTCTGGGAAAGCGTTCCTAAGCGAAAAGAGAATAATCCAAGAACTGGCAGGTAGATTCGCATCTAACCAATCTGAATATGAATCAAGCGGATATTTGGAAAGCCAGCTTCGCACTGATTTCGTTGACGAACTGTTTAAGGCGCTTGGCTGGGACTTAGTTAACAAGAGCAAATTGTCTAGGCTTCAGCGAGAGGTCCTTGTTGAGAAAGGTGATACAAAGGGTCGCCCAGATTATTCATTTCGACTGAATGGGGAAGACCGATTTTTCGTGGAAGTAAAAGCGCCATCCAGAGGCACCTACAAACCAGAAGACATCTTTCAAGCCAAGACGTATGGTTGGAATACGCGTAAGGTGAACATTGTTGTTCTAACAGATTTCAAAACCTTCAAGGTTTTTGATACATCCCTGAAACCAGACCTTAAACAACCGAAACTCGGTTTGTTGTTCGAACTTGAATTTGCAAGATATGGAAATGGAGATTTTGAGAAGCTCTGGCTTTTTTCCAAAGAGAAAGTCGCTCTGGGTTCACTTGACCAATTGAGCTCCAAGGACCCAGCTGCAAAGCGATTGCGTATTCCAGTCGATATCGCATTCCTAGAGCAAATGACTTATTGGAGAGAAGAGCTGGCCAAAGATATCTACAAGCACAATTCTGACATAACCGTCCGTTCGCTCAACGATGTCGTTCAACGATTGCTTGACCGACTCATTTTCATACGACTCTTAGAAGACCGAAAAATCATAGAGCCAAAGACGTTGAAGGAAATCGTTGACAACTGGAAGGATGGAAGACACCGTGACATCCAAACGCAACTAAACGGGTTATTCAAACAGCTCAATCATGATTTTAACGGAGAAATCTTCAAGGAACATCCATGCGAAAAAATCTCGTATGATTCAAAAACAGTCGCTGGAATAATTGACGAGTTGTATTATCCAAAGAGCCCATATGACTTTGCTGTAATAGGAGTCGAACTACTAGGCATCATATATGAAAATTACTTGGGCAAGACCATTCGTCTGACAGACAAAAGAGTCAAAGTAGAAGAAAAACCAGAAGTGCGCAAAGCCGGTGGAGTCTACTACACGCCGAAATGGGTCGTGAAATACATCGTTGAGAACACTGTTGGCAAACTTGCTGAGAACAAGACCCCAAAGGACATTTCAAAGCTCCTTATTCTCGACCCTGCTTGTGGCAGTGGTAGCTTCCTCATTGCAGCTCTGGAGTACCTATTTCAACGCCATTTGAACTACTATTTAGCCAATCCTCGAGAAGCAAGACGCAATGAACTCTTCCCAAGCCTGGTAGTAGCGTACGATGAAGATGGAAACGAAATCCCTCGCTTGAGTATCTATGAAAAGGGTGAAATACTGAAAGACAACATCTACGGTGTCGACTTAGATCCGCAAGCTGTTGAAATCACGGCAATGAGCCTGTACATTAAAATCTTGGAAGGCGAACGTGCACTTCCTCACAACAAAGAACTGTTACCATCCCTTTCGAGAAATATCCGGTGCGGCAACTCCCTCATCGGATTTGATTTCCTTGAGCAGAAGACACTTGTGGAAGATACCGAGAAAGAGAGAGTCAATTGTTTCGATTGGTATTCCAAAGAGACGGGATTTGGAAGTATAATTAGCAAAAAACGTGGATTCAATGTTATCATTGGCAATCCACCTTACATTCGCATTCAGACTATGAAAGAATGGGCACCTGAAGAAGTAGAATATTTTTCCCATAAGTACAAGACCGCCGAAAGTGGCAACTACGACATCTACGTTGTGTTCGTGGAAAAAGCAATTCAGCTGCTCGATGATACGGGATTGTTAGGATTTATTCTTCCAAACAAGTTTTTCCAAGCCGAATACGGCAAGAACCTGCGTCATATAATATCTGAAAACAAGCTCTTGAACGAAATAGTCAATTTCACCGACCAACAAGTCTTCGAGCAAGCGACCACTTATACCAATCTGTTGTTTCTGAGCAAGGGTGACAAGAAATTTTTCAAATACGCTGAAATAAGAAAGCTAGAGAATCCATTGGACGAACTTTCACTAATCAAAACAAGTGTCAAGTACGACAATTCGTCCATTTCCGTTGATGAACTGCCGCTTTCTGACATTACTGAGCAACCTTGGCGATTTGGTTTCGGTAAAGAATCCGCGTTACTACGTAGATTGGCGTCTATCAAACCCGTTTTGTCAGACGTTTGCAACAAGATCTTTCAAGGCATAATTACTGGAGCCGATGATGTATTCATCCTAGAATTCAAAAACACCATTGCCAACGAAGTGTTTGAGCTTCACTCAAAGGCGCTTGGCAAGAATGTAAGAATCGAAAGAGGGGTTCTCAAGCCTCTTCTAAAAGGGTCCCTTGATATTCGACGTTACAAGATAGTTAATCCAAAAAGATACGTAATCTTTCCTTACTCAATCAGTGGTTCTGCGGCGAAACTCATTGCTTTCGACGAGCTTGAAGCCAAATTCCCCGAGTGTGCACACTATCTCAAGTCTAACAAAAGAGTCCTAGAAGAACGAGAGCGTGGAAAGTGGAGGTGTCCCGAGTGGTATGCTTACTCTAGGAATCAGAATTTGGTATTATGTGGCCAGAAAAAGATACTCACGCCTTCTATAGCGAAAAAAGCGGCATTCGTTTACGATGAACTCGGTTCTTACTATTTCGTCGGCAGTGGAGGTGGAGGCGGAGGCGGCTATGGTCTTTCAATTGACAAGAGTGTGAATCTGGATCCTTTTTATCTTACTGGGCTTCTAAATAGCAAGCTACTTGATTACTTGACTAAGAAAGCGAGCACACGTTTTGGCGGTGGTTTCTATGCGTATAACAGACAATACATCAAGGCCTTGCCAATTGTAGTTCCAAATGGTTCACGCCAAATTAGCCTAGGAGACCCGATCATCACTCTTGCCAAGAAGATCATGAGTTTATTGCAAAATGCTTCTGCAATTTCTGATTCATCGCGCAGGGAATTGCTTGAACGGGAAGCAACCGTTTACGAGGAAAAAATCGATAACCTTGTCTACGAACTGTACGGTTTGACTGAAGATGAGGAGCGAATTGTCGACACCTCTTTTGCTCCACCCTAGCACTTCTGAGACCTTGTTATTGATCGATAGATCGATATGACAGATCCAACAAGTGGGAAACCAAGAGAACTCTGAACTCTTTCTCCCTGCATACTGTTGTGGAAAAACGTGAAATAGCGCGCCCTTGACTAATTCGCTGTCTCATCGCGCGCTAGCGTGTTGCTAAATTCAGGGAATTGACATGAATTTGTTCGATATCGTTGGGCTTGGATAGATACCTATGATCTGGTACGTAGAAGTGTGAGGAGGGCGCACACGTGCTTGGAAGGCAACCAGAAACTGACACAAACAATGCGATTTAACAACGCCCTAGCGCGCTAAAAAGAAGAAAACAGAGGCTTCTCAGCATCTTGCAAGTACGTGGAACAGGTGTCTAGACTATTAGGCCCGAATTTCGTCAGTTCTGGCGCACTCGATAATTAGAAACTTGCGCAATCGTTATCAGTTTATCCTGCATGAATTGACTATTGCGGAAAAGTCGGAGTTGTCGCAGACTCCGATAACGTGGTTAGATGAAGATCAAGCAGGACATCGAAGATTTACTAGAGATTACTCAAACGTTGAGAAAAGAGACTAGACTAAGAGTCCTTCGCAATATTCTGAAAATACTGCTGATTGGTTTCTTTTTAGGTCGAGAAATTGACAGAAAGATCTTAGAGACAAGAAGTAGAAGAAACCTAATTGCAGAACGCATTCACAGATATTTCGACGAAATCGACAGCTTACTAAAGAGACTTGAAGAAGCGAAAAAAGTTGCTGCGTTCACAGCCCGCGTCAATGAAAGGGAATCTCTGACAATACTGCTGGCTCTTGGACCGGATCTGAGGTTTCTGGTCACAGAGAAAGCAAAGGAAGGACTTGCTCTCGCAGGAAAGGAAGGTTCTGAAAGATACAACGAGATTGCTCTAAACTGCGCTAGAGAATATCTGGAGCGAAGAAAACATAGTGTAGATAAGCGAATTGAAGAAATGAGGAATAGTGGAACTTATCTCATTTATCCTGAAAAAGAACATGTAAATGAAATGGTAAGATCGCTTGAAGACGACCTTGAACACTTGAAACTAAACGACGCCCTATCCGAGTTCTGTCTCCAGACACAAGCCAAAATGAAAGAATATCTCCAGATCATATCGAATTACAATAGCGAGTTTGTCAAACAACGCAAGAAGGAATACAACTATCTTTTCAACAAAGATCGTCTTTTACTTGATGAAGAACAGAAAGATGCAGTAGTGACAGATGACAAGTACAACCTTGTAATCGCTGGCGCAGGAGCAGGCAAAACCGAAGTCCTCATTACTCGAATTGCCTATCTTATCAAAAGAAAACCTGACAGCATTCAGTCCAATCGAATTCTGGCGATTGCTTACCAGAACAAAGACGTGAGACAGATTGAGCATCGACTACACGAACGCTACAACATTGATGACGTTGAGATCAAGACATTCCACAAGCTGGGTAAAGAAATCCTGCAAATAGCAGGAAGGAAGCTTGACCGTAATAGTATAGTGGATGAGAACAAGAAACATGAGGTTGTAAGGACCTTCTACAAGAACAGGCTCACCGAACCAGACTTCTACAGATTGTTTCTGCAGTACGTGAGGACGATCCATGATGATGAGAAAGACGACAACTTCGATAACAAAGCTGAGAATCTGGAATACGCCCAGAGACGCGCCTACTTCGCGATAAACAACACTCGCGTGAACAGCAAGGCTGAGAAGGAAATAATGGACTTCCTTTTGATGAATACACTAAACAACGAGCCCATCACGATTGAGTATGAACCTGATCTACCAGGATTCAGACCTGATTTCAGACTGACGAAATATGACCTTTTCATTGAACACTGGGCACTCAATGAGAAAGGAGAAGTGCCAGGATGGTTCGACCAAACAACAGAAGACTACAAAGAGAAAATGAGCTTCAAGAAAAGGTGGTTTGCTGAGAACAACAAAACTCTTGTTGAAACATTCGCTTATGAGTATGACGAAACCAATCCTGATAGGTTTACCGAGTTATTGAAAAGCAGAGTCATTGAGAAGCTAAAGGCACAAAACGGCGGTACAACATTCGAGTTTACGCCTCTCACTTATGATGAGCTTGTTGAAGTTGCTTGGGGTCCTTACAAAGATCCAGTTGATGAGATAGTCAACTTCATCACAAATGCGAAAACGTATGGCATTTCACCTGAGAGGCTCAACGAAAAGCTTCGAGATGGCAAATGGTCGAAGAAGCAAGTAGCTTTTGGGAATATGGCAGTCAAGATCTTTGCAGACTACAGAGACTACTTGGTTGAAACGAAGAAGATTGATTTTGAAGACATGATCAACGAAGCTGTTGCTGAGCTAGAAAACAACCGGAATCTCTGTTCGAACGTTTATGATCACATACTGATCGACGAGTACCAGGACATAAGCGCTCAGAGATATAGGCTGATAAGGAAATTGCTGGAACATAATCCCAACTGCAAACTGTTCTGTGTAGGCGATGACTGGCAGAGTATAATGGCTTTCTCAGGGTCAAACCTTGATTTCTTCGTCAATTTCGAGAAATACTTTGAAAAGCCTGCGATAACCAAGATATCGACTAACTACAGAAGCATAAAGACAATCGTTGACGCTGGAGCCCAGCTAATAAAGAAGAACAGTAGTTGTCAGATTTCCAAGAATACCTTTTCAAGCCGAGATGAAGAAAAAGCTATCAGCGTTCTTAGATCTCCACACAAAGAGAATTACAGAATGCGCTACTATGAGCAAAGCGCTGAGGATTGTTTAGCTCGTATCACTGAATACGTTAAGAAAGGCTTCCTGCCTCAGGACATTCTTGTCCTCAGCAGGTTTATGCGCACCAAAGCGCACCGAGCTTACAAATTCCACCACATCATCAGAATCCTGATGGAAAGAGCACATGAAAGGGGGATAGAACTGATCTGTGATGACGCACGTGACCAGAGCAAGATAAGAGTGCTTACAGTCCACAAGAGTAAAGGACTCGAGGCAAGAGCAGTCTTCGTCCTTAATGTCATCAAAGATGCTTACGGTTTTCCATGCGAGATTGAAGACAGTTCAATTTACGGTCCAGCAAGAGAGAATTACCCTGAACAAGATCCAAAAGAAGAAGAGAGAAGGCTATTCTATGTTGCGATGACTCGCGCTAAAGAGGATTTGATTATCTATACATGGGAACCCTCGAGGAGCGAGTTTCTCGAAGAGATCGAAGATTACACACGAGAAGAGCGACTCAGCTACTGACGCGCATGTAGAATGACGACGCTATCCAGACCAAATCTCGTCTGCTTGCTCTTCCTTTGTGAGTCTTCGACTTTCTGCACGATGAACGTACTCGATAGGTATGGTCTCTCTGTGCAGTGCGCGCGCTTACTCATTAGATCCGAGTTCTGCGCCTGCTGTAAGATCAGTTCCCGTTGTTTTCGAGTAAGTGGGGCAGTATCTTTCGCAAGTCTTTGCTCTTGATTGTTATATGCGCATTTCTTTCTACTGCTTTGCTAATTGGGTTGAAGGCGATTGCCAAGGCGACCTTCTTGAACAGAGGTATGAGTGTAGGATCGTCGCCGACTGCTGCGCATTCGTTCTGGGTGACGTTGAATCTTTGGAGGATTTGAGGCAGATGTTTGTCCTTGTTGTAGAAAGCGACATTGACCTCAGCTTCGCCTGTGAGAACGCCGCCCTCGACTATGAGAGTGTTGGCTGTGTATCCGTTTGTTCCTGTCTCTTCTTGGACTCTTTGTGCGACTTGGGATAGACCAGCACTCAAAAGATAGGTCTTGATGCTTTTTTCTTTGAGGGCAGCCAAGGTTTCCTTTGCACCTACTGTATAAGGCATTTGGCTGACGATCTCCGTGATCCTTGCAAGGGTTCACCCTTCCAAAGCGCTGCGTCCAACCGAGCCCATTCTTCGTAAGTGATTTGGTTGCTGAAGAATTGGTGAGAGTATTCTTTTGCTTGATCCCATGTTCCCAGAATCTCATGTATGTATTGCCAACTGTAGCTTTGCAGAATAGTACCGTCAATATCGAAGACAACGAGTTTGATTGTCATTATAGTTCGACCTTTGTGCTGAAATTGCAGAGTCACCCTGGACAAAGCATTGGGTTAGAACACAATCGTTATTGCAGCGGGCGCGCTACTACTCATCGTTGTCTTCACCTCTGGCATAATAGTACAAGAAAATGGGCGTCTCAATGAAGAAAGGGCTCTTTTGCACAAATGCAACACTCTTGATACACTCAAGAAAATCGGCTTCTGGCCACTCATCTCGTGCACGTTTCCCAACGAACTTGTCTGTCCAAGCAACTTTCAGCAAACCAAAATCATACAGTCTCTTCATCGCCGGTATGTGACGGACATTCAGGAGAAAAGCGCCAGCTAGGGCATTGAGAGCGTTCACAAGATTGGCGTTCTTGATGTGTCGAGAGAGATGATGCTTTAGCCCGTTGTAGGTTTCCCACCATTCAGGAGCATCAGTCTTTGGATTATGCGAAAGAAAAGGTTGAACAAACTCTCGCTTAGGCAAACGTTTGAACAATATCCTTTCTTCAGAGATTCCGTATAGATCATCAAATGCTTTCAGAGGCAAAGAAATTTTCACAGTTATTGGGCCCTTGCCTTTCCTAACGTTCTCCTCAGACTTTTCGACAAGCTTAGCGATTTCCTGACAATTCCCGTTGCTGGCAAAGTCTGGGTATTCAGCCATTTGTTTGAAGGCGGAATCGACGTGTCCACCTATGCTGAGAATTAGATTCAGCAACTTGAATGAGTATGTTTTCTCATTGCCTGGCAGATATGGGACATATTCAAGGAAGCTGCGGAACTGGTGTTCCAAGTCTCTGTACAACTCCCAGAAGTATCCATTGCAGAAACTGTCTTCCAATCCACTTCGATTTTTACTCATTACTCAACACCGCTACTTGTGATCGCATTTTTCAAGACTGTCGCGCTCTCGTTTACAAGTTTAAGAAAATCTGAGAAATATGAGCTCCTAAGCACATCAACCAGACAGACATTCTCTTCATCCTTTGTGTAAAAGAAGGAAAGAAACTGTAAGTGATTCATGTTTTCAACTTCAAGCTTCTCCCCTTCTTTACGAAATCCCCAGATTGGCCCATCAAATACAATCGTTGGGAATACAATCTGAGCCTGCATTCTTTCCTTGAGCCATTCCAAGCCGTTAAGAAGCTGGTGGGATGCTTCATGAAAATCATCCGGATGACTTGGAGGAATGCAGCAATGTGTTCCGATTTTCGTCTCAAGCCTAGTCGGAAGGAACTTACTTTGCCAATTCGGTGTTCTGAAAAGCTGCGGGACAATGTTGGCGTGTTTGTCTAATCTTCCAAGGAAGTCTCCGACGATTGCCATAGCACTTTGAAATTCGCCCAACTTGTCAATCGTGTTGAAGGCCCATCCATGTTTCGTTGATTTCTTGCATTCTATCAGCAATGATACACCCACTTCCTTCGTCAGTGGTTTGATGCTAAGAATGTCAATCAGTCTGAGCTTGTTCTCATTTCTGTCAATATACGGATACTGATGAAACACCACCCATCCATCTCTACGCAGCATGTCTCCAATGTCTATTTCTAAAGGGTAGCCTGACTTTTCGATGATTCTCTTGATTCCCTCAATCGTCATTTCTTTTGGTTCTTTTTGAGCTTCTTCCTTACTCATGGCTTATTCCTTCTTTTCGTTTTCCAGACTCTTCAAAGTCATATCCTAACCACTTCCCAGCCAATTCGTTTGCTTCGTTCTGTTGTTTATGAATCTCCTCTTTTGTCAATTTGTCAGAAATGCCACATTTATGGTTCAATTTGAAATGAGCTATCTCATGCGCAATAATGAATGCTTGCTTTTTTTCAGAGCAACCTCGCAAACAGTCAGAAAGGAAGATAATTCCTTTAAAAGGTTTCAGTTTTCTCGATATGCAAAAAGCAGGTTTGTCAGTTGAAGATATAAAAATCAGAGTACCACTGGCCCATTCAACAATTCTTTTTGGCATTTTGGTTAATGCTTGAGCAAGGGAAGTTCTTAGATCATCATTGAGTTTATGGGTTCTAAGCTCATCAGGTAATCGCCCATCAAACATGCCGCAGAGTTCTTCAAATGTATATCTTTCTTCTTTCATGGCTCAACACCTTCCTTTTCCATTTCATGCAACAGATTTGATACAGCCTCAACTATCAAGGGGATGCCTACGTGTTTCAAGTAGTTTGTTCGTTTTATCATTGTTCCTAATTCGGTATAGTTCCTATATGTAAGTTTCATTTCCACTTCCATAAAGGCTAAATCAGCTTAGCGCGCGCGCTAAAGGCGCGTGCTACTAAGCTATTTCATGAATAGCGTTGTTGTCCTCCAGAAGGTCACGAAGGTTATCAACACTTTCGTCATAAACCCACTTGAAACCTCTGTTGAAGAACTGGCTTTCTACTCCAAGGTCCTTGAAAAGTTTCCGTGGCATACAGAACGGCTTTTCTCCATCATATCCAGTTAGTTGTATTGCCTTTTTGAGTAGACCGCTTTGGCCTTCCTTTCCTATCATCAGTATCAAATCGTCTTCTTTCTGACTCAAATACCAATCACGTAGCTCTTTCCTTCCGTCTGAAAAGCCCCAAGCGCGAGCAAATGATTTGGAGAAGTGGGCATTCTTGTCCCAATATTCAGCTACAATCTTGCGGCATAAGGTTTTGTTGCCTTCCTTTTTTAGCTTCATGAAATCATGTTTCTCTTTGATGACATAGTAACCTATCACGAATTGATTGCGTACTCCTGTTCGACAATCGCGCAGAGCAGCGCAGAAAACAAGAAAGTCGTTCTTCCTCAGTTTTCCGCATTGCTGGCCTCTGCCTGAGTGCCCTTCGCCATAAGTACAACGCCTGAAATCTGGGTCGTTGTGAATGGCTACAGTCTTAAGCTTATACATCATCTGTTTAGAGACATCAACATGACTTGAAATTGTGCGAAAGATTGTCTCCTTGAGTCTGTTACCCTGGGCATTTCCATATGTCGATTCTCCCTGCGTACCGCGTAGATACTCCTTGGGATAACATTTGTTCTTTGTAACCCGCACCATCTTGGATTCTGGGATGGGTACAAATTCAAAACTACCATCATTGGGGAAAAAAGGTCCCCAAAACCCACCGTCAACATGCTTATCATGACACTTGGTATCACTGCATCTCGCCATATCCGCTCCAACATGGAACAAGAGACCTTTTTTCCTTGTTGTATTCTCTCTGTCCATGTTTCTCACTTGGGTTTACTCTTAAACGTCCTCTTATTGTATCTGTCTCCACATTTTCCGCAGGACCACCATTCGCCTTTGTCTGCCATGAAGACTCCTTCTCCGCATCTTGGACAGAAAGGATTGCTTCTAGAGAGTCTGCCATCTTTGACAACGTAATGCTTTTTCATGTTCTACTCACCAAGACTGTCCAGTGTCGATTGCTTTCTCTTCCTCAGCTCAGCGAGTTCTCTAAGGTTGTATTCATAGGTCACTTTCCTCTCAACATTGCCTTTCTGGTTCTCAATCGAAAGCTGAATCACATACTCATCATCTTTCTGAGGCAAACAACATCCACATCGTGAGAAACCGATCGTCGTGTCTCCGAAACTATAGTCAAGACACGCACTAGTAGATTTGAAAAGAAGCTGGGAAAGATGATCCCAAATTATGCCATTGGAATCAAGAAAACTCTTCACTTCATCCAATATAACATATTTATTCTGAGAAACATCTGAAAACAGATCATATTCACGGTTACAGGATTGTTTGATCATAGTCACCGCCCGAAACATACTCGGGTCTTTCAAGCTAATATCGCTTTGTCGGCTTCGAGATTCTTCGATTCCTAAGCTAGAATCAGCGTAAGAGACCGAAGTCAGTCAGAGCTTGTCAAATTTAACATCGAAACCGCAAGGACTGAGAATCCATTGTCATCTGGCAACTTAGGTTGTGTCTATCTAGCGGCGCGCGCTATGCTTCTCCTGCTTTGTTCAGTTCATCAAGTTTCTTACGGAAATTCTCTGAGGACACTATAGATCCACTCTCACAGCGATGAGTCCAAAGGCTCCAAGAACCAACGCAAAGATTACAACAGCGTATCCTGCAGCAAAATCAGGGCCCACCCCATTCTGTATGAAGTAATCAAAAGCCTTCCAAGCTCCGATAGCAGCCGCTAACAACCCAATAATCGCAAAGACCAATTTCTCCCGTTTTCCCATCTGGAAACGTCTCCTTCAATCTTTCCCTTGACTAGTGGAGATGTAAAAGGCTAGCGCGCGCCTTCTCTACCCCCACAAGCGATGTGCTTTCAGTGGAATGAGAACTACCACCCAACAACAGCATGCTGACGAGAAGAACAAGAGTTATTCCGAAAGCTATCTTCTTCATCTTCCTCGGCTCCTTCTACCCACCCGACCACGTATCGCTTGTCAACAAGTCGTATTTCTTCTTATCCCAGAAGCACGGGCTTTTTTCGATTACTTTCTTGCGCAGAAAAGAAAAACGGGAGTTGCAGGAGACGTCTCCACTCGTAGCGATGTTACGACCAACACGCCAGCCCTTGCAAAAAGCTAGTGCAAGCATTGTTCTAATGATTAGAATTATAAGTAGCGAATCTTGGAACGGTAACTGAAGAAGAGTACGATTCTTTGAACGTTCAAGACGAGACAGAGTTTGAATACGCTCTTCGCGGCAAAGACTGGAAAGTTTACTGGCTTCTCCTGAAGAATGGCCGCTCTCTAAGCATCCGAGAAGTCCAAAAGGCCTTGCATTTCAGCAGTCCCAGCGTCGCCCAACACCATCTGGAGCGATTGCGACAACTTGGCCTTGTGCAGAAACACGATACTGGAGGTCAATACAGCCTCGTGAGCGAAGTCAAGATAGGCGTGCTACGACACTTCGTAAAGTTGGGGAAGCTTCTGTTTCCAAGATACTTTTTTTACGCTGTTCTCAGCACTGCTTTCTATGCGATCTACCTCTTGTTTCTAATTCAGGAAATTACCCGTGAAAGCTTGTTCATCATAACGTTCGCAGCAATAGTTTCAGCGATATTCTGGTATGAAGCGTATCGCATATGGTCTTTGCGACCGTTCTAACTTCTGGAACGGAAGTGTTCTAACGCTTAGGATAAAATAGCATTACATCTTCATTAGTTACTCAGGAGATTAACTCGATGGAAAAACAAATCAAGAAACAAGCCATCCGCTATGGACTTGCCGCGTTTTTTCTTGCCTTGATTCTAGGCGCACTTATCTACAACTTTGGAGTTTTCCAAACAGAATCAGGTGCACCCACCTCTCCAATTCCCGCGGGACATTCTCCATTACTGGCCAATTTTCCTTCAACTGAAGCATTAAAGGACTTCTTGAAAACTAATTCGATAACTCAAAGTCCATTCTCGGTTTACGGACCTGCAGACCTACGGATGTTTAGTTCGCCCAACACTTTTGCCTTCGCAGGGACGCCATTGAAGACCATGGCCGAAAGCGTCCAACATTCAGTCACAAACATTCAAGTTGCAGGCGTTGACGAGGCTGATACAGTGAAAGTCGATGACAACGGTTACATGTACGTGGTGTCAAACGACACGGTCTATATACTGACTGCCTATCCGCCGGAACACGCTGCTGTGCTTGCAAAACTAAAATTCGATGACATGTATCCTTTTGGCATTTTTGTCTTAGGCGACCGACTAGCAGTATTTGGGTCACAATATAGTTTTCCGGCGTATAGCTTTCCTCTCTACGGGGGATTCGACGTGGCAGTCATCAAGACTTTCGTGAGGGTTTATGACGTGCATGACAAAAGCGACC
>Ga0315288_10004449_pt1 | contig 17835 bp, 13 predicted proteins | sample YL17G11_20_MG_FD_203454 | JGI IMG/M metagenome (GOLD analysis project Ga0315288, IMG submission 203454) | Sediment microbial communities from Yellowstone Lake, YNP, Wyoming, USA - YL17G11_20 | ecosystem: Environmental > Aquatic > Freshwater > Lake > Sediment | place: USA: Wyoming | collected... | reverse complement strand
TTTCTTTTCTTTCTATCCATAGAATGGTATATGTGGCCAGTTTTTTGTATTCCGCTTTTCTCAATTCTTCCATGCGCTGCAATCATCATAACCGAGGTCGCCATTAATCTACCAGCTAACTCTTCCGACTTGATTGATATGTCTTGAATGTTGTCTTTGCCGAAATTTATCGAGATTACCTCTTGGAGGCAAATTGTGCCACAATCTATCTCCTCATCTATGAAGTGGACTGTGACACCTACGTCTTCTCCATTTAGAATAGCCCATCTGATAACGTCGACACCACGATATTCCGGAAGTAATCCTGGATGTGCATTAAGTATTCCGATTCGAGGAATTTCGATGATATTCTTCCTGATAATTCGAGATCCTCCCAGTACGATTAAATCGGGCTCGATGTGTTTAAGATATTCCTCGCAGACTTTGCCATTGAAGTCATCCACGACTTCAACCTCAGATGAATAGTTTCTATAGAAAGAATCATTCTGCCAGTCTTGTTCGCTTCCAATGTGAATTGTTTGACCCAAGACTTGGACCAATAGGCTGAAAGAACCTATCACTCCTTCCGATTTTGCAAGCCTAATCAATCTCTTAATGAAATCATTTTTCTTTGAAAGATTATGGTATCCTTCTCTCCTTCTCTCAATGACTGTGCTTCTTATCGGAATTTCATTCATACTGAGGTGCTTAAGAATTGCCTTTGCGTGAGAAGATTTATTTGTCATCATGACGATGGAAAGCGGACGTTCAATCTTATCGGCAGGTCGCTCAGATGAAATATGATCATTTGCGAGCAATCCCCCGGTCAAGTTTAGAACCCTCCTATTCATTGATTCAATGCTTAATTATGTCAAACATAGTATATCAAATTCGGGGGGATTTGATTCACAAATATGCTTCTTATACACTGAAAATAATTAGCTAAGTTATATCTCAAATGATTATCGCAATTTTTCAACTGTTAATTCTAATTGGATGACCGATCAATAAATTTTCTCATCCATAGTTCTGTGCAGACGATTCTCCAAATCTCACCCCCAAAATTTCTTTTTCCACCTTTTTGCTTACTTAGCATAATCGACACTTCTTTTTGATTCCAATATTTGCGTGAAGCAAAACTTTGAGAACCAATTATTCCCTCGATATACTTTGATATAAGGCCATTTTTCATCCAAATATTATCCGGCGTTGCAAATGCAATCTTATCACGACGCTCCAAAATTCTTTTCGCAACTATTCCATCCATAGATTTTCTGAATGCATATTTACTTTCGCCATTTAAGAGCTTAAATTTAGTCGGACAAAAGAATGCTCTTTCCACAAGTCGATGATCGAGAAAAGGAACTCGCGATTCGATGCTCCATCTCATTGAATTCCTATCTTCATATCTTAAGAGTGCAGGTAGACAATTCAAAGAAATATCGTCTATCATTTCGTTTCGAGTTGAAATCTTAGATCGGTATGTCTTTCGGTTAAGAATCAAATTCTGTGGGATTCGCACATATTTTTTCCTTTTAAGTAAGATTTCTTTTAATATGAGACTCGATGTTGATAGATCTTCCAATGCAAATTCAATTGTATTCTTTATCAATGACAATATATTCTTCCGATTTCTCTCTATTATAGAAAAAACAGTCCACAAATCAAATGATAATATTGATTCTAATAAGAAGATTGGTACATATCGCGGATAACCACAAAAAATTTCATCAGCGCCCTGACCATCGAGTAAAACCTTCATTTTATTCCTATTCGCCATTCGCATTACCTTATACTGCCCATAGACACTCAACGTCGGAAACGGTTCCTCCTGTGTGTATATTAAATCGTCCATGTCTTCTATTATTTCATCCTCGGAAATTGTTGTAAGGTTTCTTTGCACATTAGTGTCTCTTATGACTATGTTAATAAATTGCGATTCATCTATTTTTTCACCAGGGAAAATTAAAGAAAATGTACGTAAATCTCGTTTCGCATCAATCTTTCTTATTGCGCAGACTATTGAAGACGAATCAATCCCGCCACTGAGACATGAACCAATGGGAACATCCGCATTCAATTGGTGAGTAATAGAATCAAAAAAGAGTGCCTTGATTTCAGCAATCGTGGTGTTAATATCGTCATCTCTTGCACTCTTTGAGACACGTTCATTGAGATCATACCATTTAACAAATTTAAGCACTTTCGAATTTAAATCGAGAATCAGATTTTCTCCTGGAAGGACTCTATTAATTCCTTCAAAGAACGTTTCTCGGGAGTGATCAGTGAGACTATATGTGAGAAAATCGAAAATTACAGCATCGTTCGGCGTGGGATTAACGATTAATTCAAGAATTCCCTTAATCTCAGATGAAAATATCAATTTTCCATCGTCCCAGTGGTAGTACAATGGTTTTATGCCAAATCGATCCCTACTAATAAAAAGTATATTTTTTTTCATATCATATATCGCAAATGCCCACATGCCATTGAGTCTCTCCACGCAATCAAATCCGAATTCCTCGTAAGCGTGAAGAATGATTTCTGTATCAGTCCTTGATTCGTAAGTATGATGCGTCCTTAATTCCCCCTTCAATTCCAAAAAATTATATATTTCGCCGTTGAAAATAATTGCGATATCTTTATTTTCATTCCACATCGGCTGCCTTCCAGCCGATGTTAGATCTATAATTGACAATCTCGTATGCCCCAATGAAATACAATCATTGCCCCAGCTGTTCTCATCATCGGGCCCTCTAGGTCGCATCACTTTCATCATTGAATGAATCAAATCATTATCCTTCCAATTAAATCCGCAAATGCCACACAATTTTACATTCCCGCCTTTGATTGAACAATCTGTAACTTAATCGGATTAATATTGATATTTCATATCGATATCTCATGAGAGTTTATTTATCTCTTTTTATATGGAGTCATGGCAGCATTGAATGAATAATGGAAAAGCTCTTATCCATAATAGTTTCCTTATTTTGGTATCACAAGCAATCTCGATTTTTCTGTCTTTATTTATGTCAATCATTATTGCAAGATATTTAGGACCCACGGAATTCGGGATTTATGCGCTTTTGATAAGCATTCAAAATATCGTTATATTATTTTCGAATTTTGGATTTCCGATTGGCTTAGCCAAATATATTTCTCAGTTTCTTGAAAAGGATAAACACAAAGCTTATTTAATTGCAAAACGGGGATTCACATTACTTCTCCTAACCACGATGATATCCGTCGTGATCTACTTGGTGTTATCCAATTTCATTGGAGATGAATTATACCACGAACATCTGATTTCTCAATTGATACTCTATTCCTGCCTTGTTGTATTGGGAAATGCTCTCCTATCTGCAATCATGGGTGTCGCTCAGGGCTGTCAGAGGATTGGATTGCTCGCCCTTGCCCAAACGCTTCTTTCAATCCTTTCATTGACGTTTATTGTAGTCTTGTTCCCCTATCTTGGAATAATCGGAATCCTGATAGGCATTTTCATTTCTCAAATTATCGTGTTCCTTATTGTTCTTCAAAGAATAATCTCTAATGAATTCACATTTAGAATTAGATCCGGTAGGGGGGGTGATATGATTAGAATTCAACACGATTTCTTGAGATTTTCAACTCTCTGGCTGTTATCAGGTATTATGGTCGCCCCATTGCTCTGGATTGGTAATACTCAACTTACTCTTAAATTCGGTTTTGAAGCAAGCGGATTCTTTGCGATCGGATACGCATTCTTCGGATTGATAATTATAATACCATCTTCTATCGCAATTCCACTTATGCCAGCAATATCCGCGAATGAGAGCATCAGCCCTGAGAGAGTTGAATTAATGATCCGAAACGTCCTTAGATATTCATCCTTGGTTCTTCTGCCGTTAATTCTAGCTCTTGGGTTATTCTCGGGATTATTAATAGATGTACTCTTTGGATCATCCTTTGATCCAGCCGTTGAGTCAGTTTTTCTCATGTCGATAGCCGGATATTTCTATGCGCTATCGACACCCTTTTGCTCATTCTTTACGGGTTCTAATAAGATGCGTTCCTATTTCCTCATGCATTGCACCCTTGCTTCTTCTTTCATATTATTGTCCTTCATTCTTGTACCAATCTGGGGAATAAATGGTTTATGCTTTTCTTTCATCGGAGCATATATTCTATTCTTTGTCAGTGCTGCGATTCTATCATATAAGATGAATACGAAAAGCTATCATCACATACTTCCTTCTCTTGTTTATTCTAGCGTGTTTTTTTTGACTGGCTATGCATTGCTCATTCTCGATAGTGGCTTATTGGAAAAATCATTTCTCATACTCACCGCTATAATTGTATCTTTCTTGACATATAAAAAGGAAGTTGTAGAGTTGTATCGATATCTTTCGCGGAAGTCAAGTTGATGAGTGTTCAAGAATCATATCCTTTCTCTTTAACCACCAATGATACATCTCATTGGGGGATGCCCAAAAAATATTAGCATCCTTTTCAAGATCTCGTAGGACTTCAACTAGCGCACTTCCTGCATTGTTGAGACGCCGAGGGTTAAGTTGTTCTACATGCCAATCCAATACAACGGCTCCTCTATGTTTGAATACAATTGAAACATGCCGTCTTATTTTATCTACTCCATCCTTTCTAGAATTTCTTTGATAGAAAATACCACCATCCATAAGTGTCGGGGGAATCTCCAATATGGGGATGATTGATTGTCTTTCGTGATCAAATGGAAAATAAGGCCAAATCATACCTCTTCTGAACCCGGGAGAATCGTTCAATCCGAAAGAACTATCATATTTGAAGCCTGCCGCGAATTGATTCCATAGAGTTTTTTCAGGGGTTGTTGAACCCATTGCCCAATTATGATGCCGTATTCCCTCAATGGAGCATTCGCCAACTATATCCTCAAGCTTTTCTTTCTCCGCTTCGAGTCTGGTCTGGGATTCTCCCGCATTGATTGACGCATGTAATCCGATTTCCCAATTGCTCTCATGAATCTTCATTATTTTCCTTCGTATTGCTGGATAGTCATATCTGTATTCAACATCAGCTGGACTTCCATATTGATCGGAGCAACTGATTGTGGCAAAGTAAAAGCAGGATTTAATTCCCAATCCTTCTTCAATTTTCAACCAATCATCGAAACGGAAATTTGCATCTTCTTCTGGCGTAAGGAATGAACTTACGATTCTTAGAGTTAAGCTTCGACCTATAACGATACTATCTCTTACACAAGATAGGAGTTTTCCGTGTTTAGCGTCATTTAGGATCTTACTTAATGCCGAGGTAATTGTCGGAAATGAAGTCCTATAGGAGAGCGGAGCGTCGACATCATGTGTTAGCACAATTGCGTATTGTTTTCCATCTGGCCATCTAGGTATTGAATGTAACTCCCGTATCATTGAGAGTTGTCGCCTCAGTAATTCAGAATATCTGGCAATTACCGGGGTGTTTAGAACCCCCATTCTTTCCATAGAGCTATTCGAACCGATTATTATTCCCCACACGTTCTTTTCTTCCTTTTTTTCAATAATGCCGACTGCAATTACATATGTCGAATACACAATATCCCCCAATATCCTCAAAGAGTCCATCCTGTAATCATTCCTTGGTTCAATCCGATTATAATACACGGGTATATCATCGAGGAACCCTATCCGAGATGGAATTTCCCCCCAATCTTCAATGATATCTGCTTGAATCCAAACGTATCGACGTTCATTTGTTTCAGGAGCTTTTTTCGAATATATTATGTCGGCATCATCGGGAGATTGCACGATTTTGCCACCCAATCCTATTCCGTCAAGCAAAATGTCCATTGCATAGGAAGCGCGGATCGCATCATCGCTCTCTATGTAATATTTCATTATCATTCAAATTCGACTCTGTCAGATCCTATGGTGGGCGATAGGTTTAATGATTATTGTTTATATTCGCTCTCGAGAAATTACTCCTGAGAAGGTAATGTTCATAAATATCATATACTTTAGTCTATTAGGTTTGGCAACAGTAAAGATTGTGAAGAGATAGGGGGCTGACAAATGAGGATTAAAGGCATCCTAAGAGACTGCATTCATCATATTTTAGGAAAGGTCATGCTTCCTCCTGGAATTCATCTCGGAAAGAACGTATTCATTAGTTCCAACGCTCATCTCGATTGGGGACATGGGCGTCATATCTTTATTGGAAATTTGGCGACAATAACTGATGGTGTAAGAATAATATGCCACGATGCCTCGAGCAATCGTAGATTAGAAGCAACGTGGGTTGCACCAGTGATTATTTGTGAACGTGCCTTCATAGGAATGGATTCTCTGATACTGCCCGGAGTCAGGATTGGCCGAGATGCCATTGTTGCAGCGGGTTCAGTCATTACCCACGATGTTCCAGACGGGATGGTTGTTGCCGGTGTCCCGGCAAGAATCATCGGTACAGTTGAAGACTTAGATAATCAAAGAAGAAACGAGCTCACTAAGAGACCAATTTTCGATTTAAAGATTTATGGGAAAGCCCGACTGCCAAATGATAAGGAAGAAGAACTGAGAAACGCAATCGACCAAAGTGGTGGCTATTTCCTTGCACCTCATAAAACGATTGTAGCATATCGGAAAAAAGACTAAATTCTTAGTTATCTGCTCTTAAAATTCAGATTCATTTCAGATGCATCTACTAGTCGGGATATTCCAGTTTCTTTATTGGAATTATCCGAAACCGCGTTTAGTATCTGAGCAAGCTTCGCACATTGTGCCTTTCTTGTATATGAACATACCAAAGCATGATCTGGATCATAATAACTCTTGATTTGTCCAATCTGTTTCATCTCTTTAAGCCAGGTCTGTATGATCTCCTTGATTTCATTTGGAGAGTTGGCAGTAACACCTGTTCTAGTATCTTCAATCAACCGCGCAATTTCTCCCTTCTTGTATGCCAATGCGAGTATTGGCCTTGCTGCTCCGAAATATTCAAATATCTTGCCAGTGAGTGTCTGCGCATCTCTTTCATCATTCCATGAAAGGAGAAGTAATACTGTTGAGTTCATTTGAATTTTCAATGAATCCGCATAGGAAACTGGACCGATAAGTTCAACGCACTTCTCAAGGCTCTTCTCTATGAACGGCCTCAGAATCTCAACGTTCCCCCCGTAGAATCTGATCCTTATATCTTCCTCTGATATGATTTTCTCCGAAATCAAATCATCGATTGCAGTCAGAAGCGGAGTCGGATCTCGCTTTCCAAGATGAATTTTTCCCGTATATGAGATTGTAAAGATTGATGATCCCTTAGGTTCGAATCCTCTTTTGAATTCATCTTCATCAAATCCATTGAATACTGTAAACGCGGGTTTTTTCAATTTCTTTGACAATTCTCTCGTCAGTGAAGGAGTAACTCCGATGATTGCAGTCGAATCCTTGAGCATGTGGCTCTCATATAATCTTTCAATTTTATCAACTGGCCATATCTTTTCCATATATGGATTGAAAGTCCATGGATCTCTATACTCTGCTACCCACGGGATTGCTGTCTTTTTATGAATCTTCCACGCAACATAGTGCGTCTTCCAAGGGGAATATGAGCTAAGAATTACGTCGATACTCCTAGAATTGCATAATTGTATCCCTAACTTTATTGCCTCCGATGACCAACCTTGTGGATCCTCGAAAAATAGACTTAACGAGTTGCCAATTCTGGTTAATATGTCTGATGGGTTCAAATCATCTTTATTGATTATATTGGTTTTCTTGATACTCGGAGTCCCAAAAATCCTCATCAAGAATCTGGATTGTTCATATATTACTTGTTCTGAGAAATGAGATGCCCGTAATCTGTATACATCTGAAGAATCCAAATCCTCTTTTAATCCCTGCTTCGAAGTTCCCTTATCGTCGCAAGTAATGCAAATGGGAATCCAGCCGAACGATGGTAAATATTTTATCATTTTACCAGCTCTCACCGCCGCGATATTTTGAGTCGGTGGGAAAAAAGCCGAGATTATCAATACAGTTCTCTGATGAGTTTTCATTCTTCTCTCGTCCTTCGGAGTCATATTCGATGATTACTGACGAAGCGGTTTTTTACATTTTCATGATGTTCATTTGGGGATGTTAATGCATTTCATCGATTATTCGAGTATGGAAAGATCAGATAAATATCAAAGCCGCCACCCGAATATAGGAGATTTACGTTATCATCAAGAGTCAGCTTCTGAAAATCAGCTCCACTCAGGATAAAATCAGGAACCTCCGGGAAAATGAATTGATAAATCCTATCTTTCTCGCTGATTATCATGTATGTCTGGGACTGAAACTCATTTCCCATGGAGCTGTTTGTCTCATATCCGAAATGACCCGTTAGTCGATCAACCATGATCGAATTCTTCCAGAAATCTAACTCATTAATTTCGCTTAGTGAAAGCGATACTCTCACATATCTAGACACAACTTCCGTCAAGCCGGTATATTTGAGATCTTGGTCCCTATGATGCACGAACCAATCCATGCCATTCATTTCTCCTTCGGTGATTTGATAATTTGCAGTTAATGTCGCACTCGATGGATAAACCGTGAGCATGCCGAAAATTAATACGAAGACTATGAATAATGTTGCAGATGCTACGCGTATCTTGGGTGAAATTCCGTATCTATTTCTTTCTCCCGAGTTTCTAAATAATAATGAAAATATTACAGCTCCTGCAAGTGGTGTACATAGAATCCCTATTATGACTAATACTCTCAATCCCCCAAACGCAGAGGCGAGAAAGAGAGACATTATGAAAAGTAGAAGCAGTATAAATGCAGCCCAATATATTTGTCTCAGTTGAAATCCTGAAGCATTTGGATTAATCAAGGATTTGATTCTTCTGTAACCTCCTGTCGCGATTATTAGAAAAAGTCCCAGGCCACCGTATGAGATGATGAGAATCTGGAATGGGTTATAACCATACCCGCTTCCATACTTCATCATCCCTGAGATATCTTGAATGCTGCTGATATTCAATCCCGCAAAAGTCTGCTCTAGACTGATTAGCAATTGATTCCATACGAAGAATAATGAAATCCAAGTTAGAATCCAGACTGTTGAGATCAGCAACGAATAATATCTCAATTTCTCAATTTTATGTAAATCTTTTTTGTCTGATAAATTATGCGCAATTCTACTTCCCAGGACTAATACTCCTGCGATTATGCAGAAGAATAGGGCCGGGCCAGGATGCAGAATAGGCAATATCAATATCACTATTACCAAAGCAATGATCCATCTCGTATCGCGCTGAAAGTAACTTTTCCATAGAACGAAAAGAAAGAATGGAAAAATCATTATCGCAAGGTGATTTGGAGTGTAATTGAAATACCAACCAAAGATTGTTGCCATGGAACACAGCAGAGTTATGATTGCCAATCTTTTATTCCTAAAGATTGTATTAGAAAATACCATTAAGAAAAAGGGGAATGCCAATCCAAAGAGAAATGGTAATAGTTTGCAAATGGTAATCACATCGATTTGTGAAATTTCTGAGTACATCGCAGCCATTATATGTGCTGCTGGATAATAATCCATGGAATTAAGATTTCCGAGGAGAATAATATCTTTAGCAAGTCCAAGGTGATCCAGAGGGTCTCCTGGTACCCAGAACGTATATCCTCTAATGATCCAAATTGATAATAGGAAAGCATATGCTATTATCATTACAAGGATTGCCGGAAATAGAATATTGGATTTCCTCAGAGTTTCAGTCCTTTTAATTTCTCGAATGATTATTATTGGACAAGAGATGAATGAAAAAGCAATTGATATCCACACGATCAAAGGTGTCGATTCATAGATTGATGCTTCATATCCTGTGGAAGTATTTTCTCGGTTCACAATCATGGAAATCGCTAGTAGGATGATTAATATGAGAATAATGGTCCGTGCAATTGTATCAGATGGGTTGCGCATATTTTCCCTGCTTGGACTTCATTATCCATCCAATTAATTCTCTCATTGTTATTTCGATTGCAGATGCGAACTGAAGTAACAACACTCTGCGTGATTTTTGTTTCATCAATTGACTCTTGGCTGAACTTTCAACCTGGCATGGCAAGAATGTAGGTTATTCTTAAGCTTTACACAGCAAAACATCATTCTTGTCTTGCTGCGATATCTACAGCAGCAAGAATTCCCGAAACCATCTTCTCGAGGCTGAAATCCCTTTCTATCATCTGCTTCGCCTTTTCTCCCATTCTGGCGATTCTTTCAGGTTCCTTGCAGAACCGTTCCATCGCTTCTCTCAGTGATTCGACATTTTCGGGTTCCACGATGAACCCGGTCTCGCCCTCGATAATGAGATCATATGCTCCGCCAGCGGCAAACGTAGATATGACGGGCTTGCCACTTGCCATTGCCTCGTTGAGCACCAGGCCCCAGGCTTCACTCAAACCATTTAAGTATCTGCTGGGAAGCACCAAGATGTCAGATTCGGCCAAGACGGATTCCCTTTTGTCTAGGGCAATCCATCCCCGGAATTCCACATTTCGGATGCCTAGTATATTGCTCAATCTAATCATTCTCAATCTATCCGGGCCATCTCCTCCAATGATTAGTCTTGCATTCGGAAATGATTTCTCCACCATAGCGAATGCTCTCAGGAGAATATCCAATCCCTTGATTGGATCTATCCTAGCTAGGAATATGAATCTGATATCACTCCCCCTTTCCAATCTCATCTTTGAATCAGGCGGTTCTGGTTCACTAAAAATGCAAGGAGAGCTCCAATTAGGTGCGATGACTATCCTCATCTCAGGCGCATTGAGATGGAGCAATAATTCCTTTGATTTTATCCCTGGCACAACGAATGAATCACTGCATTTCACTAAGTATCTTATTATTGGATCCGCAAGTTTCCTTTTGCCGCTAATTAGCTTTCGATCATAATTCCATGATTCTGTCCAGAGTACGAATCGTTTGTTCCGTATCTTCGCCAAAGTCACGGCAATTAGGGAACTAGCGAGCTGAATCATGTCATCCCAATTCCCCCCTATTACAACTTGATATTGATCCTTCATTAGTTCCCGGAATAGACGTATGAGCACGAAGATTTGTCGAGAAGCGCCAATTCCAGATCTAAGATTGACCACATCGAGACCGGCGATGGGTATCTCTTCCTCGGCGTCCTTTGTCAGAAGAATTCTCGTAGGAGTTATTCTTGAAATCTCGAGGAATATCGGCAATCTGTAGTGCATAATGCGATTATGGATTATCAGTAATCTTGTTTGATATCTCTCATGTCCTTCTATTTTCATATTATGCTTCTCCAGGAAGTGAAGTCTTTCCTCTGTCATGAATTCAAATCACATGGCAATGACTTATCATTTTGCCGCTCGTTCTCGAATGCCAGTTCTTCAGCTAATGCCTCAAATCGGTCGATAACCCCTTTCCAATCAAATCTGGAAATACAAGTCTTTCTTGCATTCCTCCCCATTCTCCCCCTCATCCCTGGGTCTGAGAGCAATTCTGCCAACCTATCCGCGAGATCTTTATAGTCACCACATTTGAACAAGATTCCCTCAACAGTATCCTTAATGATTGCACGATTGTTTGGTATGTCTGATGCTATTGCTGGAAGACCTACTGACATTGCTTCTAGTAATGTCGTGGATAGACCTTCGGCTGATGAAGGCAAGACATATATCATTGCTCCCCGCAAAGCCTCTACATATTGATCTCCCGTTAGCCAACCTCGGAATTCAACCGAGTCTTCAATCCCCAATCGCTTAGCCAGAGTCTTTAGATTCGATTCGAGAGGGCCGCGTCCGACTATGGTAAGTCTATTCCCCGGATTCCTCTGTTGGATATCGCCAAAAGCCCGTATTAGAAGATCCACCCGCTTCGTTCTATCGATACGGCCCGAATAGAGTATGTATTTTCCTGAGCCATTTGATTGATCTGGGGTGAATCTTTCAACATCGATTCCGTTTCCGATAAGCCTAATCCTAGATGGTGGTATTTCGTATGCCTTTGATATCTGATCCGCGACAATCTCAGAAACTGAAGCCAGATTGTCATAATGACTTATGCACCTTTTCTCATATCGCAATAATAAAGGAGATATCATACGTACCGTCGATGGAATTCCCGAGCCTCTTGAGAATTCTTCCAGATTCCCTGCAAGGGCATTATGGATGGTCAGGATTATAGGCGCATTACTTCTAATTTGCATAGGAGCAGGATACTGGACATTAATGATATCCGGGTCGATTGTCTTTACAATCTGTTCGATTCTACTCGATATCAGTCTGTTGCCAAAGGGAAAGATCGGTAGGAATTTAATCCTGTGCACTTCGATGTCACCATCATGAATGATTTCATCCTTTCCCAAATGGTGATTGTTCCTTGTAAGAACAATTACCGAATGCTTTTTCTTTGACAAACCATGAGACAATCTACTCACGTAGGTCCCAATTCCTCCTCCAAAAGGGGGATATTCAGAACTGATAATTGCAATCTTCATTTCCAATCTTCCTTTCATTGCCGAGTACTTTTAAACGCTCCTTTCGGCTAAATGTAATGGTGAGTACATAATCTCATGGAAAAATGGAATCATCATTGACCCATCAAAAGAACTTCCCTCATATGATTGTCGTTCAATTCTGCGCGCCTGGAGAAAGCCCTGTTTTTAGTACGGCAGCCTGTATTATTGGAGTCAATCGAGAGTCATAAAAGAGCTTCGAAAGATATGGGCTCCAATATGTGACAATAGCGATTGCATCATACCATGTTCTGGTTGTTTTCATAATTCGATCTAATTTTGCCGATCCTAGCATCTCGATTTCATAGTCATTGAAATCTTTCAATTTATCCGTTAGTTGAATCGTTCTTTCGAGATGCCTTATTTGCATCGGAGAAATTCCCATAACTCGCGTGGCCGCGATGTCAGCTGCTAAGAGGTTCGTGGATGAGATGACGATCCCTCCTTTGAATGGCGTTCCCAGTTTTGGACCACGACCATCTAGGGCAATGTCTCCATCAATCAATGCAATCGGATTCGGGATTGAATCAACGATCTTTGGTAGGATCTCATTGATATATGCGTGGAATAAAGTCCTTTTGGTATCCGGTACGCACCCCCAAAGGTTCTTGATACTCAAGCTTACGCCAGTGAATACATGAGTCTTCATACATGCCAAAGAAATGAGAATTGAATCCTTGTCCATGAGGATCTTTGGAAACGGAAATCTAATTGGCGAATTCCATCTCGATTCGGTAGTCAGCATCACTCTTTCCAAATCGCAGAGGTCAAAGGCGACCGCTCCCGTCCGCTTGCATATATTCCATACATCATGCCCATCGAGCATTTTTTTGGCAGGAAGGTTATAGCCTCCGCCCTCTACGATCACGACCTCAGTAAAACGATTCCTTAAATGACCAGCTATCTTCTCAAGTACTGCAGGTGAAATTGTGACCCCCGGGCTATGGGTTGGGTCCATGAGGTTCGGCTTTATTATAATCCGAGAAATCGATCTCGTATCGATTATCTTCAGGTTTTTATCCAATACATCGACCAGGGTATTTTCTTCCCCCCCCGTTGTATCGGAGATAAGGACTCTTGGCTTTACATGTTCATTCATATCATCAGAACTCGGCGGATCTTTTGATGTTTTCCCAATTTGAATCAAACCAATTATCGACACTCTTCAATCCCGATTTCATATTCGTTGCAGGTTCATAGCCTAATAGTCTTCTCGCCTTCTCAATCGAAGCCCTTAGGTTCTTCTTCTTGTCCCAATCCCTTGGTTTTGTGTATATGACTCCAGAATCATTCTGAGTAAGATCATTAATCATTTTCGCTAGGTCCTTTATTTTTGTTTCCACGGAGGTGCCAAGATTGATAGATTCACCGACAGCGCTATCAGCAATACCCATAGCCATCAGACCATTGACGATGTCACCTACAAAAGTGAAATCCCTTGTTTCTTCGCCAGTTCCAGTTATTGGTAGTGCACTCTTGTTTCTTGCCCAATAGAAGAAGTTGGGTATCACATTCCTATACTTACCTGAGACCTCACCCGGTCCATAGCTGTTGAAGAAACGGGCATTCGTGATGGGCATTTCATATAGATTGTGGAAAAAGTAAGTGTATAACTCTCCCACCAACTTGGTTACCTGGTATGGGGTGTAAAGGCTTATCGAGATGTCATGCTCTTCATAGGGCATCTTTGATTCGAGTCCATACACTCCGCAACCAGAAGAAGAATAAACGAATCTCTCAATCTCCTTCAAATGTGAGAATTCTAGGACCTTAAGGATCCCAAGTCCATTGACCATCAAATCGGTCTCAGGGTTCTCAACAGAATTCTGATTCGCGAAATGCGCCGCTAAATGAAAAACTATGTCGATAGGTTTCTTAAAAACATGTCTCAGGATTTCATCATCAAGTATGCTACCTTCAATGAAAGAAACGTTTGTTCCTTTGGGGATATTCCAAGGATACGCAGATGACATATCATCCAGAATCAATACTTCTTTCGTTCCGTTGCTTGCGAGGCATCTGACTAGTTGCCCTCCTATTGCGCCAGCTCCGCCCGTGACTAAAACGACTTTATCCTCATATTCCTTCAGATATTTCTCGTACCACATCGGGCTATCTCCCCTGCTCTTCCTTCATATCAATTGCTTCACGAAATACTTTCTCATAAGAATCCGTGAATGCCTGAATCGTCAGATACTTATCAGCAAATTCCTTCCCATTGATTGAAAATTCTTCTCGCTTCCCGGGATCATTCTTCAGCTCGATAATTACTCTGGCGAGCATACCTGCATTCTCTGCATCGCAGCAAATCCCAGAATTAGCATTCTTGATCATTTCAGCGGCATCTCCTTTCAATGGGATACATGCTACAATCGGTCTCCCCATCTGCATGATACTCTGAATTTTCCCCGGAATGACTTGCGGGCTAATGTCCTTCCTTAATGTTACTAGCATTATATCTGATGATAGTGCCAACCTAGAATAAGATTCCCTATCTTGGAAATCAAGGAATCTTATATTTCTGAGACCCAGTTTTTGTGCCATCTGCATAAGTCTCTTCTTCTCCGTTCCATCACCTACAAGCAGGAAAAAGATACTATCTTCCGTTCTTAACAACTCAGCGGCTTCAATGACGACATCAAGACCTTGTCCATATGACATGATTCCTGCAAAGGTCACTATGAATTTCTCTCTCAGATCGTCAATGATTGGGGAAGATGAGGGTGGATTTATATACGCTCCGTCTAAGCAACAATTATGGATTAATCTAACTGATGCCAGTCCATTTGTCTTTTCTTCTATGTATTGTTTATTACCTTTCGAATGAACCGTTAGAATGGTCGAATTCGAATAGACGAATCTTTCAATTATTTCAAAGATGCGTGTCAAAACCGAACTTTTGAGTAGACCAACGTCAATAATTGATTTTGGATATAAATCTTGAATGTTCGAGATGATAGGTATCCCTCTGATTTTACCGAGAAGTAATACGGAAGCCGCAAGAGGCAAAGGTGGAGAATAAACTAAAACGACGTCTGACTTATTCTTCGATAATCCAAAGATCAATGCCAGAGATAATACAATTGGATCTAAGAACATCTCCATCCCGCGGAGGAATAACACATCTTTCGGGATTATTGGAGTCCTAATCCTACGTACTTTGACTCCTCTTTCCTCATCAATTCTCATAATGCCTTTGTCAAATCGCGAGAAATCGCCCTGACCCGGAATATTATATTTTCTTGGAAAGGAGGTCAAAACATCCACGGTATGTCCTCTTTCCGCAAGAGACATCGCCAGATCTGAGAAGATGTGAGCAGAACTGCTAATCTCTGGCGGAAAATTATTAGTGATAAGACGGATTCTGAGTTTGTCCTGCAATTATCTTACCTCGCATCGTTTTCTCTTTCATGTGTCTGATCTTGCTAATTAATGTTAATATGGACTCCGGAGTGGATAAGAGAAGTTTGATTAGACCAATAAAGATTAAGGTGAAACAAATTACATCAAAGCTTTGGTGAGCGTTTTGTCAAATTCACTGGATTCCCAATCCCGTCCAGACTCAGAAAAAGTACCTGATAATGGCTCCAGCTTGGATCAAATCGCAATAGGGAACCAGATTTGTTCACAAATTGACCCAGAGGCGTTGAACGAGAGAGAGTTGCTGGAATATTATCATCTCAAAGGCACGATTGGAGGATTAAAGCTTAAGGAACGACTATTTAGGAATTATGTCCTTCAGAAATTGGCGAACAATCCGCCGCATCCTCGACTAACAGTCGCTTTCCAGAGAATGCGAGGCATCGAGATTGGTATGCATGTATATATTGGCCCTTTTGTCCAGATCGATCTTCTTTATCCGCATTTGGTACGAATCGAGGATTACGTCAGCATCGGCATGAACTGTATGATATTCGCACATTCGAATCCTACCTGCTCAGTATGGCTCAAAAAGAATCTGTATGGACGGACCGTTGCTCCTGTAACCATTAAGACTGGTGCCTGGATACCTCCAGGAACCATAATATTGCACGGGGTGACCATTGGAGAGCATTCGGTGATAGGGGCAGGTAGCGTTGTAATTGACGATGTCGAACCATATACTCTGGCAGCTGGCAGACCTGCAAGACCTATCAAAAAACTCGTATGATTTCACTCGGAGAGGATATTATCACTGTGAAATTGACATTTGATCTGGAGCTATTTCCGAATCTCACTCCTACTCAAGAAACAAATCGCATTCTAATCCAGGCCGTTGATGAAGTTCTGCTTTTGCTCGAAAGGAATTCTATCAAAGTGACTTTTTTCGTGACTGGAAGATTCGCCGAGCTATTTCCTGATATCATCAAAAGAGTATCTCTGGCAGGACATGAAATAGGTAACCACACTATGAATCATCAACCTATCAGAATGGTGACGCTTAGACAGTACATCGATGACATCGAATCATGTCATAATCTCATCAAGGAGTTGATCGGACAGGCCCCTGTCGGTTTCAGAGGACCTATGGGGAATATACCAATGGATATTGCGAGGTATCTATGTCCTATGGGATATCGATACGATTCCTCCATTTGTCGGACTTACATACCCGGATGGTATGAAGGCGGGTTAGGTCCTGAAAATCCTTATTTCCCCAATCTTGATGATATCCGAATAAAGTCAAATGTCCAGAAGCAGTTCATTGAAATCCCCATCGGGACATTCTCATTTCTCCCCATCCCGTTAGGAGGTCTCTTTCTTTCTTCACTGCCCCTTCTTGATAAATTCATGTTCAATATGTGCAATGATGAGCATAATCACGTAGTATTTCTCCATCCACTAGATCTCATAGATGGGAGAGAGTTAAAGCCTCATATCTGGGAAAGGTTGCGATCTGCGAGAAGAGTGAGATCTATTCTAATGAAGTTGGTCAAGATGAATGCTGATAGCGACATGCGCCTACAATCCATCGCCTTCTCTAATTTGGCGAATGAATAATATTCTGACGAGCTGTGATAAGCATCAACACAACTAGCGGCGATTACTTTCTTTGAGAGAGAGAATTCAGTATTATTCCGACGAACATCGACATTATCCCGAGGAAGAAAAGCAACACGGCAGCAAGGCTGGGGACGAACGGCAAAGACTTGATCGCCATGAATTGATAGATCGAATACAGCCCGGCTATTATCCCTGCAGTCGTTACGACAAGACCACCCACTCCGAAGTAAAGCAGCGGATGCTCGTCCCTCACAACCCGTATTATCGAAGACAGGACACTAGTTCCATGCGCTCCAGGCTCAAGCGTCGATGTGTCCAACCCCTCATACTTGCAGCTTATCGGGATCTCCTTGATCTTCAGC